>OLRG01000686.1_pt1 | contig 31319 bp, 29 predicted proteins | sample 1672331 | NCBI WGS metagenome assembly OLRG01 (sample SAMEA3136672, study PRJEB25190) | human gut metagenome
CGCAGGCGCACGCACAGGCGCAGCTGCTGGCGCAGGCGCAGTGTCCCCCGCCGCCGAAGCCGCCCCCTCCGAAGCCGCCTCCCCGGCTGCCGCCGCCGAAGCCGCCGCTGCGGGGCGGTTTCGGTTTTTCCCGGGTACCGTGGGAGCCGGGCCGGGGCCGTCCGTCCGGCCCTGCCGGATACCACAGACCGCTGACGAACACATAGTGGGTGCCGAAGCCGCCCCGATATCCGTCGGAGGCCGCCGCCACCCTGACGATGAGGAACACCACCACCAGCAGGATCACCAGCCCCACCAGACCCAGGCCGTCGTCCTGGTAATCCGGGTCATATCCCGGGTCGTACCCCGGGTCGTTGTCCTGGGGCAGGTTGTCCCGGCTGCCCTCCTGGGCCAGCTGGGCGGGCCAGCTGTCGTACCGGACGGTAAAGTCCAGCTGCTGGCCGTGGTCCAGATCCGTCAGGACCGCCGCATGGTCCCCGCCGGTATTTCCCAGGGAGTCCACGCCGTCCACCCCCGCCGGATCGTGCCAGGTCAGGGTCATCTGCCCCACCCGGGCCTCGTTGAACCAGCCGGGGGTATAGACATACTCCACGGAGCCGTCGGCCCCCAGGGTGTACATATACTCCTGGATCCAGCTGTAGGAGAACCGGAAGGTCTCCCCGTCGTCATAGTCCCGGTTGAAGTAGACATACATATAGCTGTTGTCGAAGCTCAGGCGGTCGATGTTGTCCGTCAGGGCCTGCTCCTGGCGGATGCTGCCGTTGGGCACGCCGATCTTCACCCAGCTCACCGGCCCCTCCGCCAGCACCGTCCACTCCAAGGTCACCTGGATCCGCAGGCTGCCGTCCTCGGTGTTGGGGGTCACGTCCACGGCATAGGACTCGATGCGGTCCAGGTCCTGGGCGAAGGCCGTATGTACCGGCCCCAGGGCCAGCACCAGGCACAGGCACAGCAGCGCCCGGCACAGAATTTTACGCATGGTCAGCAGCCCCCTTCCTGCCGCAGCTGGCAGATATGCTCCATTTTGGCGCTTTCCGCCCGGATGCGGCGGCATGGCTCGCCGTCCCAGATACCGCTCCAGTCATCGGTCAGCAGGTTCCCCAGGCCCGGCCCCTCCAGCCAGCTCTGGCAGGGCAGCACCGTGCCGTCCGGGGCCAGAGCCATGTTGGACAGGCACGCCCCGCAGCTGGGGATCAGGTGCAGGCCCATGTCCCGGAGGGTCTCCTCCGGCAGCCAGCCGGGGCTGGTGAAGTCCAGCTCCATGCCCAGGCCGTGGGCCGTTTCCGCCGCCCGGCGGAGGATGTCCGTCAGCTCCTCTTGGCTCAGCCGGGTGGCCCGGCTCTCCTCCCCGGCGGCGGAGCCGGTGGGGATCAGCCCCGAACAGGTGACGTACCGCACCCCCAGGCCGTGGACGAACCGCAGGGTTTCGGCATAGTCCCGGTTCAGGCTGCACAGGGGCGTGTTCACCGACACGATCAGCCCCGCCGCCGCGGCATTGCGGATGCCCTGCACCGTGTCGTCGAAGCCCTCCGCCCCCACCAGGGCGTTGTGGACGTCCCGCCGGGCGGCGTACAGCGTCACCTGCACGCTGTCCAGGCTGGCCTCAGACAGCCTGCGGCACAGCTCCGGCGTCAGCAGGCGGCCGTTGGTGTTCAGCCGGGTGACGAACCACTGGGCCGCCTCCACCAGCTCCGGCAGGTCCGGCCGCAGGGTGGGCTCCCCGCCGGTGAAGGTCACCTGGGGGATGTTGGCCCGGCGCAGCTTCTCTAAAAGCTCCCGCCACTGGTCCGTGGTCAGCTCCGGCGTTTCCCCCAGGGTCTGCCCGGCGGCGTAGCAGTGCAGGCACTTCTGGTTGCAGTGCCACCGGCCCTCCCGGGTCATGGCGCTGATCATCAGGTCCATCCGGTGGGGGGCGGACATCCGCCCGGCGTATTCGCCCAGGGAGAGGGCTCCCACCTCCGCCGGAGGCTCCTGCCCCCGGGCGATGGCCACGATGCTGCGGAGCATTAGCTCCAGGTCCCCCAGCAGAACGGCTTTCCCGGTGCCGGGATAGGTGCGGCGGGTGGCCTTCACCGCCGCCGAAAGCATGGACTGCCAGTCCTGCTCTCCGATCTCCCGGCCGCTCCAGGGCTCCAGCTGGTCCATGAAATTGGCCAGCAGGATGGCCCAGCTCAGGTTCAGGGGCACCAGCTGCGCCCCGTTCAGCAGCAGAAGAAACGGGTCGGCGGGGTCCTCCGTCCGGGGCGGGATCATGTGGATGCGCACCACGCCGGGACCCCGTGGGTCGATGGTGATGTGGCGCACATAGTCCAGGCGGCTGCGGCGATACCGCCGTTCCAGCCAGGTCATTTTTGCCATATTGCGTCTCCTTTTATGGGTAATGGGTTCGGGGGGGTTCTGGGAACCATCCCGTTCCTACGCGGCAGGGCACATGGGCCCTGCCCTAAAAGACATTCTATCGTTAAACACTCCGTAGGGCGGGGCCCATGTCTGCCCACCATCGTGCCAGCCGACTCTCGGCCGCTGTCGCGGCCGACAGCCGGGGCACTTCCTCGAAATCGCCTCGCTTCATCCGCCACCGGCGGCGCTTCGGCGATTTCCCCGGCGGAAAACCGGCTTTGTTTACAAATAATTCAAAGGCTTCCACTTGACAAGGGCGGTAGGGGGTGGTAAACTGCGTTTAGCACTCAGGAAGTTGGAGTGCTAACGGAGAAAACGATATGGAATTGACCGATCGAAAAAAACGGATACTGAAGATCGTGGTGGAGGAATATGTGGCGGCGGCGGAGCCGGTGGGCTCCAAGGCCATCGCCCAGAGAATGCCCGGCAAGATCAGTTCCGCCACCATCCGCAACGAGCTGGCGGACCTGACGGAGATGGGCTATCTGGAACAGCCCCACACCTCCGCCGGACGGGTCCCCTCCGCCAAGGGCTACCGGCTGTATGTCAACGAGCTGATGGAGCGCCGGTCCCTGAGCCGGGAGGAGGAGGAAAAGCTCAACGCCTCTCTGGCCGAGAAGCTGGCGGGAACGGACCAGGTCATGGCCCGGGCGGGCCAGATGGTCTCGTCCTTTGTGGGCTATCCGGCTTACACCGTGGCGGACCACAAAACCGCCGCCACCGTGCGGCGCTTTGAGCTGATCCCCGTGGACCAGAGCAGCTTCATCGCCGTGGTGATGCTGTCGGACAGCCAGGTGAAAAGCCAGCTGCTGCCGCTGCAATTGCCGGTGGCCGACGGGGGCCTGCCGGACATGAGCCATCTGCTGAACACCCATTTCACCGGCATCGGGCCGGAGGACATGAACGGACGGCTGATGAGCCTGTCGGAGCAGGTGTCCGGCCAGTGGTTCCTGCCGCTGAACCAGGTGGTGGAATATGCCGGACGGCTATTGAAGGAAGCCAACAGCCAGGAGGTCTTTACCGGCGGGGCCAAGGAGTTCCTGCGGTTCCCGGAATACCGGGACGCGGACAAGGCCCACGACCTGATGACCTTTATGGTGGACAATAAAGAACAGCTGCCCGCGCCCACGGAGGGCGGCCCGGTGCAGATCCTCATCGGCCCCGAAAATCTCAACGAGGCCCTGCGGGACAGCAGCGTGGTGGTGGCCAGCTATGACATCGGAGACAATATGCGGGGACTGGTGGGCGTGGTCGGACCCACCCGGATGGACTACGCCACCGTGGCGGCGCGCCTGAGCTACTTTGCCGAGAGCCTGGGCCGCATGTTCGGGAAGAACCAGCTGCCCCCCAAGGAGGACCAGGAAACATGAGCGAAAACGTCAACAATACCCATCCGGAGAATCAGCCGGAGAATCCGGAAACCCCGGAAACCGAGAATCAGGACACTGCGCCGGAAACGGCGGAGGAGACCTTCACCGTCACCCGGGACCAGATGGAGAAAATGGAACAGCTGGCCAAGATGGTGTCCGACGCCAGCGACAAATATCTGCGGCTGGCAGCGGAGTATGACAACTTCCGCAAGCGCACCGCCAAGGAGAAGGAAAGCCTCTACGGCGACGCCAAGGCCGACACCGTGAAGCCCTTTTTGGAGGTGCTGGACAACCTGGAGCGGGGCCTGGCCCAGTTCGAGGAGGGGGACCCCCACCGCCAGGGCATGGAGATGATCTGCAAGCAGTTCATGACCGTGCTGGAAAAGCTGGGCGTACAGCAGATTGAGGCCCTGGGCCAGCCCTTTGACCCCGCCCGCCACAACGCCGTGATGCATGTGGAGGATGAGTCGGCCGGGGAGAACACCGTGGTGGAGGTATTCCAGCAGGGATACGCCCTGGGCGACAAGGTCCTGCGGTTCGCCATGGTGAAGGTTGCTAATTGAGAGGAGCATGTGCTATGAACGGAAAAAAGCTTTATAAAAGCCGGGATAACCGGATGATCTCCGGCGTGTGCGCCGGGATCGCCGAGTATTTCAATATGGACCCCACCATCATCCGTCTGGCCTGGGTGCTGTTCAGCCTGCTGGGCGGCAGCGGCGTGCTGGGCTATATCATCGCCGCCATCGTGATCCCCGAGTATCCGATGGACTGACCCTTGTAAACAAATTTTATTTCATATATTCAGGAGGCAATTATTATGTCTAAAGTTATCGGTATCGACCTTGGCACCACCAATTCCTGCGTAGCCGTCATGGAGGGCGGCGAGGCAGTTGTCATTCCCAACGCAGAGGGTAACCGCACCACCCCGTCCGTGGTGGCCTTCTCCAAGACCGGCGAGCGCATGGTGGGCCAGGTGGCCAAGCGCCAGGCCATCACCAACCCCGACCGCACCATCTCCTCCATCAAGCGCGAGATGGGCTCCGACCACCGGGTCAGCATCGACGGCAAGTCCTACACTCCCCAGGAGATCAGCGCCATGATCCTGCAGAAGCTCAAGAGCGACGCAGAGGCCTATCTGGGCAGCACCGTCACCGAGGCCGTTATCACCGTCCCCGCCTACTTCACCGATGCCCAGCGTCAGGCCACCAAGGACGCCGGCAAGATCGCGGGTCTGGACGTGAAGCGTATCATCAACGAGCCCACCGCCGCGGCCCTGGCCTATGGTGTGGATAAGGAGCAGGCCCAGAAGATCATGGTGTACGACCTGGGCGGCGGCACCTTCGATGTGTCCATTCTGGAGATCGACGACGGCGTCATCGAGGTTCTGGCCACCGCCGGCAACAACCGGCTGGGCGGCGACGACTTCGACCAGTGCATCATGAAGTACCTGGTCAGCGAGTTCAAGCGCACCGAGGGCATCGACCTGTCCGGCGATAAGGTTGCCATGCAGCGCCTGAAGGAGGCCGCCGAGAAGGCCAAGATCGAGCTGTCCGGCGTGACCACCAGCAACATTAACCTCCCCTATATCACCGCCGACGCCACCGGCCCCAAGCACCTGGACGTGACCCTGACCCGGGCCAAGTTCAACGAACTCACCGGCCATCTGGTGGACGCCACCATGGGCCCCGTGCGCCAGGCCATGTCCGACGCCGGTCTGAAGCCCTCCGACCTGTCCAAGGTCCTGATGGTGGGCGGCTCCAGCCGTATCCCCGCCGTGGTGGAGGCCGTGAAGAACTTCACCGGCAACGAGCCCTTCAAGGGCATCAACCCCGATGAGTGCGTGGCCATGGGCGCGGCCCTGCAGGCCGGCGTGCTGACCGGCGACGTCAAGGGTCTGCTGCTGCTGGACGTGACCCCGCTGTCTCTGGGCATCGAGACCATGGGCGGCGTGTGCACCCGCCTGATCGAGCGCAACACCACCATCCCCGTGAAGAAGAGCCAGATCTTCTCCACCGCCGCCGACAACCAGACCTCCGTAGAGGTCAACGTGCTGCAGGGCGAGCGGGAGATGGCCGCCGCCAACAAGAGCCTGGGCCGCTTCCACCTGGACGGCATCGCTCCGGCCCGCCGCGGCGTGCCCCAGATCGAGGTGACCTTCGACATCGACGCCAACGGCATCGTCAACGTGTCCGCCAAGGACCTGGGCACCGGCACCGAGCAGCACATCACCATCACCTCCTCCTCCAACATGAGCAAGGACGACATCGAGAAGGCCGTGAAGGAGGCCGAGCAGTATGCCGCCGAGGACGCCAAGATCAAGGAGAAGGTGGAGGTCCGCAACCAGGCCGACCAGATGGTCTATCAGTCCGAAAAGACCCTCAGCGAGGTGGGCGACAAGCTGCCCGAAAGCGAGAAGGCCCCCATCCAGGCCGGTATCGACAAGCTGAAGGAGACCCTGAAGGGCGAGGACACCGACGCCATCAAGGCCGCCACCGAGGAGCTGACCCAGCTGTTCTACAAGATGAGCGAGAAGCTGTATCAGCAGCAGGCGCCCCAGGGCGACCCCACCCAGGCCGGCCAGCAGGGCGGCGCCCAGGGTGACCAGGGCGGCCAGTATTACGACGCCGACTACAAGGTCGTGGATGACGACGACACCAAGAATAAATAAGTGAAATTTCACCACCGGAAAGGGGCAGGGCTTCCTGTCCCTTCCTGTGGTGTTCAGGGATAGAAGACCCAGAGAAGGGAGCGGGCCGTTATGGCAGAGAAACGCGATTATTACGAGGTCCTGGGCGTGGAAAAAGGCGCCAGCGAGGACGAGATCAAAAGAGCATACAAAAAGCTGGCCCGGAAGTATCACCCGGACATGAACCCCGGCGACAAGGAGGCCGAGGAGAAGTTCAAGGAGATCAACGAGGCCAACGAGGTGCTGTCCAATCCCGATAAGCGCCAGAAATATGACCAGTTCGGCTTCGCCGGGGTGGACCCTAACTATGGCGCGGGCCAGGGCGGCGGATACGGGGCAGGCGGCTTCGACTTCGGCGACCTGGGCGACATTTTCGGCAGCTTCTTCGGCGGCGGCTTCGGCGGCGGCCAGCAGCGGCGCAACGGACCCCGCCGGGGCGAGAGCATCCGGGCCAGCGTGTCCGTGGACTTCACGGAGGCGGCCTTCGGCTGCGAGAAATCCGTGACGGTGGACCGCAGCGAGTCCTGCCCCACCTGCAAAGGCAACGGCTGCGCCCATGGCACCACGCCGGAGGTGTGCCCCGACTGCCGCGGCACCGGCACCGTGACCCAGGCCCAGCGGACGCCCTTTGGCGTCATGCAGAGCCAGGGCCCCTGCCAGAAGTGCCGGGGCACCGGCAAGATCATCCACCAGCCCTGCCCCGACTGTCACGGCAGCGGCCGCATCCGCAAGCGCCGGACCATTCAGGTGAACATCCCCGCCGGTATCGACAACGGCCAGACCATCTCCCTGCGGGGCCAGGGCCACGCAGGCTCCAACGGCGGCCCCAGCGGCGACCTGCTGATCACCGTGATGGTGCGGCCCCACGAGATCTTCCGCCGGGAGGGCACCTCCGTGTTCTGCGAGGCCCCCATCACCTTCACCCAGGCGGTGCTGGGCGCGGAGCTGGAGATCCCCACCATCGACGGCCGGGTGAAATACACCATCCCCGAGGGCACCCAGACCGGCACCGTGTTCCGGCTGCGGGGCAAGGGCATTCCCGTTCTCAACGGCCGGGGCCGGGGCGACCAGTACGTCACCGTCACCATCGAGACGCCCCGGGACCTGAACCGGGAGCAGAAGGAGGCCCTGAAGAAATTCAGCGAGACCCTGGGCGAAGGCAACTACGAAAAGCACCGCAGCTTTTTCGGGAAGAAGAAGTAAGCCATGTATCTTGCAGACTATCACGTCCATTCCACCTGCTCCCCGGACGGGCACCAGACCATGGCCCAGGCGGCGGAGGCTGCCGTCCGGCAGGGCCTGCGGGAGCTGTGCATCACCGACCATGTGGACACCATCCACTGGGGCACCCTGGCTCCCCGGGACGACTTCGACTGGGAGGAGTCCCGGCGGCAGTTCCATGAGGCCCAGACGCTGTGGGGGGACCGGATCACCCTGCGGCGGGGGGCGGAGCTGGGGGAGGCCCAGCTGAGCTTCGACCGGGCGGACCGGCTTCTGGCCGGGGAGGAGCTGGACTTTGTCATCGGCTCCGTGCACCTGAGCGGAAAAAAGTTTGACAACATGGACCTGTACTATATTGAAAAAGGCAGCGAAGCGTATTATGATAGTGTCATCGACAGCTATCTGGACGATGTGCTGGCCCTGGCCCGGTGGGGCCGGTTTCAGGTGCTGGGCCACCTGACCCTGCCCCTGCGGTATATCAACGAGCACCACGGGGAGCACATGACCTTCCGCCGCCACATGGACCGGGTGGAGGAGATCTTCCGCGCCATCATTCCCCAGGGGGTGGGCATCGAGTGCAACACCAACCGGGGAAACGAGCCCCTGCCGGGGGAGGAAATTCTGCGGCTGTACCGCAGTCTGGGCGGCGAGATCATCACCCTGGGCAGCGACGCCCACCGGCCGGAGGACGTGGGCTGCTTCATCCGGCAGCGCCAGGAGCTTCTGCGGACCTGCGGCTTCCGCTATTTCACCACATTTGAACGGGGTCGGCCGCTGTTTCAGGCCCTGTGATACCCGAGAGGAGAACGAATCATGAAAATTGCCATCGGCTGCGATCACGGCGGCTATCTGCTGAAGCAGGACATTCTCATCTGGCTGGAGGAGCACGACATCGACTTTGAGGACGTGGGCTGCTTCTCCACCGAAAGCGTGGACTATCCCATTTATGGCGAGAAGGTGGCCCGACTGGTGGCCTCCGGCGCATGCGAAAAGGGCATCGTCATCTGCACCACCGGCATCGGCATTTCCATCGCCGCCAACAAGGTCAAGGGCATCCGCTGCGCCCACTGCACGGACTCCCTGTCCGCCGAAATGACCCGCCGCCACAACGACGCCAACGTGCTGGCCCTGGGCGCGGGCATCACCGGCCCCAACCTGGCCAAGCGCATTGTGGAGGTGTTCCTGAACACCGAGTTCGAGGGCGGACGCCATGCCCGCCGGGTGGGCCAGCTGGACAGCATCCAGCCCTGAATTTTCCGTGAACGGAGGTGCGCTCCATGACCACAAAGGGATATCATCGCTACCGGGGAAGAAACACCCGGGGCAAGGTAGCGCTGGTTATCGTGCTGGTGCTGGTGCTGATCGCGGCGGTGGCCTATCTGCTGACCCAGGAGTATGTGGTGTATGACGATGAGGGCAAGGCCCATCTGGAGCTGCCCTGGTCCCGGAAGGAGCCGGAGAAGCCCCAGCCGGACCCCGCCCCTGTGCCGGATGACGTGGACATCACCCGGGAGGAGCCGCAACGGCAGAAGGTGGACGCCATCCACGCCTGGGAGCTGCCCTACGGCTGCCTGGGCGGCGACCCCGGCTATCTGCTGACGGGCCGGGAGGCCGTGGCCGTCAACGTGAAGATGTACGACGGCTCCGTGGCCTATCACACGGCGGTGTCCCTGCCGGAGGGCATCCTCACCGGCGGCAATGCCACCAGCCGGAACCTCCAGACCATTCTGGACAGCGACTGCTATACCGTGGCAAGGCTTGCCTGCTTCTGCGACAACGCCTATGCCGACGCCATGGGGGACCGGGCGGCCCTGTGCACCGCCGAGGGCGTCCCGTACCGGGACGGCTCCGGCCGCCGCTGGCTGGACCCCACCAAGCCGGAGACCCTGCGGTATATCACGGACCTGGCCGAGGAGTGCGCCCGGCTGGGCTTTGACGAGATCCTGCTGGATTGGTTCCTGTATCCCACCAGCGGCGACCAGACGGCCCTGGACCTGCCTGCCGACAGGACGGCGGTGCTGAAGGACTTCGCCCAGGCTCTGGAAAAGCAGCTGCCGGAGGGCACGGTGCTGTCCGTGGTGCTGCGGGAGACGCCCACGGCGGACAACGGCCTGACGCCGGAGCTGCTGACGGCCTGCTTCGACCGGGTGTATGTCATGCCGGAGGCGGACGCCTCGGCCCTGCCCACAAGCTATGACGCCGCCACCCGGGTGGTGGCCATGACCGCCTACGCCCCCGACAGCGGCAGCTATCTGGTGACCCAGTGAGAAATTGTTTCGACGGGCGAAATAAGTTTCCAAAATGAATAAAAAATCCCCTGAAATGCCGACGAAAATGTGGCTTTCAGGGGGTTTTCATTTGTCCAAGGCTATGGTACAATATCCTTTTGTGAATCGAAATCAAGGAGGGGATACCGTCCCATGGAAAAGGAAAACAAGCTGGGCACCATGCCCATTTCCAAGCTGATTATCAACATGTCCCTGCCCATTATCATCTCCATGCTGGTGCAGGCCCTGTACAACATCGTGGACAGCGTGTTTGTGTCCCGGGTGTGTGAGCAGGCGCTGACCGCCGTGTCCCTGGCGTTTCCGGCCCAGAACCTGATGATCGGTCTGGCCACCGGCACCGCCGTGGGCGTCAACGCCCTGATGGGCCGGGCCCTGGGAGCCAAGGACCAGGAGCGGGCCAACGCCGTGGCCATCAACGGCGTGTTCCTGGCGGTGGTGGGCTTTGCCATCTGCGCCGTGCTGGCGCTGCTGTTTGCCGGGCCCTTCTTCCGGTCCCAGACCCAGATCGACTACATTGTGGAAAACGGCACGGACTATCTGCTGGTCTGCTGCTGCGGCTCCCTGGGCCTGTTCTGCGAGATCATGTTCGAGCGGCTGCTGCAGGGCACCGGCCGGTCCATCCTGTCCATGTATTCCCAGGGCCTGGGCGCCATTGTGAACATCGTGCTGGACCCCATCTTTATCTTCGTGCTGGACATGGGCGTCACCGGCGCGGCGGTGGCCACGGTCATCGGCCAGTTCTGCGGCTGTATCCTGGCCCTGATCTTCAACCTGAAGAAGAACAAGGAAATTCACCTGCAATTCCGGGGCTTCCGGCCCAACTGGCGGCTGGTGGGCAACATCTACGCCATCGGTCTGCCCAGCGTCATCATGGTGGCCATCGGCTCGGTGATGACCTTCTGCATGAACAAGATCCTCATCGCGTACCACTCCGCCAAGGAGACGGCGGCCACGGCCTTCGGCATTTACTTCAAGCTCAACAGCTTCATCTTCATGCCGGTGTTCGGCCTGAACAACGGCGTGGTGCCCATCGTGGCCTATAACTACGGGGCCCAGAACCGGCTGCGGATGGTGGAGACCATCAAGCGCAGCACCATCTACGCCTCCTGCATCATGGTGCTGGGCGTGATCATCTTCTGGGCCATTCCCGGGCCTCTGCTGAAGATCTTCGACGCCACGGACACCATGCTCCAGGTGGGCGTCCCTGCCCTGCGGATCATCTCCCTGAGCTTCTGCATGGCCGGAGCCTGCATCGCCCTGGCCAGCTCCTTCCAGGCCCTGGGCAAAGCGGTGTACTCCATGACCACCTCCATCATCCGGCAGCTGGTGTTTCTGGTGCCCATTGCCTATGTCCTGGCCCGCTACGGCTATTCTATCGGCAACGATGATCTGGTCTGGTGGAGCTATCCCCTGGCGGAGATCGCCTCCCTGCTGGTGACCCTGGTGTTCTTCCGGCGGCTGTACCGCACCCTCATCGCCCCGCTGCCTGCCAACGGCGGCGCGCCGGTCCACGACGACTCCGACGACGACCCCATCGGCGAATAACCCGAACAGCGCATCCCCCGCCTTGCCGATTGGCAGGGCGGGGGATGGTTTATTTGCCGGGCCGGGCAAAATCAACCCCCCGGAAAGCATCCGCTTTCCGGGGGTTTCTCTGGCGCAGTGGGAGGGATTTGAATTATGGACGGGGTGTAAAATGGTGTAAGTCCTGTCACTCAAAACCGCCTGATTGCAACGGCTTTCGGGCTTTTCTGTAATATACTGTTAGCCATTATAAAAGCTGTTTGGGGTAAATGTAGGGGTATAGAACCGAATAAATCTGCGCCCAATGTCCATAGCTTCACCGCACAATTTTGCGCGCTGACTGCACAGATCTGTGCAGTCTCACCGGCGAAAACTCGATGTTGAAAATCTGGCCCGGAGCATCCGCCAATCTAATTTTGGATGGGCGGACGGTAGGTTGTGGAAAATAACCGACTGTCCAAATCTGGACAGTCCATCAAAGGCCGCGATTCACGACGTACTACCGCTGCGGTATGTCACGGTGATTCACCGTGGGCCACCGTGGAATCCGGAGAGTCACCGTGACTGTGTCCCTGTTCACTTCCACAGAACGATGCTGTTTTCAGCCATCTTCTGCGGCGTTGGCGGCGGGGATGCTCTGTCAGCCTCATCGCCCCACAGGTACTCCACATTTACCTGTAGTTCCCTCGCAATCAGTATGGCTACGGCAACATTTGGCAGATGCACCCCGCGCTCTATGGCCGACATGGCCGCGCTGGTGATGCCGACCCGGCGGGCAAGTTCCCTCTGTGATATGCCGAAGTATAGCCGCCGGTCTTTGATCCGCGCCTCCATGATCTCAGGGCGTTTTTTCAGCTTCAGCCTGCGCCATCAGCATTTGCTCCGCAAGACGGATGGCAAGAGGAAAATGCTCTGGGTTAAGCTGGGACAGGAGGCTCAAGAGCCGTTCTACGGATGTGTCTTGCATGGGGTTAGCTCCTTTCTGAATCCATAAAATTTCTCCTTGTAATTCCGGTGGGAGACCGGTATAATGGTTGCACCGGTCTCCCTGTGGTGGTTGGTGGCGGCTCCGTGTCCTTTTGCTTGGTCGGCTGGGACATGGGGCCTTTCTCATGCGATGCAGAACCGGCGGGCGGCGGTGGTCTTGGTGAACTGCGCGGCCAGATCGGGAAGCGCCTTCTTCAGGGCGGCGGTGTCCAGGCGGGTGGAGTTCACGGCCTTATAGGTCACGCGCCAGTCGGTGCCGCTGATGGTGTCCACGCCCTCTGCGTCCATGTGCCGCTTGATGGAATCCTGGATGCTGTCGATCTCTGCGGCCAGCTCCTCCGCCATGCGGTGCAGCTCCCGAAGCTCCTTGACCTTGCTGTCCATTTCACTGATGCTCATTTTCTTTACCTCCTTGTATTTGTTGGGGAACTCCGGCGGCGGGGGGCTTTGTGGCGTCTGACCGTCTGTCTGCTACTTCCACATCCGTTCCCGCTCTTATAGGTGTTCTTGTTTTCCCTTTCGGTACTTCCGTCCACCTTGTGCCGGTGTCTGAACTGTTTTCTTTTGTTCCCTTGCTGTGATTATATGATACTACTTATTAAGTAGTTTGTCCATTGACAGAATATCTAATTATTAAGTAGAAAATTTGTACATAATTATACTTGTTAAGTATATACAAAACGTGTTATAATGCGGATAGTGGAGAAGGGTGCCGTTAAATGCGGCACCCTCAGAATACAGAAAAGGGGGCCGAAATTATGGCTGTATCTGAAGCTCAGAAGAAGAGTGCGAAGAAATGGGATGCCGCAAATCTTGACCGCGTATCTATTGCCATGCCGAAGGGCATGAAAGATACGGTAAAGGCGGCGGCCGCCGCTGTCGGCGAGAGTATGAACCAATATATCATTGGCGCAGTGGAACAGCGGATAAGCGGCAAAGGCCCGCAGAGCGCCGCAGAGACACACGAAAACGAGGGGGCTATACTTGCTCCCGACGCGCTCAGAATCGCGCAGGAGGCCGCACAGAGGGCCGGGGAGGATATTCCTGCGTTTGTTGCCCGTGCAGTCACGAACCAAGACCAGCGGGACAAGATGGCCCTTGCGCTGAAAGCCAGCACAAGGGAGCCGGATGCTCAAAACTGAGCGGCGGATTTTCGCCGGTGAGATGCTGTCAAAGCTGGCGGTGTCGACTGCACGGATCTGTGCAAAAGAAGAAGCCCCGGACGATCCAGGGCTTGACAAGGCGGATAAACCCGCAATAATGGAGACAGAAAAAGGGCGCTGCGACAAGCGGTTAGCCCGGTAAAAGTTAAAGTATCACAGCGAAGCTATGAAAACCGTCACTTGGCCGAGTGGCGGTTTTCGCCTTTGATACGGATCGTAGCAGAAAGAGAAACAGAACTTGAAACAAGTCTTTTCAGACTTGTTGCCCTGACAGCGTGTTGAAAGATCGCGTTTTCCGACTTTCGATAATTTGCAAGCACCATTTGCAGGTTTTTCCCGGCACACATCCAGAAACACGCCGTAAACGGCCATAGAATGGCCTACACGCGTTTTTGTACGGCTGGTAATGAGGAAATTACATACCTGAAAATAAAAATGCGTCAGGGTGCCTTAAAATGCGAATAAATGCGCACATAAAAAAGACGGAGCTTTTGCGGACACGAAACGCATGAAAACAGACTGACGGTCCAAATCTGGACAGCCGCCTTTCGATACCGCCGGATTTGGCGTTATCTCAGCCCTGTGCGGCAAAATGACCGCTTTTTTGCGGTGTAACCTTCGTCCACATGCGTCTTTAGCCCCGTAATGGCCTCTGCGAGGCTCACCACGCGTTTTGTTGACGAAGCGAGGGTAAGTTTTCGCCCACCGTTTCTGAAACGTGCTGCAAGGCTTCCTGTGGGGCAATGTCGGCATTTCTCAATTCCTCGCCCAAATCACGCAGCCGACGGCCCAGAGAAGCGTCAAGGACGCCCCGGACATACTCAGGCAGGACGGCGGAGGATGAAACCACCTCCATGCACTGTATCAGGAGATCGTTCGTGACCCCCTCGCATTCCCGGGCGGCTTCATCCCGGACGGTCGCTACATCCGCCGGTTCCCCGGCGTCGTTCCGGCGCTGTATGGCGCGGAACACAGCGGCAAAGGCCGGGTGCAGGAAATCATCCGGGCGAAGCTCTGCGGCTTCCGGGTACGCCTCAGGGTCGATCAGCAGAGCGCCGATGGTGCTGTACTCGCACAGAAAAGCATCCATGTCAGCCCTCCACGATTTCCCACTCGCCGGTGTCGTGGTTGTACTTCCGTACCGGCTCGGCTGGCTTCGCCGGTGCTCCACGCCCTCGGTCCTGCTCCCTGGAAAGCCAGCCATTCACGAACCGGAGAATCCCGCGCCTTGTTTTGCGCTTTGCCGGGTTGGCATTGAGCCAGCCCTTCATGGCTCTGAGCTGTTGCATAACGTCAACAGCTGGGTAAAGGCTTCCCCATTCTGCGGCCTGCTCTTGCGTTACGGGATAAATATCCCCATCATTCAGCGGAAGCTCGACGACTGGCGGCGCATGAGTCGCTTGCGGCTCTGCGCTTATATCCGGATTCGGATTCGGATTGGATTAAGGCCGCAGATTGCGGCAACTCGCCGCAACTCGCCGCAGATTGCGGCGGAATGTAGTTTTCCAATGGTTCGGGGTATTTCGGTTTGCAATCTCTGACACGCTGATGCTTGACCCACCCGGGGAACAAAAAGTAGGGTTTCCCGTCCACTGTGTAGAGAGAGACGCAGCCCTTTGCCGCCAAAACTTGGAGCGCAGCATCGATGTCCTTGATGGATAACTTTTCCCGGAACGGGAAAACACGTCCTTTTATGATAGCGGGGCGGGCATCTCCGCGTCCCGCATCATCCGCTTGCGTAATCAATCCAACCCAAAGCCGAAACTCAAAATCCGAAAGAGCTGCGATTTTTTCTGAGTCGCATAAGCTTTCCTTTATGATTCTATTCGGCATGGCAGGACTCCGTCAGAACGGCAGGTCGCCGTCGTCCTCGATTTCACAGAAATCGTCGGCGGGTGCGGGCTGTTTCTTGCTCTCCTGCTTGGAGTCGTTCGATGCTACAGCGCAAGCCCCGACTCCATCCGGAGCACGGCGGCTTCTGTGCTGCTTGTGCCTGTGCGCATGAATGCACCTGTTCCCGTGCTGCGCAGCCCTGCGGCATAGATATCTCCGTCAGGGTATGCGAATGGGCGCAGCTTCCGCGCCGTTTGCGGCCTGCGTAGCTGCCGGAGGGCTTTTTTCTCCACCTGCCGCGCTCCCTCCAGCGTTCTTCCGGTCTCCCGTCCCGCCGCCGTCAGGGTCTGGCCCTGATAATACAGGCGGTGGAGCATATCGCGGCATTCCGGCGGAAGGGTACACAGCGCCTCCGTCATGGCCGTGTGCAGTTCTTCCCGCCAAACGGCCTCCTCCACGTCGCCGATAGAGTCCGCGGGGTCAGGCACCATGTCGGACAGCAGAAGATCCTCTGCCCCCGGTATTGGCGCATCCAGTGAGGCGGACCAGCGTAGAGGGTCCCGCCGCTGATGCTGTGTCCTGTACCCCGCTTCCTCTGCAAAGGCCGTCTTGAGGAAAAAGCCGAACCAGGTAAGGAATTTACCTTTGTCCTCGCTGTAGCCTTTCACGGCGTCCACAAGGGCCAGATAACCGCACTGGCGGAGGTCATCGAAGCTTGTGACGTGTCCCGCCGCCCATGCGGCTTTCCCGGCCATCTGGGAAACAAACCGCTCCACCTGCTCCCACAGGACCGGCAGCAGTTCTGTTTCCCCGGCCTGGATTCTGACCGCTATTTCCTCGTTTGTCATGCTTCCGGTTGGTTCCGCCCATTGGGGGTCAGCAGGACGACGTGTCCACCAGGGTCGCGCCGTTTTCGGTCAGGTCTGTGAAGAACTCGCAGTTTTCCGCCCCGTAAGCATGGACCTCCCGTACCCCGCCCGGCAACTCCACCAGGGCCAGGAAGGACACCTGTTCTGTGGTCTTGCCCTCGTCGTAGCTGTAACGCAGGCCTTCCGGTGCGGGCATGATCTGCAAAATCTTCTCATTGTCGTACATGTTGAAATCTCCTTTCATGATTATGGTATATGTCAATACCTCAAAAACACGTCTCCAGTCTATTTGGCTGCCCCAAAATGGTGTAAGCTTGGCCCATTTCTTGCCCCATTTTGGGGTAAGGAAGCGCTTAAAATCATCTTCCCTTGCCCCATTTTGGGGCAACCAGTGAGAAAATCACACGCTGTCCCTTGCCCCATTTTGGGGCAGATATACTATATATAGCCAGTAGGTACGGCGTTACGTGCGGGTATTTTCCCGCCACCTCTTGCAGAAGCTGTATTCGTTGGGCTGTCGCAGATTTGCCATGCTCTGAACGCTGATAAATCCCTTATTCTGCAGCTCTGCCACCTGCCGGGTCAAAGAATTTCTCGCAATACCGTACTTTTCGGCGGCAGATTTTGGAAAAATAAATTCGCGCTTTCCGGCGCTCTCCATTGTCATGCACAGGTATAGAAACCGCGCCCCTGCCGTCAATGCCTGGAACTCCTTGGACAAAAGCAGACTGTTTCCAACCTGTACAAACCGCCCTTCCTTACAATCGAGCCGCGCAGACAGCCACGGCTTGATTGTGTCCCGGCCCCGTCTCCGGCTTCCCATGCGTTACCACCCCTCTATCTGCTCCTGACCGATCATTCTTCGCAGGGTCTCGCCGCAGGCGTTGCGGGTGCGGCTGATGGCACGGATGCGCCGGTCTATGCTGGAAATGTACTGCGCCAACTCCCCAGCGTCGACAGGCAGAAAGTACCCCCGATGGTCACCGGACGTGACCGCGCAGATAGGACTTCCGGCCTGCCGTTCCCGCTCGATCTGCTGGGTCAGCTCCCGGCGGTCCTTGTACCCCAGCATATTCACCAGGGTCAAGGAGTCAACGGCGCTTGCAGCTCCGCGGGGTAAAATGGCTGAAACGGCTTGCTTTTGCCGTGGGGGTATGCTATCATTTGTGGCGGGAGCTGTGGCCTGCAAACCTGTTCCCGCCGCCTCTGCTGGTGCTGTAACACCGGCAGGGGCATTTTCATTTTTTGGCAGCATAGTTGCCCGCCTGCTCCTGCACCCAGGCTTCCAGGCCGGGCCGGGATACGACCGTTCGCCCGCCGATACGGAATGCGGGAAAGCCTTCCCGGCGAATCAGGTTATAAACCGTGGGCCGGGATACACCCAGCGCGGCGGCGGTTTCGGGGATGGACAAGGTCAGCCTGTCCGTGGTAGTGACTGTGTTCAAATATTATGCCTCCTTTTCTGAAATTCTGCTTCATCATGTGGCTGTATGGCCAGACTGTTTGCCTGGTGGGCCCATTGGCTGTCCCTCCTTTCTTGAATACCGCTTCACATTGTACCACGCCGGAAACGTGGTTTTAGCTCAATTTTCAACGGCTGCCCTCATTTTACACCTCCCTAAACTGAAAGTCTTTACTTATTCTAAACTAAAGGACTGTAATATGCGGGAAAATTCCGGAAAAATTTATTTATATGAGTATATATTACCCTTGACCTGGTCCGGTGGCTATGCTATGATAGCACTATAAATAATAAATAATTCATGGAGATATTATTATGAATGATGTTTTTAAGTACGAACGACGAAAGGAGAAAATCGGTGTCAGGATACGTCAAGAGCGGAGGAAACTCCCGGGGAGGGTTTCTCAGGAGGCGCTTGGGGAGAGACTGGCACAGGTGATTCCAACTCGTGACAACATAAAACAGTCAACGGTAGCCTCATGGGAGAGTGGGCGAACGCTCCCGCCGCTGGATGCACTTATTGCCATGTCAGAGGTATTCGGCTGTGATATTGGTTATCTGCTGGGGGACTTCGAGCGCCGTTTCAGAGATGTTCAGGACATTTGCGAACGAACGGGGTTGAGTGAACGCACTGTTGATAGCCTTATCCGCATGTATCAGGATAACCCGCAATATCCCTGGCCCCGATCTATGGGTGGAACACACCAGGTGTATTCCAGTGCTGTGAGGTTTATTATTGATTACACTGTCGAGAAAAGCACTCAAATTAATAGGCTCGCCTATAATTATGCAATTGCTGAAGTAAAGGCGGAAAAATCAAAGGAGAAAAGCAGGGACACAATAATTAGCCAGCTCGCTGATAGCAGCGCAGGGCTCACGTTGCCAGCGGAAGATGCAGCGACTTTTTATCGCAGCCAAATCGAGAATATTTTTTCACAAAGAAAGATCGCTCAGATGCTGTCCCACTATGTTGATGATTGCCGGGACACATTTCTGAAAGACGAGTCATTTTTGAGGTACCACTATTCCGAGGAGCAGGCACAGAAAAGAAAACAAGAACGGCTTTTATATCTTCGCTCAGAGGAACATTACAAGGATTTGGAGAATTTATTATCGCAATACCCTGCTGCTGATCTGCTGAAAGAGATTGGAAATGCAACCAGTTTCATTCCCGAGCCGGAGCGGACTCTGTTTTACAATAGATTGGTGGAAAGATTTCAGCCAAAGGAGGCGGAACACGATGCCGCGAAAGAGTAATACCCGGGCGGCTTCCGGGGCTGGCTCCATCCGGCAGCGCCCGGACGGACGGTGGGAGGCCCGCGTCACTGTGGGTTCAAACCCAGGGACCGGAAAGCCAATTCGCCGCAGTATATACGGGGATACACAAGCGGCGGTGCGGAAAGAGATGACGGCTGTTCTGCGTGATGTTGACCGGGGGACCTACCAGACGCCCAGTAAAATGACCGTCAAGATCTGGATGGAGACATGGTTGGATACCTTCTGCACCGGCTTAAAGCCCCTGACAGTATCCGCCTACAACACCGCGATGAAAACCCATATTGTCCCTGCCTTTGGAGCAATGCCCGTGCAGGAGCTGAAGGGTATTCATGTGCAAAAGCTGTTCAATGACATGCTGGAAGCGGGCAAGTCCCCGAAAACCGTCAAGAATACGGCCGCAATTCTGCATAAAGCGCTTTCTGTGGCGGTAAAGCAAGGCTATATCGCAGCAAATCCATGTGAAGCGGCGGAGGTGCCAAAGGTCACGCGCCATGAAATAAAGCCGCTGACGGATGCGGAAATTCCGGTATTCCTGGCTGCAATAGAGGACCATCCATTCCGCAACGCTTACGGTTTGTGCTTGTTTGCCGGACTGCGGGAGGGGGAATGTCTTGGATTGACGTGGGACTGTGTGGATTTTGAGCGAGGCCGGATCACGGTGCGTCAACAGCTGCAAAAATCCAGAACGGAGAGCGGTACATATCGTATTGTCAGCAGCACCAAAAGCGGTAAGGTCCGCGTCATTGAGCCTCCGACGGTGGCATTCGACTATCTGCGCAGCGAACGCACCAGACAGGTGGAAAACAGATTACGGGCAGGCAAGCTTTGGGACAATGCACAAGACCTGGTTTTTACCAATCCGTTGGGCGGACATGTGGTGATAGAAACGTTCCGTCGAAATTTCAAACGGCTTGCGGCAAGCATGGGCCGCCCTGATCTGCGCCCCCATGATCTTCGGCATACCTGCGCTACGGTAGCCATTGCCGCCGGAGCGGACATAAAAAGCGTACAGTCTCTCATGGGACATGCCACAGCGTCTTTCACACTGGACGTGTACGCCCACACCAGCGAAACCATGATGGCCGACACGGCAAGCCGGATGCAGAGCTATTACGACAATCTGGCGCAGCGCGGATAGCGGCCCCATAAAACGACAATGCCCCGCCGGGGAATTGCTTCTCCGGCGGGGTATGTCATGCTTCCAACAGAGGTATAAAAAGCCGTTTGGGGTAAAGTTAGGGGTAAAGCGCTGCTTTCACCCATAAACAAATCCCCGTAACCATTGCGGTTACGGGGATTTTCTCTGGCGCAGTGGGAGGGATTTGAACCCTCGTGCCGCTTTTGACGACAACACGATTTCCAGTCGTGCTCGTTATGACCACTTCGATACCACTGCATATATTCCGCTGCGACAACAGCATGGATTATTATAACAAAATCTGTGAGAATGTCAAGGGCTAAATCACAAAATCCACAAATTTTCCGGACTGGTTGCCTCCTTGCAGGCAACAGCTCCGCCGCCCGGGAAGCCCCGGGCGGCGGAGAAAAAGGGTTCTTTTTTTACTGTCTTGCCTTGGAGTCCACGATCTCGTGGAGCTTGGCGGCGAAGTCCGCCAGGGACATGGCCCCCAGGTCCTCGCCGGTGCGGGTGCGGACGGACACGGTGCCCGCCTCCATATCCCGGTCGCCCACCACCAGCATGAAGGGGATCTTCTCCAGTGTGGCCTCCCGGATCTTCTTGCCGATCTTCTCGTTGCGGCCGTCTACCTCCACCCGGAAGCCCTGGCTGTCCAGCTGGGCGGCGACGTTTTTGGCGTAGTCCATGGCCCGGTCGGTAACGGGCAGGAGCTTGACCTGCACCGGGGACAGCCATGCCGGGAAGGCGCCGGCAAAGTGCTCGGTGATGACGCCGATGAAGCGCTCGATGGAGCCCAGCAGCGCCCGGTGGATCATGACGGGGCGGTGCTTCTCGCCGTCCTCGCCCACATACTCCAGGTCGAAGCGCTCGGGCATCTGGAAGTCCAGCTGGATGGTGCCGCACTGCCAGGTCCGGCCCAGGGAATCGGCCAGATGGAAGTCCAGCTTCGGGCCATAGAACGCGCCGTCACCGGCGTTGATGATGAAGTCCTTGCCCATTTCGGTGATGGCCGCCTGCAGGGTATCCTCGGCGAACTTCCAGTCCTTCTCGTCGCCCATGTGGTCCTCGGGCATAGTGGACAGCTCGATCTGATAGGTTAGGCCGAAGGTGGAGTAAATTTCGTCAAACAGCTTCACGACGTTCTTGATCTCGTCCTTCATCTGGTCGGGGGTCATGAAGATGTGGGCGTCGTCCTGGGTGAAGCAGCGGACGCGGAACAGGCCGTGCAGCGCGCCGGACATCTCGTGGCGGTGGACCAGGCCCAGCTCCGCCATGCGCAGGGGCAGGTCGCGGTAGGAATGGGGCTCGCTCTTATAAACCAGCATGCCGCCGGGGCAGTTCATGGGCTTGATGGCGTAATCCTCGCCGTCGATGACGGTGGTGTACATATTGTCCTTGTAGTGATCCCAGTGGCCGCTGCGGTGCCAGAGCTCCTGGTTGAGGATGATAGGCGTGGAGATCTCCACATAGCCATAGCGCTTGTGGCACTGCCGCCAATAGTCCAGCAGGGTGTTTTTCAGCACCATGCCCTTGGGCAGGAAGAACGGGAAGCCCGGGCCCTCCTCGGTCATCATGAACAGGCCCAGCTCCTTGCCTAGCTTGCGGTGGTCGCGGCGCTTGGCCTCCTCAATGCGCTCCAGATAGGCGTCCAGCTCCTCCTTCTTGGGGAAGGCCACGCCATAGATCCGCTGCAGGGTCTGGCGATTGCTGTCGCCCCGCCAATAGGCGGCGTTGCAGGCGGTCAGCTTGATGGCGTTGCCCTTGATGCGGCCGGTGGAATCCAGGTGGGGACCGGCGCACAGGTCCACGAACTCTCCCTGCTTATAGAAGGAGATGTGGGCGTCGGCCGGCAGGTCGTTGATCAGCTCCACCTTGTAGGGCTCCTGCCGCTCCTCCATGTATTGCAGGGCCTCCTCCCGGGGCAGCTCAAAGCGCTCCAGCTTCAGCTTCTCCTTGCAGATCTTGCGCATTTCGCCCTCGATCTCGGCCAGGTCCTCGGGGGTGAAGGCAAAGGGCGCGTCCAGATCGTAATAAAAGCCGTTTTCGATGGACGGGCCGATGGCCAGCTTCACCTCCGGGTGCAGGCGCTTGACGGCCTGGGCCAGGACGTGGGAGCAGGTGTGCCAATAGGTCCGGCGGTATTCCTCGTTTTCAAAGGTGTACTTGTTTTCTTCGCTCATGATGATTCCTCCTTGATATTGGGGTCGGAAAAATAAAAATCCCCACCCCTGACAGTGATTCAGGGGTGAGGTAATCGGCATTACTCCACGGTTCCACCCTGCTTACGGGACACGGGTCCCGTCGCTCGTAGCTCCTCTGTAACGGGAGGGCCCGGTCCGGCCTACTGGGGCCATGGCCCGTTGGGCGGACGGCTCGGAGGCGGTACGCATCCTGCTTTCAGCCGGGACCCTTGCACCAAGATGGGCCCCTCTCTGCTGCCTGCCGCAGGCGGCTTCCTCGTCAACGCCTTTTGTTATCCCTCAATATAGCACGCCCTGTCCCGGTTGTCAACGGGAAATTCCCGGGACAAAGGCGGGACAGGGCGGGACAATTTTACGCGAACAGCTGGATCACGCCCCAGACGCCCAGAAGGCCGTATACCAGGGCGAACACGATCAGAACGGCGTTGACCACGCCGTCCAGCTTCGAGGGCTTGGGGGCGGGGTAGTCCTTGCGGATCAGATACAGCGCGCCGCAGGAAAGACCCAGCAGCAGGGTGGTGGCGCTGTTGAGGATCTGGTTTTCCTGCAGGGAGGGGACCGCCAGCCGCACCACCAGGCACGCCACCAGCACGCCGAACATGATGCCCAGGGTGACCTTGACCTTGGTGGGCCAGGGAGCCTTCCGGGCGGCCTGGCTCTGGGCCTGGGCCTGGCGGGCGGCGGTGGCGGCAGTCTGATAGTCGCTGTTTTTCCGGGTGCGCTTGCCGCGGTTGTTTTTGGCCAGCTCCTTGCTGTGGGTCCGGCCCAGGTTCTTGTTGTTCATCGGGTTTGCTGCCATGTTATCTTTTCTCCTATTCCTGTTCTATGGGCAGATCACAAAGGTGTCTGCGAATCATATCCAATGCGCTGCTGGCGGCCAGAAGCCGGATGCGGGACCGGTCGCCGCCCAGGGCCAGCCGCCGGACCAGGGTCTCCCCCGGCAGGCTCAGGCCCAGATACACCGTGCCCACGGGGTTTCCCCGGTCGTCGCCGTCAGGTCCGGCCAGGCCGGTGACGGACACCGAAAGGTCGCTGCCGGTAAGCCGCCGGACGCCCTCCGCCATGGCCCGGGCCACCGGCTCCGACACCGCGCCGTATTGCTCCAGCAGGTCCCGGGGCACGCCCAGCACCCCGGCCTTGACGGCGTTGGTATAGGACACCACGCCTCCAAGAAACGCCGCCGAGGCTCCGGGCACGTCCGTCAGCCGCTTGGCGATGAGGCCGCCGGTGCAGCTCTCCGCCGCCGAAAGGGTCAGCCCCTTCTGCCGCAGCCGGGTCAGGACCACCTCCTCCAGGGAGGAAACGTCCACGCCGTACAGATAGTCTCCCAGCCGGGAGCGGACGTCCCAGAACAGCGGGGCCATGCGCTCCTGGCAGTCCTGGGGGCTTTCGCCCTTGGCCGTCAGCCGCAGCATCACCTCGCCGGGCTTGGCATAGGGGGCCAGGGAGGGATTTTCCGCCCGGTCCATCAGGTCCCCCAGCAGCTCCTGGACCTGGGGCTCCGTCAGGCCGAACACCCGCAGGTCGTGGCTGCGGATAACGCCGCCGCTGCACCCCTGAAGCCAGGGAAGCAGGGCGTGCTCCGCCAGATACCGGCACTCGTGGGGGACTCCCGGCAGCAGCACCGCCGTGACCCCCTCCACTGTAAAGATGCAGCCCGGGGCGGTGCCCACGGGGTTGTGCAGCACCGTGCAGCCCTGGGGCAGCATGGCCTGCCGGCGGTTGCAGGCGGGCATGGGCCGGTGGAATACGTTGTCGAAATAGCACTGAATCTCCTCCATGACCTCCGGGTGATACTCCAGGGCCAGGCCGAAGGCCTCGGCCACCGTCTCCTTGGTCATGTCGTCATAGGTGGGGCCTAAGCCGCCGGTGAACACCAGCAGGTCGCAGCGGCCCCGGGCGATCTCCACCGCCGCCCGCAGACGCCGGGGATTGTCCCCCACGGCGGTGTGGTACAGCACGTCAATCCCTGCCGAGGCCAGCAGTTCCGACAAAAATTGCGCGTTGGTGTTGGCAATGCTGCCTAAAAGCAGTTCCGTGCCCACGGCAATAATTTCCGCCTGATGGGGCATGGTATCACTTCCTTTTCGTTGGGGTTAAAACGGGTCAGCGGAGCTTTACCACCTCGCGGCCGTCCATGGCCCGGCGGACCAGGCCCTCCACGTCCAGGGCCTGCTCCATCTCACGGACCTCCTCCACATGGGGGCGGGTTTTGGGATGGCGGGGGGTGAACACGGTGCAGCAGTCCTCATAGGGCAGGATGGAGGTCTCAAAGGTGCCGATGTGACGGGCAATGCGGACGATCTCCTCCTTGTCCATGCCGATCACCGGCCGCAGAATGGGCAGGTCCGTCACGTCGCCGCTGACGGCCAGGGCGTCCATGGTCTGGCTGGCCACCTGGCCCAGGCTCTCGCCGGTGACCAGAGCGCGGCAGTTCAGGTCCTTGGCCAGGGCGTCCGCCAGGCGCATCATGAACCGGCGCATGATCAGGGTGAAATGATCCTCCGGGCAATTGCGGCGGATCTCCTCCTGAATCTCGGCAAAGGGGATGATGGTGACATTCAGCCGCCCGCACCAGGGCACCAGCTCCCGGGCCAGCTGGAGGACCTTTTCCCGGGCCTGCTCGCTGGTATAGGGGGGCGAGGCAAAGTGGATCATCTCCAGCTCCACGCCCCGCTTGGCGATCATGTAGCTGGCCACCGGGGAGTCGATGCCCCCGGACAGCAGACTCACGGACCGGCCGCCCATGCCGATGGGCAGGCCGCCGGCGGCAGGCTCGGCGGGGGCGTGGACATAGGCGGCCTCCTCCCGGACCTCCACATACACCGTCAGCTCCGGGTGGTGGACATCCACCGCCAGGTGGGGGAAGGCCTCGTGCAAGTGGCCGCCTACCCACTGGCTCAGCTGGATGGAGGTCATGGGGAAGGTCTTGTCTGCCCGCTTGCTCTCCACCTTGAAGCTGCGGGCCGCTGTCAGGGCGCTGCTCAGATAGGTCTTGGCGGTGTCCAGAATGGCCTCCTTTTCCTTGGCACAGGGCAGGGCCCGGGCCACGGCGATGATGCCGAACACCCGCTTGCAGGCGTCATACGCCCCGTCCAGGTCGCAGGCCTCCCCGGCAGGCTCCACATAGATGGTGCTCTGCTTGGAATAGACCCGGAACCTGCCGAACCGGGCGGTGCGGCGGCGGAGGTTGGACATGAGCTTCATTTCAAAGCTGCGGCGGTTCAGGCCCTTCAGGACCACCTCGCCCAGCTTGCACAGGATCATCTCGTGCATGGGATCGTTTCTCCTTGTATATGGTTTCCAGTTATTATAACCCACCGGGGGGACTATTTCAACAGGGTGCTGCTGCGATACTGGATGGCCTCGGCCAGGTGGGCGGCCTGGATATCCGGGCTGGCGTCCAGGTCGGCGATGGTGCGGGCCATGCGGAGAATGCGGTCGTGGCTGCGGCCGGTGAGGCCCAGCCGGTCGAAGGCCCCCTTCATGAGCCGCTCCCCCGCCTGGTCCAGCAGGCAGTATTCCCCGATCATGGCGGGGGTCATATAGGCGTTGCAGCTGACGGCGGTGCCGGCAAAGCGGCGCTTCTGGATATCCCGGGCGGCGTTGACCCGGGCGCGGACCTGAGCCGAGGTCTCTGGCTTTTCCTTGCGGCGCATGGCCTCGTACTCCACCGACGGCACCTCGATGTGCATGTCGATGCGGTCCAGCAGGGGGCCGGAAATGCGGCGCATATAGCTCTCCACCTGGCTTTCCGAACAGGTGCAGCGGCCGGAAGGGTGCCCGTACCACCCGCAGCGGCAGGGGTTCATGGCGCACACCAGCATGAACCGGCTGGGCAGGGTCAGGGACCCGGACACCCGGGTGATGGTGACCACCCCGTCCTCCAGGGGCTGGCGCAGGGTCTCCAGGGCGGTTTTGTCGAACTCCGGCAGCTCGTCCAGAAACAGGATGCCGTTGTGGGCCAGGGAAATTTCCCCGGGCCGGGGCACCGTGCCGCCGCCGGACAGGGACACCGGCGAGGCGGTGTGGTGGGGGCTGCGGAAGGGCCGCTGGGTCACCAGAGGGTGGGACGGGTCCGTCATCCCCGCCACGGAGTATACCTCGGTGGTCTGCAAAGATTCCTGCCGGGTCATATCCGGCAGAATGGACGGCAGCCGCCGGGCCAGCATGGACTTGCCGGAGCCGGGGGAGCCGATCAGCAGCACGTTGTGGCCCCCGGCGGCGGCTACCTCCAGGGCGCGCTTGACGTTCTCCTGGCCCATGACGTCGGCAAAGTCCGGCAGAGGCCGGGACACCGGCGAGGGGGTCCAGGGGGTCTGGGGGGCGATGGGGGCGTCGCCGGTAAGGTGGGCCACCAGCTGGGCGATGTTTTCCACCGGATAGACGGTGATCCCCTGGGCCAGGGTGGCCTCCGGGGCGTTCTGGGCGGGGACAAACAGCTGGCGGATGCCCAGCCGGGCGGCGCACAGGGCCATGGGCAGGACCCCCGTCACCGGGCGCAGCGCGCCGGTAAGGCTCAGCTCCCCTAAAAACGCCGCGTCCTCCGGCAGGCCCTTCAGCTCCTCCGCCGCTGTCAGAATGCCCAGCAGAATGGGCAGGTCGTACACCGTGCCCTCCTTGCGCTGGCCCGCCGGGGCCAGGTTCACGGTGATGCGGCTGACAGGGAATCTGGCCCCGCAGGCCTTGATGGCGGCCCGGACCCGCTCCCGGGATTCCCGCACCGCCGCGTCCGGCAGGCCCACCACGTCGAAGGCGGGCAGTCCCCCGGACAGGAAGCACTCCACCGACACCTCGTATCCGCTGATGCCGCTGAGGCCCAGGGACCGTACCGTTACCACCATGCCCCCTCACATCCTTTCACAAAAAATACGCGTGTTCTGCGCAGCTTGTCAAAAATGGCTTTTTGACAAGCTGCGTGCGGTTTTTCAGAACCTAATAAGTTCTGAAAAACCTGTGATTGCAAACGAAAGACACCCCTGATGGGTTTCTTTCGTAACTATCTTCCTTTCCGATGGCGGAAGATTTCCAATTTTTTTCGACAGTCTCATGTTGCTTTCTGATATGTTTCATCTGTATTTTAGCACATATCCCGCCGTTTTGAAATACATTGCCAAAAAAACTTCCCGGTTGGCGTGAGAATTTTTGTGCACGATGAAGAAAAAGCCTTAATCCGTGAAAAAGGCTGATTTTTCCGTTTACAAAAAAAAGACATTGTGGTAATATACACAATGTATGGTGTTTCGTTGAGAAATCCGCGAAATGTTTTTATGAGGAGGTTCATTTATGGTAAGAAAAATGAAGTCCATGGATGGCAACAACGCTGCGGCGCACGTGTCCTACGCGTTCTCTGAGGTTGCGGCCATCTACCCCATCACCCCGTCGTCCCCTATGGCCGACTTTGTGGACCAGTGGTCCGCCAACGGGCTGAAGAACATCTTCGGCACCCAGGTCAAGGTGGTGGAGATGCAGTCTGAGGCCGGCGCTGCCGGCGCGGTTCACGGTTCTCTGGGCGCAGGCGCCCTGACCACCACCTACACCGCATCCCAGGGCCTGCTGCTGATGATCCCCAACATGTACAAGATCGCAGCCGAGCAGCTGCCCGCCGTGTTCCATGTCTCCGCCCGTACCGTGTCCACCCAGGCGCTGAACATCTTCGGCGACCACTCCGACGTGATGGCCTGCCGCCAGACCGGCTTTGCCATGCTGTGCGAGGGCAACGTCCAGGAGGTCATGGATCTGTCTCCCGTGGCCCATCTGGCCGCTCTGGAGGGCAAGGTTCCCTTCATCAACTTCTTCGACGGCTTCCGCACCAGCCACGAGATCCAGAAGATCGCCGTGTGGGATTACGAGGATCTGAAGGATATGTGCGACATGGACGCCGTGAAGGAGTTCCGTCAGCACGCCCTGAATCCCGAGCATCCCCATATGCGCGGCAGCCATGAGAATGGCGATATCTTCTTCCAGCACCGCGAGGCCTGCAACAAGTACTACAACGCTCTGCCCGCCGTGGTGGAGAAGTACATGGACAAGATCAACGCCAAGCTGGGTACCAACTATGGCCTGTTCAACTACTACGGCGCTGAGGATGCCGACCGGGTCATCGTGGCCATGGGCTCCATCTGCGACGTGGCCGAGGAAGTCATCGACTATCTGAACGCCCACGGCGAGAAGGTCGGCCTGGTGAAGGTCCGCCTGTTCCGCCCCTTCGCTCCCGAGAAGCTCATCGAGGCTATTCCCGCCTCCGTCAAGAAGATCGCCGTTCTGGACCGCACCAAGGAGCCCGGCGCTCTGGGCGAGCCCCTGTATCAGGATGTGGTCACCGCTCTGGCCAACGCCGGACGCAACGACATCCAGGTCATCGGCGGCCGTTACGGCCTGGGCAGCAAGGATACGCCTCCTGCCTCCGTGTTCGCCGTGTATGACGAGCTCAAGCGCGACGAGATGAAGCGCCAGTTCACCATCGGCATCGTGGACGATGTGACCAACCTGTCCCTGCCCGAGGATAAGAACTGTCCCAACACCGCTGCTCCCGGCACCATCGAGTGCAAGTTCTGGGGTCTGGGCGGCGACGGCACCGTGGGCGCCAACAAGAACTCCATCAAGATCATCGGCGACCACACCGACAAGTACGTGCAGGCATACTTCCAGTATGACTCCAAGAAGACCGGCGGCGTGACCATCAGCCATCTGCGCTTCGGCGATCACCCCATCCGTTCCCCGTACTATATCAACAAGGCCGACTTCGTGGCCTGCCACAACCCCAGCTACATCACCAAGGGCTTCAAGATGGTCAACGACGTCAAGCCCGGCGGCGTGTTCATGATCAACTGCCAGTGGGACTTCGATGAGCTGAATCATCACCTGAAGGCCGATGCCAAGCGCTATATCGCCCGCAACAACATCCAGCTGTATACCATCGACGCCATTGACCTGGCCATCGAGATCGGTATGGGCAAGCGCAACAACACCATCCTCCAGTCCGCTTTCTTCTCCCTGGCCAAGGTCATGCCCGAGGAGGACGCCATCCGCTTCATGAAGGAGAAGGCCAAGGCCTCCTACCTGAAGAAGGGCCAGGACGTGGTGGATATGAACTACAAGGCCATCGACCTGGGCGCCACCGCCTATAAGAAGATCGACGTGCCCGCCGAGTGGGCCGACGCCGTGGACGAGCCCGAGCACAAGCAGCTGGAGGGCAAGCCGGAGCTTGTGAAGATGGTCAAGGAGATCCTGGAGCCTGTGGGCAAGATGGACGGCGACAGCCTGCCCGTCTCCGCCTTTGCCGATCATGTGGACGGCCAGTTCGAGCTGGGCGCCTCCGCCTATGAGAAGCGCGGCGTGGCCGTGTCCGTCCCCACCTGGGACGCCGCCAAGTGCATCCAGTGCAACCAGTGCGCCTATGTCTGCCCCCACGCCACCATCCGTCCCTTCGCTCTGACCGCCGAGGAGGCCAAGAATGCTCCCGAGGCCGCCAAGATCGTGGACGTCAAGGCCGGCAAGGGCAAGGGCACCTATCAGTTCACCATGGCCATTAGTCCTCTGGACTGCATGGGCTGCGGCGTGTGCATCGGCGCCTGCCCCGTGAACGCTCTGTCCATGGTGGCTCAGGAGGGCGAGCTGCCTCAGCAGGATGTGTTCGACTACTGCGTGGCCAAGGTCGCCGAGAAGAAGGATATGCAGGACAACACCGTCAAGGGCAGCCAGTTCAAGCAGCCCATGCTGGAGTTCTCCGGCTCCTGCGCCGGCTGCGCCGAGACCAGCTATGCCCGTCTCGTCACCCAGCTGTTCGGCGATCATATGTACATCTCCAACGCCACCGGCTGCTCCTCCATCTGGGGCGGTCCCGCGGCTACTTCCCCCTACTGCACCAACAAGGAGGGCCACGGCCCCGCATGGTGCAACTCCCTGTTCGAGGATAACGCGGAGCACGGTCTGGGCATGTTCGTGGGCCAGGATAAGATCCGCCAGGATCTGGCCGACGAGACCCGCCAGCTGATCGCCGTGGAGTGGGCCCGTCCCGAGCTGAAAGCCGCCGCTCAGGCATGGCTGGATACCATGGACGACGGCACCGCCAACGCCGAGCCCGCCCGGGCCTATGTGAAGGCCCTGGAGGAGAGCATCGCCACCGTGGAGGAGCTGGCTGCCATTCCTCAGTTCGCTGAGCACGCCGCCCAGCTGAAGGCCCAGGGCAAGCTGCTGTGCGACTGCGCCGCCTGCACCCTGGCTGCCGACATCCTCAGCAAGAAGGAATACCTGGCCAAGAAGTCCATGTGGATCTTCGGCGGCGACGGCTGGGCCTACGACATCGGTTACGGCGGCCTGGACCACGTCATCGCCAGCAAGAAGGACGTCAACATCTTCGTGTTCGACACCGAGGTGTACTCCAACACCGGCGGACAGGCCTCCAAGGCTTCCAACATCGGCCAGGTGGCTCAGTTTGCCGCTGCCGGTAAGGAGGTCAAGAAAAAGAGCCTGGCGGAGATCGCCATGCAGTATGGCTATGTGTATGTGGCCCAGGTGGCCATGGGCGCCAACCCCGCTCAGACCATCAAGGCCATCACCGAGGCCGAGGCCTATCATGGCCCGTCCCTGATCATCGGCTACAGCCCCTGCGAGATGCACTCCATCAAGGGCGGCATGATGAACTGCCAGAAGGAAATGAAGAAGGCTGTGGACTGCGGTTACTGGAACCTGTTCCGCTTCAACCCCGCTGCGGAGAAGAAGTTCACCCTGGATTCCAAGGCTCCCGCCGGCGGCTATCACGACTTCCTGATGAACGAGGCCCGCTACAGCCGTCTGACCCGCGAGTTCCCCGACCGTGCGGAGAATCTGTTCGCCCGCAACGAGGCCGAGGCCAAGGCCCGCTACGATCACCTGCTGAAGCTCATCGAAATGTACG
>OLRG01000689.1_pt1 | contig 31172 bp, 30 predicted proteins | sample 1672331 | NCBI WGS metagenome assembly OLRG01 (sample SAMEA3136672, study PRJEB25190) | human gut metagenome
ATTCCAGCACCGAAAAACCAAGTCTTCGGTAGAGGGCTGCCCCCCGCAGGTTGTCCGGCTCATATTCCAGCCGGAAGCGCTTTACCTCTGTGGGCCTGTGCTCCTCCAAATAGCGGAAGAATGCCGTGCCGAGTCCCCGGCTCTGAAATTCCGGCAAAATATAGAGCTCCTCGATCCAGATCACAATACCACCAGCCTCCTGGGAAAAGCTCTTGGCCAGCAGCGCATAGCCGGCGGTCTTTCCGTCCTGCTCTATGATATAGCCTTCGGCATAGGGAGAGCCCGCCATCAGCACATCAAAGGTACGCTGAAAATACGCATCCGGTACCGGATGCAGCACCGCCTCTGAATCATAAAAATCCCGGCACATGGCAAGATAGCTTTCCCGGTCCTCCGGCTTTATCGGTCTGATCATAGTATCTCAGTCCTCCATGGCCATTACTTTATCCACCCGGCGCTGATGCCGCCCGCCTTCAAATTCGGTGGTCATCCAGACATCCACGATCTCCAGTGCAAGATTTTGCCCAATGATACCGGCGCCCATGGCCAGCATATTGGTATTGTTGTGGCGCCGGGTCAGGGAAGCCGACAGGGGATCCGAGCACAGTCCGCAACGAATGCCCTTCACCTTATTGGCCACGATCGACACGCCGATGCCGGTGGTGCAGATCACGATTCCCTTCTCGCACTCCCCGGCTGCTACAGCCTTTGCCGCAGGCCCCGCATAATCGGGATAGTCACAGCTATCGAGGCTGTTTGTGCCAAAGTCCTTGACCTCATAGCCCTTTTCCAGCAGGTGTGCCTTGACCGCTTCCTTCAGCTGATATCCGCCGTGGTCACATGCAATTGCAATCATGATGATTTCTCCTTTTTATATCCGCTTTTGCAGCGGTTTTCTGCTTTTATACTGTGTAATATAGGAAAATCCGCACTGCCGCAGCAGCTCCGTTCCCTGCTCCAGTCCCTGCGCCGCATGCTCCGGCACATGGGCATCTGAACCGATGGTGATCAGCTCGCCGCCCAAATCCCGGTATCGCCGGAGTATATATTCCGGCGGGTGCGGTTCCTTCTGGGGGCCAAGATACCCGGAGGTATTGAGTTCCAATGCCTTGCCCCGCTGCACCAGCGTTTTCAATATTTCCTGCACCAGATCGTCAAAGGGCCGGAAGTCGATTGGAAATCCCGCCTTGTCCCGCATATAGCGGAGCGGATAGGTCAAGTGGGCAAGGGAGTCAAAATAATCCGTTTGGGAGAGCTTCAGCAGGCACTGGAGGTATTCCTCCGCCAGCCGAAGGCACTGCGCTCTGGATGTATATTCGATCCAGTAATAGTCCAGCCCCTGGGGAGCGTTATGCATAGAGCCCAGCACAAAATCGATCCCCGGCTCTGACAGCACCTGCCGGGCTGCCTCCGGCCGCAGAATGGCCTCCCCCAGCTCCACGCCCCGGCAGATCTCCATATCCGGGAACGCCGCTCTGGCTGCCGCCAGCTCCCGATCCTCCGCCGCCCAGTCAAAGCTGTCGTCCGGCTGACCCTTTTCATCGATGAGATCACAGTGATCCGTCAGACAGAGAGCCCCGACCCCAGCCGCTGCCGCCGCCCGGCACATCTCCGTCAGCGGATGATCTGCGTCAAAGGAGCAGCAGCTGTGCAGGTGGTAATTCACCAGCATCGTCTCAGCCTTCCAGCCAGATCTCATCGATCTCGTGGCGCTTCTGACGGCGCATCAGGCCGCCAATGGCCTCCTGTACGTTTCCGTCGCCGTAGAGCACCTGATAGGCCGCATCCGCAATGGGCATTTCAATGCCGTATTTCTCCGCCAACTGATGGGCAGAGGCCGTGGCATAGTAGCCCTCTACCACAGCGCCCACCTTTTCCATGGCCTCCTTGGCCTTAAGGCCCTGACCGATATAGATGCCGCAGCGGTGATTTCTCGAATGCATGGAGCAGCAGGTAACGATCAGGTCGCCAACGCCGGAAAGCCCTGCAAAGGTCTCCTGCTTGGCCCCCAGCGCCACGCCCAGCCGTGCAGACTCCGTCAGGCCCCGGGTCATCATCAGCGCCTTGGTGTTGTCACCGCAGCCGGCCCCTTCCAGAACCCCTGCAATCAGTGCATAGATATTCTTCAGAGCAGCGCCCAGCTCCACACCCACGATATCACCGCTGGCATAGACCCGGAACACGTCAGACATAAAGGCATCCTGCACCATGTCCACTACGCTGTGATCCTCACAGGCCACCACACAGCCTGTGGGTACACCCCGGCCTACCTCTTCCGCATGGGTTGGCCCCGAGAGCACCGCCACGGTAGCACCGGTAACCTCCTTCAGGATCTGACTCATGCGCTTGGAGGTATCCCGCTCGATGCCCTTGGTGACGGACACGATCACGGAATGCTCCGTAAGGTAGGGGGCCATGGCCTCTGCGGTAGACCGCACCGCAAAGGACGGAACCGCCGATACCACAAAATCTGCATCCTTTACCGCCGAAATATCTGTGGTCAGTGCGATCTCTTCCGGCACCGCAACGCCCTTCAGCAGGGCATTCTCATGGTATTCCCGGATATGATCTACCTCAGCCTGAGAAAAGGACCAGACTGTGACCTGATGTCCATTGTTATGGAGCAGGATTGCCAGAGCCGTGCCCCAGCCGCCGCTGCCCACTACTGTGATCTTCATAATGGAAACCTCCGTTACTTGGCTTTTTTATGGAGTGAAAATTTGTTTTCCGTCCCCTGCATCAGGCGCTGAATATTGCCCCGATGCTGGAAGACGATCAGTGCGCCCACACAGAACGCAAAAAACAGGCACACGGGATCCCGATACAGCACCCACGCCATGATCGGAAACAGGATCCCGGTGGAAATCGAGCCCACCGAGACATACTTTGTAATCGCCGTCAGCAGCAGGAAGGAGCCCCATACCACTACAGCGACCTTCCAGGAGATCATAATGGCGATGATGCCACCGGACATGATGCCCTTTCCGCCCCGGAACCCGAACATACAGGGAAACATATGCCCAAGCTCACAGAACAGGCCCGCAATATACTTGGCCCGCAGAGGCGTTACAACATCCACGCCGCCCCGTACCATCAGCCGTGCTCCCAGCATACCCAGCAGTACGCCGAATACCGCCTTAAGCACATCGGCCAGAATCACCAGCAGCGTCAGCTTTCCGCCGAACACCCGGTTGAAGTTCGTCAGTCCCGCATTGCCGCTGCCATGGGTGCGAATGTCATCCCGGAGGATATATTTGCTCACCAGAATGGCGCCGTTGGAGCAGCCCAGAATGTACGGTACCGCTGTGAGCAGCAGTACCCCGAGGATTACAAGGAGTGTACTCACGCCTTGTCACCATCCTCTTCCTTCTGGCGGATGATCAGCTTAATGGGCGTTCCCTCAAAGCCGAATACCGCCCGCAGCTGATTTTCAAGATACCGCTGATAGGAGAAGTGGAACAGCTTTGCGCTGTTGCAGAACAGCACAAAGGTGGGAGGCCGTACCCCGGACTGGGTAATATAGTAGACCTTCAGCCGGCGGCCCTTGTCGGTGGGCGGCTGCACCCGGGTGGTGGCATCTGCCAGAATGCTGTTGAGCGTACCGGTGGAGATCCGCATGGTGTTCTGATTGGCCACCGCATTGATGGACTCATAGATCTTATCCACCCGCAGGCCGGTCAGTGCCGAAATAAACAGCACCGGGGCATAGGTCATATAGGCCAGCCCCTCCCGGACGGACTTGGTAAACTTGTCCATGGTGTGCGTATCCTTGCTGACCGCATCCCACTTGTTGACCACGATCATGGAGGCCTTTCCGGCCTCATGCACCAGTCCGGCGATCTTGGTATCCTGCTCCGTTACGCCCTCGTTGGCATCGATCAGGATCAGGCACACATCGGCCCGTGAGATGGCATCAATGGTGCGCATATTGGAGAATTTCTCCACACTGTCATCCACCTTGGACTTTTTCCGCATACCGGCCGTGTCAATGAATACATATTTGCCGTACTCGTTCTCATAGTAGCTGTCGATGGCATCTCTGGTGGTGCCTGCCACATTGGATACGATGACCCGCTCCTCCCCCAGAATATAGTTGAGAAGGCTGGACTTGCCCACATTGGGCTTGCCCACGATGGCGACCTTGATGACATCCTCCTGCTCCTCTTCCTCGGTTTCCGGCGGGAAATTCTCCACGCACAGATCCAGAAGATCGCCGGTTCCATGGCCGTGGAAGGCACTGACCGGAATGGGATCTCCAAGCCCCAGCGAATAGAACTCATAGATATCCGGGTTGACCGGGCCGGTATTATCACACTTGTTTACAGCCAGCACCACGGGCTTTTTGCTCCGCAGCAGCATATTGGCGATCTCGTGATCCGCCGCCGTGGGGCCGGTCTTGATATCGCAGACCATAACGATCACGTCCGCCGTTTCGATGGCGATTTCCGCCTGACGGCGCATGAATTTCAGCATATGGCTGTCGGTCTTTGGCTCAATGCCGCCGGTATCCACCAGCTCAAAATCACGGCCATTCCAGTCGCATTCACCGTAAAGCCGGTCTCTGGTCACGCCGGGGGTATCCTCCACAATGGCGGTACGCCGCCCGGTGAGTTTATTGAAAAGCATGGACTTGCCCACATTGGGCCGGCCCACAATTGCAACCAGTGGTTTTGCCAAATTGGCCACCTCCTGTTATCTTTTTTTGTGTCTACACAGACATTCATTATATTATCTCATTTTTTCATGGATAAATCAATCTATAAATAGCGAGAAAAAGAGCGGGGTCGCACCCCGCTCTACTTTCAGATCAGTCAGCCTTAACGGCGATGACCTCGCGTCCCTTATAGAATCCGCAAGCCTTGCAAGCTCTGTGGGGAAGCACAGGCTCTCCGCACTTGGGGCACTTGGCAAGACCGGGCACCTCCAGCTTCCAGACGTTGCTGCGGCGCTTATCGCGTCTAGCCTTGGATACTTTACACTTTGGTACGGCCATTTGGTGACACCTCCTTGGTCGAAAAATTGCCCGAAGGCAATGGGTTTACTCCTTATCCTTCAACAGCTGCCCTAACACAGCCAAACGGGGATCGAGTTCTTTCTTGCAGTCGCAGGGGCCTTCATTGAGGTTTTTCCCGCATCGGGCACACAGGCCCTTACAGTCAGGACTGCAAAGCATTTTGGAATCCAGATTCAAAACAAAGGCGGTATTCATGATATCATCAAGATCCGCACAGCTGTCCCGAAGCAGAAACGTCCAATCGTCTTCATTCTCTTCATGAGCCAGTTCCGTCGCCAGCACCGCCTTTACCTGCTGCACATAGGGGCGAAGGAAGGGAGCCGCACAGCGATCACACACACAGTGGAGTGTGGTCTCCATTTTTGCGCTCAGCAGAAGAACACCGGCCTCATTCCGAACCTGTCCTGCTACCAGAACCGGTTCCTGGGCCGGATACGCTCCGCCGAACTTGGCATCGGTAAAGTCCATGGAGAAGCTGAAAGGAACAATTCCGCCCGGTGTATGAATGATCGAGGCGAGATTCAGAAGCATAGTCAATATTCCTTTCATAGTCTGACCAAGTTATTATATAGATTTTCCTGCCGGTTGTCAAGGGAAAACATCAGAAAAATAAAACAATCCTTTGCGTGGGCCATTGACACGCCGCCCTCCATTCAGTATCATAAGGGCATCCACGATGATACAAGGGGGCCGTTTTATGCGCTATTCCGGCACTGAGCTGCTGTGGCTGTTATTTCTGTATTCTTTTCTGGGCTGGGCCGCAGAAACCGCCATTGCCAGCGGCAGGCGGAAGCAGTTTGCCAACCGGGGCTTTTTCTCCGGCCCTGTGTGCTTTATCTATGGTATCTCTGCCGTTCTTATGACCATTGCCTTCGACGAACTGCGCAGCAGCATCGTCTTTCTCTTTCTTGGCTGCTGTGCCCTTGCCACATGGATTGAATGGTTTACCGGCAAGCTGTTGGAACGGATGAACCACAAGCGCTGGTGGGATTACTCCGGCATCCCCGGGAATTTTGACGGCTACATCTGTCTGCCCTACAGCCTGCTCTGGGGACTGCTGGGCACGCTTGCCGTGCGCTTCGGCAACGAGCTGCTTGTGGTGGTCTACGGCTTGCTCCCAGTACTGCTCTCTCACCTTCTGGTTTTGATCCTAAGCGGGATCAGCCTTTTGGATCTGCTGACCTCCCTGCTTACGGTTCATCACGAGCGGAAAGCCGCCAAGGTCTCTCCCACGGACGCCATATTTACTTATGTATACCGCACCCCTGACGCAGGTGCCGAAAAGGCCGAGCAGATCCAGTCGGGCCTTCGCAGCTGGACCTACCGGCTGGGCAGTCAGGTGATCGCCCGGGTAGAACGGCGTATGGCTCGGGCCTATGATATGGAGACTGCTGACAGCTCCGATGCCGCCGCACCGGAAAAGCGAAGCTGCGGTTCGATTCTGCTGTTTCAGCTTTTCTTCATTGGAGCGCTTCTGGGGGATCTCACCGAAACCATCTTCTGCCGGATCACCGCCGGTGTCTGGATGAGCCGCAGCAGTCTGGTTTGGGGCCCCTTCAGCATCGTTTGGGGTCTGGCCATTGCGCTGGCCACCGCGCTGCTGCACCGGGATATCAATAAGCCAGACCGTCATATCTTCCTGATCGGTACGGTTTTAGGCGGAGCCTATGAATATCTTTGCAGTGTCTTTACCGAGATCTGCTTTGGCAAGGTCTTCTGGGACTACAGCGATATCCCCTTTAATCTGGGAGGACGCATCAATCTGCTCTACTGCTTCTTCTGGGGAATTGCGGCGGTGGTATGGATCAAGGTCTGCTACCCCCGTATCGCCCGCTGGCTCTCCCGGATCCCACGGCTTCCGAATCTGCTGATCACCATCTGCCTGATGGTGTTTATGGCAGTCAATATGCTCACCTCCTCCCTGGCGCTGATCCGCTGTGACCAGCGGGCAAGCCAGATCCCCCCGCGGCATCGGTGGCAGCAGGTCATGGACCGTTTCTTTGATGATGACCGCATGGAGATCATTTACCCCAACGCCATTTCCACAGACTGACCCTCAACCACCCTATTCTATCGACCGGAGGCTCCCATGAAATCCTTTACCATTACCAAAAATGACGCAGGCCAGCGGCTGGACCGATTTATCGCAAAAACAGTTCCTCTGCTGCCAGCCTCGCTCAGCCAGAAATATATCCGCCTGAAGCGCATCAAGGTCAATGGCCAGCGGGCCCAGCGGGATACCCGGCTCTCCGCCGGCGATCTGGTGGAGATGTATGTCAACGATGAATTTTTCGACACCCCAAAGGAAGAGAACGCCTATCTCACCGTGACCGCGCCAAAGCTCAGCATCGTCTATGAAGACGAAAACATCCTTCTGGTGGACAAGAAGCCCGGCATGGCCGTCCATCCCCACGATGGAGCGGAATACGGGCGGACGCTCATTGACCATATTCAGGCCTACCTCTACGCCAAGGGCGAGTGGAAGCCCCGGCAGGAGCACGCCTTTGCCCCGGCCCTCTGCAACCGGATCGACCGAAATACCGGCGGCATCGTCATTGCCGCCAAAAACGCCGAGGCACTTCGGATCATGAACCAGAAGGTCAAGGATCGGGAGCTGGACAAGCGGTATCTTGCCGTGATCCACGGCACCATGAAGCCGGAAACCGGCGAGCTCCGGGGCTATCTCTTTAAGGATGCGAAAAAGAATCGGGTCTATGTGACGAAGCAGTCCCAGCCCGGCTCCAAGACCTGCATCACCAAATACAAGACCCTCAAAAAGCGCCGTGATCTCAGCCTCGTTGAGTGTGAGCTCATCACCGGCCGTACCCATCAGATCCGTGCCCAGTTCTCCGCCGCCGGTCATCCTCTGCTGGGAGACGGAAAATACGGAAAGGCCGAGACAAAGTATGACCGGAAGTATCAGGCCCTCTATTCCTACAAGCTGACCTTTTCCTTTGAGACCGATGCCGGTATCTTGGAGCCCCTCCGGGGAAAAACCTTTCAGGTAGAGCAGGTGGACTTTGTAGCGGAGTATTTCCCCTCGGATCCGCATTGAAATACCCGTCCATTGATGGTAGAATAGGGGCATGAAACCCATAGGATCCGCCGTTTTTTCGGCGATTTGTTACTGGAGGTGCACATTGATGCAAGCATTCTCACAGGCCCTTCTGAACTACTTTTCTCAGGTACGGCCTACCGCCGCGATCTTCCCCGTGGTTCTCATTGGGCTGATCGTTGCATTTTTCATCAAGTATAAACGGGAGATGTCTCCCCGTATGGGCACGCTGGAGTGGATCCAGAACTTTGATAAACCAAAATTTTCGCTGGATGGCAAAAGCCACCCCATGGAGCGAAAGGATCTGCTCCCCCTTCTGATTATTCTGGCAGTCTACGCCATTGTGGCCTTTACCAATCTGGGCAGCACCAAGGATCCCCAGAGCTTTTATACGTTTGAGGGCGACAATGACAGCGTTGTGATTGACCTTGGCGAGCAAAAGGAGATCTCCTCCATCATGTACTATTCCGGGCTCTACCCCGGAGACTATGATCTCTATTACAGCTCCAACGGAAGCAACTGGGTGCGCCTTCGGGACGCCAACGCCCAGCCTGACGCAAATGGCGATGTCAACGATGCCGCCATGCATCAGAGCTATGCGGATCTGTTCAAATGGCAGTATGCCAGCATTGGCGATACCAGCATCTCTACCCGCTTTATCCGCATTGTGGCCCGTACCCTTCCCATGGAGCTGGGGGAGCTGGCCCTCTACGACGAGCATGGCCGTCTGGTAAACGTCTCCGGTGTAGACAGCGTTCTGCTGGACGAGCAGAACACCATACCGGATTCCCCCAGCTGGTTCAACAGCATGTACTTTGATGAGATCTATCATGGCCGTACCGCTTACGAGAACATCAAGAACATCTATCCCTATGAGATCACCCATCCCCCGCTGGGCAAGATCATAATTTCTCTGGGCATCCGCATCTTTGGCATGACCCCCTTCGGCTATCGGTTTATGGGCGCCTTCTTCGGCGTTCTGATGCTGCTGCCACTCTATATTCTTCTGAAAAATATGTTCGGCAAAACCAAGGTAGCCATGTGCGGCACCCTGCTGTTTGCCTTTGAGTTCATGCATTTCACCCAGACCCGGATCGCCACCATCGACACCTACGGCGTATTCTTTACGCTGCTCAGCTTCCTGTTTATGTGGCGCTGGATGACTGCACCCTACACGGCGAAGCTGCGGACTACATGGCTGGATCTGTTCCTGTGCGGCCTGTCCTTCGGCCTTGGCTGTGCCTGCAAATGGACCGTGCTCTATGCCGGTGTCGGACTTGCAGCTCTATGGCTGCTGCGGGCCATCATGAAGTACCGTGCCGTGGGCCTTGGGCACTATGGCCGGGAGCTGCTGGGCACCATTGGACTGTCTGTCCTGTTCTTTATTGTGATTCCGGTCATCATCTACTGCCTGAGCTATATTCCCTACGGTCTGGCGCTGGGCTATAAGATGCCCGGCATGCTCACCGACGGCAATTACTATAAGCTCATTTGGGACAATCAGGTCTACATGCTGACGTATCATAACGGCGTCAATCAGACCCATCCCTATTCCTCCCGTTGGTATCAGTGGCTCTTTGATGTGCGTCCCATTCTCTATTACCTCCAGTATAACGGCGAGACAAAATCCGCCTTTGGCGCATTCAACTCTCCCCTGATCTCCTGGGCAGGACTCGCCGCTCTGGTCTCCAGCGTCTTTGCCTTCTGGAAGCGCCGGAAGCCCCAGGCCGTCCTCATCTGGGCCGGTTATCTCTGCCAGTTCCTTCCGTGGGTCATCATCACCCGCACCACTTTTGCTTATCACTATTTTGGCTGCATTCTCTTCCTGACCATCGCCATTTCCTTCGTATTTGACGAGCTCATTGAGCGGCGGTCCAAAAACGACAAGCTGGTTTACGCCTTCACCGGCCTCAACACTGCGCTGTTTGTTCTATTCTACCCAGTGCTCAGCGGCGTTGAAGCCTCTGTGCAGTTCTGCCTGAACGTGCTCAAGTGGTTCCCCAGTTGGCCTTGGGGTTAAACGGTTATCGCCGGCCTCCCTGTGACACCCGTCACAGGGAGGCCATGTGTTAGGAAAGGATCTTCCCGTTGATGCGTACTGTACTGATCATCCTGCTTACACTGCTTCTGCTGGCAGGGCTCGCTCTGGTTTTTGCCGGCTTTCATATGGCCCGGCAACAGTTTCGCCGCCGTTTTCAGGGCGGGGGCGACTACTTTCCATATTTTTCTCAGCTGCATCCGGGCTGGTGTCGGGAACCGATCTCCTTTCCCGGCAGTCAGGGAGACACCCTGCGCGGCTTTCTCTTCTCTTACCCGGAGCATCCCCCAAAAGCCCTTTTGGTGGTCTATCACGGCTACGGCATGAGCCTCGATGATTACCTGCCGGAATGCGAATACTTTTGCCGCCGGGACTATCTGGTGTTGGCCTTCGACGGCAGCGGCACCGGCCATTCCGACGGCATATTAAGGGGACTGCCCCAGCACATTCTGGATCTCCAGACCTGCCTCCGATACATCTGCGCGGATTCGCATCTCAGTACCCTTCCGCTGCTGCTCTACGGCCACTCCTGGGGCGGCTACGGGGCAGACTGCGTTGGCGCCACGGAGTCATTTCCGGTCCGTGGCATCGTCTCCGCCTCCGCATTTTATAACAGCCTCTCCGCTCTTGCGCCGTACACCCGCCGGCACTATGGCCCGCTGGCTCCCCTTCCGCTGTTGGGGGTGCGCCTGTACCAGCGGCTGCATTTTGGCCGTCTGTGCGGTCTCACAGCGGCTGACGGTCTGTCCCGGCAGAGCTGCCCGGTGTTCATTGTGCAAAGCGATGACGATTCGATCCTCCCCTTCTCCCAAAATTACAGGAGGCTCTACCGCCGGTTCCGTCAGGATCCCCGTTTTACATTTCTTCCCCTTACAGGCCGAAATCACAATATCACGACCCCACCGGAAGCAGACCGGGAAAAGCGCCGCCTCTTAAAGCTGCTGCGTCAGCCCGTGCCTCCGCAGGAAGCACGGGATCAGATTCAGCTGCTCAAAACTCAGGTGGACTATGATCTGCTCAGGCGCTTCGGAGATTTTCTGGATTCCTGCCTGAAGCCGTAAAAATGCCTGCACCGTCACTCCGGTGCAGGCATTCGTGCATCAATGCTTCTTAGAAAATAACCACCAGCATCATCTTGAACTGCTCCTGTCCGAAGACCGCATGGGGATGCTGGGCCGGCATCACAATGGATTCACCCTCCCGGAGCACATATTCCTCCCCGTCGATGGTGATCTTCCCCACGCCGTCCAAGCAGGTAACAAAGGCGTCACCGGGAGACTGATGGGTGCTGATCTCCTCACCCTTGTCAAAGGAAAAAAGCGTCACACTAACCGCTGCATTCTGCGCCAGTGTCCGGCTGACCACCTGCCCGGGCTGATAGGCCACCTGATCCTTCAGAGAAAGCACCACCGCTTTATCAATGTTCTTCATTCCGCTCATTTGAAATAACCTTCAATTTATAATGTGCCCATCCAGTGAAATCGTAACCACCCGGAAGGGAATTTCCTTGCCGCACTGCTGAAGTGCACGCTTAGCCGCCATCTCCAGCCCACCGCAGCAGGGAACCTCCATGCGCACCAGCGTAACGCTTTTAATGTCATTGCAGCCCAAAATTGCCCCCAGCTTTTCGCTGTAGTCGATCTGATCCAGCTTGGGGCATCCGATCACGGTGATCCTCCCCTGCATAAATTCCTTGTGCATCCCCGCATAGGCATAGGCTGTACAGTCTGCGGCGATCAGCAGATCCGCACCGTTAAAATAGGGGGCATTCACCGGGATCAGCTTGATCTGGCAGGGCCACTGACGCAGCTGGGACACCGGCGCTTCGTCCGTGGTGGGCTGCTGCTTTTTCGGCATAAACTGCCGCAGCCGCTGCCCGGGGCATCCGCCGGCCTTTTTCGCCTGCTGGTTGGCCTTCACCGCCTGTTCATCATAGGCGGCAGCCTCCCGCTCCACAAAGGTAATGGCTCCGGTGGGACATGCCGGAAGGCAGTCGCCCAAGCCATCACAGTAATCGTCCCGCATCAGCCTGGCCTTACCGTTTACCATGCCGATGGCGCCCTCATGGCAGGCCGCAGCACAGGCGCCGCAGCCATTGCACTTTTCTGTATCAATATGAATGATCCTACGAATCATAGTAGTTGCTCCTTTCAAGCAGCTTGACTTTATATTTGGAGTATACTATGATACCGCTGTAAAGTCCGTTGTTTTAACAACATTGAGGTGATTTTTGTGGATATGGATTTGTCTCGTACCGAATTGTTTCAGAGCATCGCTCCAGAGGATTTGAAGTCGCTGCTCCACTGTCTGGATGTCCGCCAGCACACCTATCAAAAGGGCGAGATCCTGTTTCTGGAGGGCGCCCCCACCCAGCAGCTGGGACTTGTGCTGTCCGGGAAAGTCATTGTGGAGATGGGGGATCCATGGGGTGGCCGCAGCATTTTGAGCACCATCGGGCTCGGAGACACCTTTGCAGAGGCCTATGCCTGTATTCCCGGAGAACCGCTGCTGGTCACGGTATCTGCTGCCATGGATTCCACGGTGCTGCTGATCAATGCCGGGCGGATCCTTACCACCTGCCCCAACAGCTGTGCCTTCCACGGCGTTTTGATCCAGAATCTTCTGACCCTCTGTGCCCGAAAAAATCTACAGCTGTCCCGCCGCATGCAGCACACTGCCCCAAAAACCATCCGTGGCCGCCTGACCTCCTACTTCTCCCAGTGCCTCAAGCAGTCCGGCAGCCGCAGCTTCGATCTCCCCTACGACCGGCAGCAGCTGGCCGATTATTTGAACGTAGATCGCAGCGCCTTGTCCGGGGAGCTGTCCAAAATGCAGCAGGACGGCCTGATCCGCTACCATCGGAATCATTTCGAGGTGCTGGACTAGCCGGATCCGCTCGCAGTTAGTTATGCTTAACTTTTCTTCTTTACTTCTGGTCAGAGTATGCTATACTGAATGTATCAATCCAATTGTACAGGAGCAGCATATGAATCTTACCATCCTATGGGGCAGCCTGATCCCCCTGCTGGGGACATCTCTGGGGGCTGCCTGCGTATTTCTAATGAAAAAGGAGATCGGCCCTCGGGTACAGAAGGCGCTGTTGGGCTTTGCCTCCGGGGTCATGGTGGCCGCCTCTGTGTGGAGCCTCCTGCTGCCCGCCATTGACCAGTGCAGTGCCATGGGGCGGCTTTCCTTCCTGCCTGCCGCCGTTGGGCTCATGCTGGGCATGGGCTTTCTTCTGCTGCTGGATCAGGTGATCCCCCACCAGCATCTGGACAGCGATTGCCCGGAAGGCGCTCCCTGCCACGCAAAAAAATCTACCATGCTGATGCTGGCCGTCACCATTCACAACATCCCTGAGGGCATGGCCGTTGGTGTGGTGCTGGCCGGACTTGCAGGTTCCAGCCCCTCCTCCAAGGCCGCTGCCATGGCCCTGTCCATCGGCATCGCCATTCAGAACTTTCCCGAGGGGGCAGTCATCTCCATGCCCTTGAAGGAAGCTATGGGCAAGCGCAGGGCATTTATTGCCGGGGTGCTCTCCGGTATCGTGGAGCCCATTGGGGCGATCCTCACCGTACTATTGGCCGGGCTGCTGATTCCCTTTATGCCCTATCTTTTGTCCTTTGCGGCGGGAGCTATGCTCTACGTGGTGGTGGAGGAGCTGATCCCGGAATCCGCCCAGGGCGTCCATTCCAATGTCTCCACCATCGCCTTTGCCGTTGGCTTTGTGCTGATGATGATTCTGGATGTGGCGCTGGGTTAAGCCTTGACACTGCCTTGGGACTGTGATACCTTTTATGTAGATTTGGTGAAGAAAGGCGGCGATTCCATGGCAAAACGTCTATGTTCAGCGCTGGTGCTGGCAGCAATCAGCATCGGTATTCTTCTGTTTCCATGGGCAGGCAACTATCAAAGCCCCCTGATGTGGGCCAGAATGGATCGTGATTCCTCCCAGCCGGTGGATGTATTTCTCATTGGCGCCACAGCCGATTTGGGAAACGACGGCACCTTTCTCACTACCACATATCTTCCGGAAGACCGAGAGTGGCAGGAAAAGCTTTTGAACCTGCAGGAGGGCGTCTATTCCGGTGTTGGCAGCATTTATGCGCCCTACTACCGGCAGGCCTGCCTCAGCGTCTACTATCTGGAGGACGCCGCCCGTGGGCCATGGTTCTATCAGGCCTATCACGATGTGCGGGCTGCATTTCTCTGGTACCTTCAGCACGAAAATCAGGGGCGTCCCTTTATTCTGGCAGGGTACTCTCAAGGGGCCGATATGGGACTCCGGCTCATGGAGGAATTCTTTGATGACCCCGTACTGCAATCCCAGCTGGTAGCCGCCTACCTCATTGGCTGGCGCGTCACCCATGAGGATTTGGACGCATTTCCGCAGCTGCACATGGCCCAAGAGGCTGCTGACACTGGCGTGATCGTCTCCTTTAACTCCGAAGCTCCCAGCGTTACCGGCTCCATTATCCTGCCGGAAGGCGGCTACACCTATGGCATCAACCCGCTCAATTGGACGGTAGACGGCACCCCGGCGGACAAATCTGAAAACCCCGGCTCTGTGGATCTCCACATGGACGGCTCCGCCGACCATGAGATCATCGGCCTCACTGGCTGCTATCAAAGCCCCCAGCGCGGCACCATAATCGTACCGGATATCTCCCCCAAGGACTACCCACCGGGAGAACCCCTGTTCGTGGAGGGCTGCTACCATAATTTTGAGCTGAACCTCTATTATCGAAGCCTTCAGCAAAATGTAAAGGATCGGGTGCAGGCATATTTTCGTTAAAAAATCCGGCAGACTGCTGTCTGCCGGACTTTTTTATGTCTTAATTCAGTCTCTCGTAATAGCGATCCAGAGATGCCTGCTTGATGTTCAGGCAGTCCTCCAGTCCCATGGAGATACAGGTATCTACAAACTGATCCAGTTCCTCAATGGGCGCATCACCGATGATGTACCGAAGGAAGTTCTCCTGTCCATAGGTGGTAATGTCGCCTGCCTTGGAGTTGTACTCGTCAGCCTCATCGGTGGTCATGGTCAGCGTGGTGGGGCAGCCCCAGGTATTGTCCTTATCCTTCATCCAGATCTCCGGCGCCTCCAGCTGCTGCTGGGTCATGCCCTGATCCTTGGCGGATACATCCGTGAGGCACACGGTATTCTGGAGCATATAGCGGAACTGCGCCAACGTAGCCGTCATTCCCTCGGGATTGTTGACGATCAGATCCGTGTAGTGCTTCTCACCCTTATCGTCGAGCTCATAGGTCACACCCTCTACACCCCAGTTTGCAAGGGTCGCCCCCTCCTCGGTGTAGCGGTAATCCATCCACTGAACCGCAATTTCCGGTTCCTCGCAAGCGGTGGAAATGACCACATTGGAGGTGGTGGACAGCGTCTCATGGTTGGTCTGGCCAAGATGGGTCACATCGCCCTCATTCTTCACTGCGTCCTGAATGGCTGCGATCTCAAAGTTCGGATCCTGTGCGGACTGATTATACTGCTCCATATAATCCTTCTCTGCCCACCACAGGGAGCTCTCGCCGCTGGTGACCATGCCGAAGTCCGCACCGCCCTGCATGCCAAAGTCCTCATTCATAAAGTCGTGATAGATCCAGCCCTTCTGATACCAGTCGGCCACCATCTTCACATACTCCTGGAAGCCCTCTGACAAAATACCGCTGTAGAGCGTTCCATCGATCTGGTACCACGGCAGCGTTGCTTCAAAGGAGTTGCCAAAGGATGCCAGTGTTCCAAAGCCAGCCGTCAGATAGCCAAAGCCGGGATCTCCGGACATGGGCAGCTGAACCGTGGCGCCATAGGTGTTATATGCCTGCTCAATGTACTGCTCATACTCAGCATAGGTGTTGATCTCCGCAGGATCCATGCCGAACTCTTTGGCCCAGTCTGCCCGAATCATGGGGCCCTTTGCACAGGGCTGACCGTCATCGTAGGCCGCCGCAAAAAACACCACACGGCCCTCATCCGTCAGCGCATCCCGGCGGTTCTGGTCGTTCATGTTGATAATGGCATTGTAGTTGGGTGCATATTCCTCAATATAAGGCGTCAGATCCAGAAATACTTCATCCTCTACGCCCTTATCATAGCCGCCGGTGTAGCCGGTGGCTGCCTCACAGTAGAAGTCTGCATAATCCTGAGAGGCCATCTGAAGATTAAACTGCTCACCAAAGTTCATGGGATGGAACAGCTGAAATTCAATATGAACCCCGGATTTCTCCTCCAAGGTCTTGTAAAACAGATTGTCGGACATATCCTGACACCAGTCCTGTACCTGCGGATTAAACCGCATAAAATAGGTAAAGGTGATGGGATCCTCTGTCAGCGGCATGGGAATGTCAAAATTCTGTGCTGCGATCTGCGGGGCTGCCTCCTCAGCGCTGGCCTCAGCCGCAGATGCCGTCTCCTGCTGAGGCTCCGGGGTCTGTGCAGGTGCTGCCGCCGGCGTTTCCTGCACAGATGCTGGCGCAGAGCCTGCATCCGCAGGGGCACTGGACGAAGCTGCCTGGCCGCAGCCACTCAGCAGCCCCAGCAGCATTCCCGCCGAGAGCAGTCCGGCAATGATCTTTTTCATGGTCATCACTCTCCTGTATATTTTTATGGTGTTATTATATTTCCCCTTCAAATATACGGTCAAGTAACAATAATCCCGTATTCCGTAATCCTCAAAAAATGAAACTCCTATTTCGCATTTTGAGCATTGCTGACTTGAGCATCTGCCATGCAAGGCACGAATCGGTCCCCCTGTACCGCATTCCACTCCCGCAGCTGATGATCGATCCCGCCCAGCACTGCGCGTTTATCCCGGCTCCACATCGGTGCCAGCAGATAGCGCCGGTCTCCGTCGCCGGTAAGGCGCTCCATCACGGTATCAGGCGGAAAATGTCGGATCTGTTCCGCCACAATCTCAATGTAATCCTGCTTCTCCATAGGGAGATAGCTGCCGCTCCGCCACTGCCCGGCCAGCTCTGTTCCCTCCGTCACATGGAGCAGATGCAGCTTGACCCCGTCCGGCCGCAGCGCCGCCAAGGTCTGTGCCGAAGCAAGCATGTCGTCCCAGGTCTCCCCCGGCAGCCCGTTGATCAGGTGCACGCAGACTCGGATGCCCCGCGCCTTCAGCGCATCATAGCCCTTACAGAACGCTGCAAAGCTATGCCCCCGGTTTATCCGCACCGCTGCTGCATCGTGCACCGTCTGAAGGCCCAGCTCCACCGTAAGGTCAGTCTGTGTCCGAAGTGCTGAGAGTGCATCCAGCACCGGCTCCGGAAGGCAGTCGCACCGAGTTGCAATGCTGACCCCCACAACATCTTTGGCACCGGCTGCCTGCGCCCACATAGCCTCCAAACGGCTGATATCTCCATAGGTGTTGGTGCCTGCCTGAAAATAGGCGATCAGCTTTGCTCCCGGATTTTTCTGCCGGATCCTGTCCCGTTCGGCCTCCAGCTGCGCTGCAAGTGATCCATTTCCCGCAAAATAGTGGGAACCGCCCCGACAGAAGGTACAGCCGCCCCGGCTTATGCTGCCATCCCGATTGGGGCAGCTGCACCCCACATCCAACGATGCTTTATAGACACGTCCCCCGTAGCGCATCTGATTATAGTGGTACAGGGAGTGATAGCGCTTATGATCTGATGTAGTTGGAAACTCCATTGCCGCTCCTTTCAAAAGCCGCCGCAGGGTGCTCCCTGCGGCGGCCTGAGGCTGTCCTGATTTCTTACCTTCTCCGTCTTGCCCGGAGCTTTTCCACCTTGAAATGGGCCACCTGATCCTCCCGGCTGTTATAGATCTTTGCCGTCAAGAAGGCAACACCGCCGGAGATTACATAGGTCACAACATCCTTCCCATAGGTGCTGCTCAAAACTCCGGCGCTGTACAGGCTGTCCGGCAGCATGGAAATAAACTGCATTGCCGGAACCGCCGCAAGGCACCAGCGGCTCTTACTGTCCGCAAGGCCATACCATACCAGTACGGAAAACGCAATTTCCCGCACAAGGAACAGTACCCGGTTGATGGCCGTCATAATATACTGCCAGCCGTTCTGCCCGGCAATGCTCTTCAGCAGGTCATAGGCCTCCTGATTGCCCTGATCCACATCGGAGAAAAACGCCTCCGCACCCACGGACAGGAACTGGTTCACGGTGCTGTAGCAGCTGAAATAATAGGCCGCACAGGTCAGCAGGTACAGTGCGCCAAAGCCAAGGCCAAAGCCAATGGCCGCATCCGTGCCCTCATACCGGGGCTGAAGCACATACTTCACCGACAGGGCACGAATCAGCTCTCGTCCTACCATAATGGAAGCGGTCAGGTACAGCGCCTCAGCCATCCCCTGCTGCGGCACCCCAAGATTGACGCCCAGCATGGAAAAAACATTTTCCAGCAGCATCACCAGCAGATAGGAGAACACGCCCAGAATCACCTGAGACAGCTGAATTCTCCCCCGAACGGTGTACCACGCTACAAATACCGCCGCCAGACAAATGCCGGAAGTGATCAGCAGGGAGGTGGCGGTAAAGCCCTCGATGCCCGAAAGCGCTTGAAGATCCATAGACGTCCTTTCTGAGTAAAAAGCCGCCCCAAAATACCGCAGTATTTTGGGGCGGCAGATGATCATTTACTTGCGGTTGAAAATGCGGAAAATATCATCGATCTCCGTATCCTTGGGCTGTGCGGGCTCCTTGGCCTTTTCCTCTGCGGCGGTATAAACGCCGCCCTGATCGCCGTTAAAGCCGGTGGCGATTACGGTGACACGCATGGCATCCTCCAGCGTCTCGTCAAAGGTCGCACCGAAAATGATGTTGGCATTGGGATTCACTGCCTCATTGACAATGTTTGCAGCAGTCTCCACATCCTCCAGCTCCATCTCGGGAGAGCCGGTAATGTTGATCAGCACGCCAGTGGCACCATTGATGGAGGTCTCCAGCAGCGGGGAGGATACCGCAGTCATGGCCGCAGCAGTTGCCTTCTCCTTGCCGGTGGCCGTGCCAACGCCCATGTGCGCACGGCCAGCGTTACGCATAATGGCAGATACGTCTGCAAAGTCCTGATTGATGAGAACGTTATCGGAATAGCCCACCAGCTCGGAAATGGAGCTGACAGCCTGCTTCAGAACGTCATCGGCAATGCCGAATGCATTTGCAAAGGTGATCTTCTGATCGGTCACATACTTGAGCCGGTCATTGGGAATGATGATCAAAGAGTCCACTTTATCGGACAGAGAGGCAATGCCGTCCTCTGCCTGCGCCATACGGCGGGCACCCTCGAACTTAAAGGGCTTGGTCACAACGCCAACGGTCAGCGCACCAGTCTCTCTTGCGATATCCGCAATGATAGGAGCAGCGCCGGTGCCGGTGCCGCCGCCCATGCCGGCAGTGATGAACACCATGTCGGTGTTCTCCAGCATCTTGGCAATGGCTGCACGGCTCTCTTCCGCAGACTTCTTGCCGATCTCGGGCTTGGAGCCGGCGCCCATGCCGCCGGTGAGCTTCTCACCGATCTGCACCTTTTCGGGTGCCTTGGACTTGTTGAGGTCCTGACGGTCCGTGTTTACAGCAATAAAATCAACGCCCTGCACACCGGCTTCGATCATGCGGTTGACAACATTGTTGCCTGCGCCGCCAACGCCGATGACTTTAATGGCGACTACTCTTTCGGGATAGGATTCGCTCATAAGTTATTCCTCCTAAGTACTTATATTCTGCGCATTTTGCGCCCAAAAGGCTATTTTGCTTATATTTTATCGCGAAAGCCCAATAAGGTCAATAGAAACTTTCATGATTTCCCGCAATTTTATGTCAATGGGTGGAATACCGCCTGTTCCCCGGCGGAAAAGCTCAGATCCAGCACGCCTCTGCATCCGGCTTCCAGCTGTGAGGTCACTGCCATCAGATATTTCAGCTTATAGTCGCCGTCGCTTCCGTCTCCCAGCTCCACCGTCAGGTCACTGCCGTAGCGCAGCGTGATGTTCTCCGGGTCCTCCACATTGATCTCCGAAACCATGCCGGAAAGTCCGGCCGCCTGCACCTGCCGTGCCAGCTCCATGGCTGTGCTTCCCAGCTGTACATCGCTGAATTTCGCCTGACTGCCGGAGGTCGGCATGGTCAGTGTGATCCCCTTGATGAGAGGATACCCGGTTTCTCCCACCGTATTCTTCTCATCCACCTCTTCCAGCAGTTTTCCCGTTTCACTGAGCATCCAGCTGCCGGAAAACTCAGACTCCGCCATCACAATGGCCGAACACTCCACCACTTCAAACCGGACTGTTCCCGGCATCTCCTTGTAGATCCGTACCTGCTCTATGTAGGGGAGCTTTGTCAAAACCCTTCCAGCTGTCCTCGTCTTATTGACTGCCATGAGAATATCGCCCTTTGTAATGCCGCTGGCCTCTGCCACCTCGTCTACGCTGTAGCGTACATTCCCGCTGACCTCAAAGGTCCTGACCCGAAAGAATACCAGCGAAAACAGCAGCACCACGGCCACAGCCACCAGCATTTTAGCCCACATAGGGAATCTCCCCCGGTTCCAGTTTCGTTCCGGCTGACTTATTTCTCTATCCACGGCGCCGCCTCCTTTGCGTTTACTTTCTTGTAAGTTCGATCATGATATCCATGATCCGCTGTGCGGAATCCGGTACTGCCATAGACTCCGCCGCATGGCCCATGGCGGTCAGCTTTTCTCTGTCCTCCAGGATGGCCCTTGCCTGCTCGTAGAGCACCTCGCCGCTGCACTCTGCCTCCCGCAGCACCACAGCCGCGCCCCGCTCCTCAATGATCCGGGCATTCTTCTCCTGATGATTATCCGTGACGTTGGGGGACGGCACAAAGATCGCCGGCTTCCCCGCGGCAGCTACCTCTGCAATGGTCGCAGCGCCGGCCCGGCAGATCACCAGATCTGCCGCTGCCATCACCGTGGGCATGTCGTAGATAAACTCCCGCATATCAATGGCAGCGGTCTTCTCCAGGTCCACGCCCTGCTGCTTTACATACTCTGGCATCCATTTCCAGCCATAGCTGCCCACTGCGTGGATGTGCTGGAAGGGGCAGCCTGCCTTCACATCCATGGACATAAACTGAGCGATCATTTTATTCATTTCCCTGGCCCCCAGAGAGCCCCAGAAGCTCACCACCAGCGGTCTGTCATCCAGCCCCAGCTTTTCCCGGGCAGCCTGCTTTTCGGTAAAGAAGAATTCACTGCGCACCGGCATACCCACCACCCGCACCTTATCGGGCTGAGGGTAGTTCTTCCGGCTCTCCTCAAAGGAAACCATGACACGGTCCACCCGATCCATAACCAGGCGGGTGGTAAGCCCGGGCACCGCATTGGATTCATGCAGCGCCGTGGGGATCCTGTTCTTCGCCCCCTGCCGCAGCATGGGATAGCTGGCGTATCCGCCTGTACCAACAATCACATCCGGCTGAAATTCCCGGATGATCTGATCCGCCCGCCGGCGGCTGGAGAACATATAGTGGAGAGACTTTACATTGTGGACGATCCCCTCCGGTGTCAGTTTCCGCTGAAAATTGGAGATCTGCACCGTCTTCAGCGCAAATCCCGCCCGGGGCACCAGATCTGTCTCCATGCCGTCCTCCGCCCCTACAAACAGGATATTTGCGTCAGGATACCGCTCCTGAACCAGACTTGCCACAGCCAGCGCCGGGCTGATATGTCCGGCGGTGCCGCCGCAGGTAAAGATCACATTCATATCATTCACAACCTAATTTGATTTTATAAGAATCCCGCAGAGCACTGTCTGGATGCTCCCAGAATAATTCCCATTTCTCCCAGCTGGATCAGCAGCGCTGTACCGCCGTAGCTGAAAAACGGAAGCGATATTCCGGTCGAGGGCAGCAGATTCGTCACAACGCCAATATTGAAAAAGACTTGCAGGGCTGTCAGCGTTGTAATTCCCGCCACCGTCAGCGACAGAAACCGATCCCGGATATGCATGGAGATCCAATAACCCCGGAGAATCAGCAGGGAATACAGGATCAGGATCCCCACCGCTCCGGCAAGCCCCAATTCCTCACACGCAATGGAAAAGATATAGTCATTATGTTCTTCCGGCAGGTAGAGATACTTCTGTCGGCCATTTCCAAGCCCCAAGCCAAACAGGCCGCCGCTGCCAATGGCGTACAGCGACTGTATGATCTGATAACCGTCGTCTGTGGGATCCGAGAAGGGATCCTGCCATGCGGTGATCCGGCTGGCCTCATAGCCTCCGGCGCCGAGGATCAGTACCAGTCCCAGCAGCATGGCCGAGCCGCCCAGGATAAACCATCTGTACTTCACGCCGCCCAGGAACAGCATGGCACCGGCAGTGCAGACAATAATTACAATGGCGGAGTTATGGGGTTCCAGCCGCAGCAGCACCACGATGACCGCCAGTATGGCGCCAAATGGAGCAATGCCCCAACGGAAGGTCTCCATTTTATCCCCAAAGGCTGATATCATAGCCGCAAAGCTCAGGATGATCCCCAGCTTTGCCACCTCAGAGGGCTGAAAGGATATGCCCAGGCACACCCAACGGGTGGCGCCATTCTCCGAGCGTCCAATGCCTGGCACAAAAACCAGCACCAGAAACAGCACAGAGATACCCAGGATCGGAAATGCCAGCTTGCGGATCAGCTGGGGCCTGACCCGGCTGACAGCCAGCATAGCGCCAACGCCCAGCGCCGCAAACACCAGCTGGCGCTTGAAATAAAAGGCGCTGTCTCCGGATTCATAGAGTGCCCGGGCAAAGCTGGAGGAATAGATCATCACCAGCCCCAGCGCTGTCAGCAGCAGAGTCAGCAGCAGCATCGGAAGATCCAGAAGCTCCTGTTTTTCTACGTCCGGCAGCCGTGGTTTTCCCATAGGCCCTCCTTATGAATTAAAAGCGGTTCATAACCCCCAGATATGCCAGCAGGCAGAACACGATGGTCACAGAAGCAAATACAACGACGATTTTTACTTCGCTCCAGCCGCATTTTTCAAAATGATGGTGCAGCGGGGCCATTTTGAAGATCCGCTTCCCGTGACTCAGTTTAAAATAGGTCACCTGAATGATGTCGCTGAGGGTCTCGGCAATATAGATGATCCCCACAAGGATCAGAATCAGAGGCATATCCAATGCATAGGCAAGGCCGCATACAGCGCCTCCCAAGAACAATGAACCCGTGTCGCCCATAAACACCTTCGCCGGGTGGAAGTTATAGATCAAAAAGCCCAGCAGGCCGCCCACCAGCGCCGCCGCCAGTTGAGAAGCGCCGATGTCGCCCCACTTCCACGCAATCACCCCATAGAAGATCATGACCGGAATGGTAACGGACGAAGACAGTCCGTCTACCCCATCTGTAAGATTTACCGCGTTGACTGTACCCACAATAATAAAAATGCTCAGCAGCAGATACAGCACCCACGGAATCGTGATATTGACATTAAAGAAGGGGATATAGAGGTCAGAGGACAGATGCCCGGTCTTTCTCAGCACCACCAGATACAGTGCCGCGGCCACCAGCTGCAGCAGGAGCTTCTGGATCTCTGTGAGGCCCAGATTGCGCTTCTTCCGCACCTTGATGAAATCATCCAGGAAGCCGATTACACCGAAAATCAGTGCAAACACATAGACGATCAGGTAAGTATAATCTCCATTTTTCATGCCGCCCAATGCGGTCAGCGTGCAGATCAGCACACTGCCAATAAACATCAGGCCGCCCATCACCGGGGTCCCCTGCTTGCTGTTGTGCCAGGTGGGCCCCACCTCGCGGATGCTCTGCCCCACATGCAGTGCCCGCAGCGCCGGGATCAGGAACCGGCCTCCGATTGCCGCAATGATAAAGGAGACCACACATGTAATAATGCTTTGCATATTCAAAATCCTCCAATTTCCATAATGGGATCCCCGTTTCGGCGGATCCTCGGCTTTCCCGGTGGAAGCCCCTTACTCTTCTTCCTCCATAAAAGCCTTCAGGATGTTTTCCATATGCATCCCATGGCTGCCCTTAAACAGCAGCACATCCCCGGGCTTGGCCCGGCTTCTCAGCACGTTCAGCAACTCCTGCTGACTTTCAAAGTTCATGGCATTCCGCTGGCTCAGCCCGCCCGTGATGGCCCCCAGCGCCGTCTTTTCCGAAAGCGGCCCATAGGTCAGCAGCAGATCCGCCTTATACACCGCCACCCGTCCAATCCGGTGATGCTCCGCGCTGGCATGGTTGCCCAGCTCCAGCATATCGCCCAGCACCGCGATCCGCTTAAAGTGCTCGCCGGAGCCGGTGGTATCGCCCAGCACCCGAAGCGCCGCCTCTGTGGACTCCGGCCCCGCGTTATAGGTGTCGTCGATGATCGTATAGCCATTCCACTGGAAGGTCTGCTGGCGCTGAGAGGTGTTGACATAGCTCGCCATTGCCTCCTGAATATCCGTTTCCGACACGCCGCACAGCAGTGCCACCGCAATGGCGCCCACCGCATTATGGACGTTATGGAGTCCGCTGACTGGCAGCGTCACAGGAAAATCATGGCCTAGGCCAGTAATACGGAACTGACTGCTGCCCTCCTTCAGTTCGATATCCGTTCCCCGAATATCACAGGCAGCATTCTCAATGCCAAAATACATCGTCTTGCAGGCGGGATGCTCCCGCAGATTCCAGAGCAGCGGCTCATCGCCGTTAAATACGGCCATTCCACCGGGATGCAGCCCCTCCAGGATCTCCAGCTTGGCCTTCAAAATGCCCTCTCTGGAGCCCAGATTTTCAATATGCATGCTGCCAATGTTGGTGATCAGCACCATATCCGGCCGGCCAATGGCCGTCAGCTGGCGCATTTCGCCAAAATGGTTCATGCCCATTTCCAGCACCAGCATCTCGCAGTCCGGATCACTTTTTCCAATGGTCACCGGCAGACCAATATCATTGTTATAATTTTTTACCGTGCCGCAGGTATGGTATTTCTTTGCCAGCAGCGTACAGATCATGGTACGGGTGGTGGTTTTTCCAACGCTCCCGGTGATGGCCACAGTCTTGCAGCCGATGGTCTCTTTATAGGAGGCCGCCACATCCCGCAGTGCCTTTCGGGTATCCTCTACGATTACCTGCGGAAAATCCAGCTCCAGCGGGTGATTGCACACTGCCGCCGCAGCGCCGTTGTCCCGGGCCGCAGGTACATACCGGTGTCCATCCGCCTGCCCCTCCAGCGCAAAGAACAGTGTCCCCTGCTCCGCTTCCCGCGAATCATGGCAGAGGCTTGTGATTTCAACATTCTCCCACTTGGGCTCCACGGTACCGCCGCACCACTGCGCCACCTGCTTCAGTGTTGTTGCTCTCATGGCTTACATTCCCTTCTCTTCCTGGAGATGAGCGGCCACTTCCTCCCGTTCATCCAAATGTGTTTTTGTTGTACCCAGGATCTGATACGTCTCATGGCCCTTGCCGCACAGGACGATGATATCGTCCTTCTTTGCCATATCCATGGCCATACGAATGGCCTTCCTGCGATTTTCCTCCACCAAACAATTGGAGCGGTCCGGAATTCCCTCCAAAATCATATCAATGATCCGGTTTGGATCCTCCGTTCTCGGATTATCCGAGGTGATAATCGCAACGTCAGAAAGCCTTGCGCCGATCTCTCCCATAATGGGCCGCTTGGTATTGTCCCGGTCTCCGCCGCAGCCAAAGACCGAAATGATTCTGCCCTTGCAGAAGCCCCGTACCGAGGACAGCACATTTTCAAGTCCATCGGGCGCATGGGCATAGTCAATGAGGATCGTATAATCCTTCCCGGGGGTGGGGACCACCTCTACCCGTCCTTTCACCCCATGGGCGGTTTTCAGCGCCGCAGCCGCGTCCTCCAGCGAAACGCCCAGCGCAAGAGCCGCGCCCAGCACGCCCAGCGCATTGTACACCGTAAAAGCTCCGGGGATCCCCAAATGCACATGGGCCCGGCTTTCTCCATAGCGTGCCGTAAATTCCACTCCATCGGAATGGAGAATGGGTGCCTCGGCCTGAAGATCGTTCTCCGGCTTCTCGCCAAAGGTCATGGGTTTGCAGGTGGCCGTCTCCAGGATCTTCGGCGTTGCTCCATCGTCCCCGTTGAACACGCCAATCGCACAGCGCCGGAACAAAATCGCCTTGGCTTTCCGGTATTCTTCCATAGTCTTGTGGAAATCCAGGTGGTCCTGCGTCAGATTGGTAAATACGCCCACCTTAAAACGGATCCCCGCCACCCGGTCCAGTACCAGAGAGTGGGAGGAGACCTCCATGATCACATGGGTACAGCCCGCCTGCTTCATCTCATAGAACAGCTTTTGCAGCTCAAAGGACTCCGGCGTGGTACGCTCTGTTTCCAGCACCTGATCTCCGATCATATTCTGAATCGTCCCGATGAGGCCGACCTTTGCCCCCAGAGTCTTCTCCAGCACCGTTTTCAGAAGGTAGGTGCTGGAGGTTTTCCCGTTGGTACCGGTAATGCCCACAAAGGTCATGGCATCTGCGGGATGGTCAAAGAAATTGGCAGAGGCCAGCGCCATGGAGAGCCTTGAATTTTCCACCTGCACATAGGGAACATCACACTCCGGCACCCGCTCACAGAGCACCGCCGCGGCCCCCTTTTCCACCGCCATGGGAATAAAGCGGTGTCCGTCTGCCGCGTAGCCCGTGATGGCCACGAACAGATCTCCCTGCTTTACCTGACGGGAATCATAGCTGATCCCGGTGATCTCCATATTCCCGTCTGCCGTACTGCACGTTACCGCAATTCCGGCAAGAATCTCCATTAGTTTCATTTCTGTCCACTCCTATCCCTTAATCTCTGGCACCGAGGTCGGAGAATTCCACCTCCACTACGGTACCCTGTTCCACGTTTTCTCCGGCTTCCGGGAGCTGCCGGGTCGCAAGGATCGTTCCCTCACTGCCGGTTGCGCCAATGATCTTCATATAAAGTCCCGCCTCCGTCAGCAGACGGTTGGCCGATTCTGCATCCTTTCCCGTTACATCCGGGACCGTTACGATTTGCTGCTCCGCCTCTGTCCCCAGATAGAGCACCACCTCACTGCCGCCGGGGATCACCGCACCGGCAGCGGGCACCTGTCCGCTTACCGTTTCGCCATCCCCCTGCGTCCGGCAGCTGAGTGATTTTTCCTTCAATGCCGCTCGGGCAGCGGATACATCCATCCCGGTCAGGTCCGGCATGGAAACGTCCTCCATCTCCGGCGCTTCCCCGGTGTAGTCCGGCTGGAGGCCCAAATAGGGCAGGATGTCCGCCAGCACGTCCCGGACAGTGGGCGCTCCCATCTGGCCGCCGGAAATATAGTACCCGGTCTCCCGGGATGGGGTGTCCAACGCCACCAGACAGATGTATTGGGGATCATCCATGGGCGCAATGCCCACAAAGGAGACGATTTTATCCTGCACCGGATTTCCGTTTTCATCAAACACATCAATTTTTTCCGATGTGCCGGTTTTTCCGCCAATGCGATAGCCTGCGATCTGCGCATTCTTGGCAGTGCCCTGAGAAACCACGGATTCCAGCAGCTGGCACATGGTCTTCGATGTCTCCTCGCTGATGGCCTGCCGCAGCACCGTTCGCTCTCTGGTCTCCAGACTCTGCCCCTCCGGTGAGAGAATCTCATGGACAATGTGCGGCTCCAATACATAGCCGCCATTGACCACCGCAGCCACAGCCCTTACCAGCTGAAGCGGCGTAATTTTGAAGGTCTGTCCAAAGGCAGCCGACGTCAGCGATGCATAGCTCTGGGGATTTGCCAGCGTTGCTTCATCAAAGAAAATGCCGCTGGCCTCGCCCCCCAGCTCAATGCCCGTCTTTTCCGTCAGGCCGAACTTGTGGACATATTCGTACAGCTTTTCGCCGCCAAGGCGAATGCCAATGTTCGCAAAGGCTACATTGCAGGAATTCTGAAGGGCCTCTGCGGTACTCTGCTGACCATGGCCCGCAGCGCGCCAGCAATGCAGCGCCTTGGTTCTTCCCTTTATGGTAGTGCTGCCGCCGCAATAGAAGGAATCCGAAAGGCTCACCGCCCCTTCCTCCAATGCGGAAGCCAGCGTAATACTCTTAAATGTGGAGCCGGGCTCATATCCATCGGAAATGACCCGATTTCGCCACTGGCTGAGCCGGGCATTGGCCACAGCCGTGTTATAGGCCCGCAGCAGCTGCTCCTGCTGTTCTCCTTCGGCTGCAATGGCCTCCTGATACTGCTGCTCCAGCGCTTCCGCCTTTTGCGCATCATAGACCACCGCATAGGCATTGGGATCATAGCTCCCCAGCGTTGCCATGGCCAGTATATCGCCGGTATTCACGTCCATCACGACCCCAAAGGCCCCATTTTGCACATCGTACTGCTCAATGGCCTCCTGCATATGCTTTTCCAGCATCTGCTGCACCGTCATGTCAATGGTAAGCACCACGTCGTTGCCGCTGACGGCATCGGCGTACTGTTCATAATGGAACTGCATCTGTGCGCCATAATTTCCCTTTGCCGTTGCAACGCTCCCCGTCTGACCGGTCAGCGCTCCATCGCAGGCGGCCTCCACGCCGTCAAGGCCGACGTTATCGCTGCCCACAAAGCCCAAAACCTGTGCCGCCATGATCCCGCAGGGATAGTACCGCTTGGTATCCGGCTCCAGATAGACGCCGGTGACCTTCTCTTGGGTAATATAATTTCGAACCAGCTCAGCCTCCTGAAGCTCCACCTTCCGCTTTACGATTTGGTAGCGGTAGCCGGTGTCTTTCATAAGATTACGGATCTTTTCGCCGCTGACATCCAGCAGCTCCGAGAGCTTGTCCGCAATGGCATCCAGATCCTGACCGGACAGCCCCAGCTCATTGGGATCAATGCACACGTTTTCCACGTCTGCACTGACCGCCAGAACATTCATATTGCGGTCATACACCGTTCCTCTGGGGGGCGTAATCTTGCTGATTCTGGTCTGATTGTCTGCCGCCAATTGGCTGAGGGTTTCATATTGCATCACCTGTAGGGAAAAAAGCTTCATGATCAGCGGGACGAACACCGCCACGCCAAACAGCGCCATCAGCACCACCGTGCGCCGGAGGATCAGTCTGCTGGCATCCCCGGAAATTTTCGGTTTCGGAACAGGGCGTTTCAAAGGCAAAGGTCTCCTTTCATGGAATCTCCCTTTTTACTATATGCCTTGCAACGTCCTATATATTCACGGCGTCTCCGCCGCCATTTGGCCTCGGATGTGGAGGATTTTGATATCCTCCGCCTTGGGCCGATACATGCCAAGCGTTCGGGCCTGCTGCTCCAGATACCCCTCGGAGGTAAGCTGACGGTATTCCTTTTCCAGTTCTGCTCTTTTTTCGGTCAGCAGTTCCAGCTGCTCCTGCCGCTCCTGATTTTCAAGCGACAGTTCATAGCATCGAACATAGCCAAGGATCAGCACTACAGCCAGAAGAAAGCACAGCATCCACGGCAGTATTGCTCCAATACTGCGTTTTTTTACGTCCCGGCATACCACCGGTCCCATAGCTACAGCCTTTCGCAGACCCGGAGCTTTGCGCTTCTGGCACGGGGGTTTTCTTCCAGCTCCTCCGGCGATGAGGTAATGGGCTTTCGATTGATCAGCTTCACCTGCGGTTTTTTTCCGCAGACGCACACGGGAAATTCCGGCGGGCAGGTACAGCCCTTTGCCGCCGCCGCCATAGCACTTTTTACAATTCGGTCCTCCAGCGAGTGGAAGGTAATCACGGCCAGCCGCCCCTGTGGATTCAATCTTGGGATCGCCTCCTCCAGCATCTGCCGAACCGACCCCAGCTCATCATTGACTGCGATTCGAATTGCCTGAAAGCTGCGCTTGGCCGGATGCTGCTTTTCCCGCAGGGCCTGAGCGGGCAGAGCCCCTCGGATCACATCCACCAGCTGAAGGGTTGTTTCAATGGGCGCATTCTGCCGCTTCCGGTCAATGGCCCCGGCGATCTGCGGTGCATAGCGCTCTTCCCCATATTCATAGAGAATCCTGCGAAGCTCTTCCCGGGGCCACTGGTTGACCACGTCATAGGCCGTCAGCCGATCCTCCCGATTCATACGCATATCCAGCGGCGCATCCGCCATATAGGAAAAGCCGCGCTGGCCATCATCCAGCTGCGGGGACGAAACACCGAGATCAAAGAGCATCCCGTCTACTTTCTCGATCCCCAGCCGGTCTAAAATCCCATCAATATCCTTAAAGTTGGAATGCACCAGCGTGACCCGCTCTTTCCACGGCGCAAGCCGCTGGGCCGCTGCCTCCAGCGCCACCTGATCCCGGTCTACACCGATCAAGCGGCCTGTGGTAAGCCGCCGGACAATTTGAGACGAATGTCCCGCACCGCCCAAGGTACCGTCCAGATAGATCCCGTCCGGTTTGATATTCAGCCCCTGAATGCACTCATCCAGCAGAACTGACTTGTGGTGAAATTCCATGGCATAGCCTCCTATAGCTCCAGCGCAGACAGCACCGTATCGAGATCACCCTCCGCAAAGAACGCCTGCTCCATTGCGTCATAGGTATCTGCATCCCAAATTTCGGCCTTATCTCCAAAGCCGAGAATCACAGCGCTGTCCTTTAATCCGGCATACCCTCTGAGCTCTGCGGGCAGGAGGATGCGCCCCTGCTTGTCCGGCTCACAGTAAACTGCGTTGGCAAAGAAGAAGCGGAGCTTCTGCGCCTCCGCCATGGGAAGGCTCTGCTTCTTTTCCACAATGGTATCCCAGCCCGCCTGCGTCAGTACCATAAGACTATGGCCGAGACCAATGGTCACATAGAATGCGCCGCCCAGTTCCTCCCGAAGCTTTGCCGGAATTGCCAATCGTCCCTTGCTGTCGATCCCATGTCGGTATTTTCCTGTCATCAGCGCACCTCCGTTCCATCGTGTGGTGATATTCCCCACTTCTCCCCACTATTCAGAGCTAGTATACTGCAAACAATGGGCAATTGCAAGGGAATTTTCGGGAACGGCGGCTGGCATATGATTCCTTTTCCAGCCTCCACGCCTGATTCATTGTAGCATGGAAACGTAACGGTTTTATGAACAGGGCGCAATTTGCGCAGAAAAAACGGCG
>OLRG01000690.1_pt1 | contig 31166 bp, 6 predicted proteins | sample 1672331 | NCBI WGS metagenome assembly OLRG01 (sample SAMEA3136672, study PRJEB25190) | human gut metagenome
TTTCCTTAAATTCTGGAGTCTTTGCTTTAAGTTCCTCATCTGTTAATGGAGAAATGCTTGGCTCTAAGTCATTAATCTTTTTGATTATCGGCATTATTTTCTTTATTTCTTTATCGCTGTAATTGCCGAATATTTTTTCTAATAAACCCATTTGATTACACCTCTGTTATCTTTTAAAATTACAAGTAAACAATATACTTCGTATATAATAACAGATTTACAAGGTATATTGCAAGTTTTATTTGTAAATTTACTTATTCTTAATAGTCTTTTTTTTGTCAATTTTCCATTTTAATCAGTATATATGCACTTTTGACAAGGTTTTTAAAAACACAAAATTTTTCAACCTTAATATTTAAAAATACCTTGAAACCCTTTAATATAGGTAGTTTGTTATGTATTTTATAAATTCATTCCTATTTTGTAAAAATATTGTCGAATTTTCTGAATACATCTCAAATTAACACAATATAATTTGGCTTTTACATATGCTCTATTATTTCCCGTGAAATAAATAATAAACCCCATTTTAAACATTTATAAAAACTCATTTTAGGCACAAAAAAAAGGAGCTGATAAACAGCTCCTTAAAAATCATTTTATTCTTCTGGCTCAATTAAAGCATAATTGCCATCTTTTCTCTTGTATACAACACTAAAGTCTTCTGTATTAGCATTAATGAATACAAAGAAATTGTGACCAAGCATTTCCATTTCCATAACGGCTTCTTCTGGGTCCATAGGCTTTACTGGAATGTGCTTAGTACGAACGATTGAAGATTTAACTTCTTCATCATCATAATTATCATCAGCAAGTGCAATAGCATGAAGTTCATCAGCAAAGCTTGCACTTCTCTTAGCCTTGTCATTAAGTCTGTTCTTATATCTAACCATCTGTCTTTCGAGGATATCAACAACCTCGTCCATAGCGGCCATAACATCGTCCTTAATAACTTCTGCCTTTAATACACGCTTATTCGGAAGTGTTACAGTAACTTCTGCTTTCATTGTATCGTAAGTGACAGTTGTGTCTGTTCCTGCAACCTCTTCAACAGTATATTTGTGAGTTCCTTCTTCACCTTTTTTGAATTTCAAGGCTGAGAATTTAACGTTACCAGATGCATCGTTCTTAACAGTTTCAATTTCTTTACCAGTTGAATCTTTCAGTACGAAGCTGAATTCGTTCGCTTTAAGTTCACGGCCTTCCAAACGCTTAGTGAAGTTAAACTCTACTGAAACTGGAACACTGTTAACACGTTTTTCAGTTGGTACGTTTGGTTTTTCAACTTTCTTAGTTGTTGGGTTGTAGTAGTTAACAACTTGAGTAGCTGTATTTTCGATATCTACACCAGCTTTAATATCCTTCTTAACTGTTGCAGGAATATCAAATTTATAGTAACGACCAAACTCGAACTTAGTAGTGTCAATGACTTGAGTGTTTTCTGCATCGCCAAGTGACTTAGTGAAGCCATCTTTAAGGTTAGCTGTAATCACACCGTTAGCAAGTGAGATGTCGAATTTATCTGTAACATCTTTACCAGTTACTGAATCGTAAACCTTGATTGCTGATGCATCTACATCCAACTTAGTTTCATCAAAGTCATCTGTGATACCAACAGTTTGGATATGATCCTTGTTGTTAGCGTCAAATTGAGTTGTATCAAGCCATACTTGGTAGTAAAGTGTTTGACCAGGTTTAACTGACTTCGTATTCAAGTTTTCCAATTCGTTGTTTGATGCGTCATCAGCATAAGGGTTTGCATTGGTGTCTGAAACCTTGTTAGCCAATTCTTTATCATCATCAACGAGTTTAGTACCTGTTACATCGAATTTCGCTTCAGAAACAACATATTTTTCTGGTTGGAACTTAGGTTTTTCTGGTGGACGAACCGCATTGTTGAATTCTTTATCCGCAATTTGACCGACAGTTGCTACAAGAGCTTTAGCAGTACCATCATGAGAAACAGTGATTGTTACATTCGCTTTCATTGTATCGTATGTAACAGTTGCGTCTGTTCCTTTAACTTCTTCTACTGTAAACTTGTGAACGCCTTCTTGGCCTTTCTTGTACTCAATAGCTTTGAACTTAACGTTACCTTTGGCATCGTTCTTAACAGTTTCGATGACATTTCCTGCTTCATCCTTCAATTGGAAGCTGAATTCGTTAGCTTTAAGCTCACGACCTTCCAAACGTTTAGTGAAGTTGAATTCTACTTTAACTGGAACGTTAACAACACGTTTTTCTGTTGGTTTATTTGGTTTTTCAACAGACTTAGTTGTTGGGTTGTAGTAATGAACGATTTGAGAAGCTGTGTTTTCAATGTCTACACCACCCTTAACGTCGTCTTTGACTTTACCAACAATATCAAACTTGTAGTAACGTCCAAAGGCAAATTTAGTTGTGTCGATAACTTGAGTGTTTTCTGCATCGCCAAGTGACTTAGTGAAGCCATCTTTGAGGTTGGCTGTAATCACACCGTTTTCAACCTTGATATCGAACTTAGCTGTTACATCATCACCTGTGATGCCATCATATGCTTTAATATCAGCTACATTGATATCAACTTTATCTTCTTCATAGTCATCTGATACACCAACAGTTTGGATATTATTCTTTTCAGTGAATTTAGTAGTATCCAACCATACTTGGTAAACAACTTTTTGTCCAGGATATACGGTCTTAGTATTGATGTTAGCTTTTTCATTATTAGAAGCATCATCAACATAAGGATTTGCATTAGTTTCTGCAACCTTATCTTTCAACTCTTTGTCATCATCAAGAAGAGATACTCCCTTCAAATCGAACTTAGTTTCATTAAGAATGTATTTCTCTGGATTGAATTCTGGTGTTTCTGGTGGACGAACTTTGTTGTTGAACTCTTTATCGTTAGCGCTTGAAGCAAATCCGCCTGTTGAAGCGTGGTTAACGACAGTTGTAAGAACTTTGCCTTCCTTAGTAACTTTCACTGTTACAGTCGCTTTCATAGCATCGTAAGTGATTGAAGCATCTTTACCAGCTACTTCTTCAACTGTGTAAGTGAATGTCTTACCAAGATCATCTTTGTTGAACAAGAGTTTTTCAAACTTGATGTGACCATCTTTATCGTTGGTTACTGTTTGAAGAACTTTGTGGTCTTTGTCTTTCAATACGAAGCTGAACTCACCTGCAGTCAACTCACGTCCTTCAAGTCGTTTAGTATAGTTGAACTCGAGTGGAACTGGAACGTTGTTTTCACGTGTTTGAGTTGGCTTTTCAGGAGTTGTAACTTTCTTATTGAATGGGTTGTATTGGTGAATTGTTTGGTTGGCTGTATTTTCAATATCTACACCGTCGTTAGCATCAATGTCTTTAACAACAGCTGGGATATCAAATTTATAGTAACGACCAAACTCAAATTTAGTTGTGTCGATGACTGGAGTAGCATCTGTTGCACTAATAGCTTTAGTCAAGCTTGCTTTAGACGTACCGTAGAGAACACCATTTTCAACCTTGATGTCGAACTTGTCAGTAACATCAGCACCAGTGATACCATCGTATACCTTGATATCAGCAGCGTTGATGTCAAGCTTATCTTCTTCGTAGTTATCTGTGATACCAACTGTTTGAAGATTGCTTTCTGCTGTGAAGTCACGAGTATCAAGCCATACTTGATAGTAGATCTTTTGACCACGTTTGAGGGTCTTACCATTCAAGTTTTGGATTTCAACTTTATCAGCTGAATCGTCGTCATCAGCAAGTTTGTTGCCAATGATGTCGAAGCTTGGTTCTGAAACAACGTATTTCTCTGGTTTGAAGTTAGGAGTTACGTTGTTATCGAAAATTCTGTCGTCTGATTCATAAGAATTTCCACCAACTGTAGCATAAGAGATAACTGTTGATAATTGATTACCTGCTGAAGGTTGAATAACTTTAACAGTAACGTTGACTTTCATATTGTCATAAGTAACTGTTGTATCAGTTCCTTTAACTTCTTCTACAGTGTAGTTAAAGGTCTTACCAAGATCGTCTCTTCCATAATTAATAGTAGAGAAAGTTACTTTGCCTTTAGCATCATTCTGAACAGTTTCAAGAACTTTTCCTGCTTCGTCTTTCAAGACAAAGTTAAATTCCTTATCTTTCAATTGACGACCATTAAGTGTCTTACCGAAGATTAACTGAATAGCCATTGGAACATTGTTGACACGCTTTTCAGTTGGTTTCTCTGGTTTTTCGGTCTTCTTAGTAGTTGGGTTGTAGTAGTTAACTACTTGAGCTGCTGTATTTTCAATTTCAGCACCATCGTAAGCACCGTCAGAAACTTTAGCTGGGATGACAAACTTGTAGTAACGTCCAAATTCGAACTTAGTAGTATCGATGATTTGAGTGTTTTCTGCATCGCCAAGTGACTTAGTGAAGCCATCTTTAAGGTTAGCTGTGATTACACCATTAGCAATTGAGATGTTGAATTTATCAGTAACATCTTTACCAGTCTTACCATCGTAAGCCTTGATATCAGATACCTTAACATCCAATTTAGCTTCATCATAGTTGTCAGTAATACCAACAGTTTGGATGTTATCCTTATTGTTTGCATCAAATTTAGTTGTATCAAGCCATACTTGGTAGTTAATAGTTTCGCCACGTTTCACGGCTTTCGTATTGATGTTTTCTGCTTCGTTGTTATCAGCTTTATCAGCGTATGGGTTCGCATTTGTGTCTGCGTACTTATCTGTCAACTCTGCATCATCATCAAGAAGCTTAGTACCAGTGATATCAAACTTACCGTTACCATCGCTAAGAACATATTTCTCTGGTTGGAACTTAGGTTCTTCTGGAGGAGTCACACGGTTGTTAAATTCTTTGTCCGCAATTGCACCTACAGTCGCGATAAGAACTTTAGCTGTTCCATCGTGTTTAACTGTAACTGTTACATTCGCTTTCATTGTGTCGTATGTAACGGTTGCGTCTGTGCCTTTAACTTCTTCTACTGTGTAGTTATGAACGCCTTCTTGGCCTTTCTTGAATTCAAGAGCTTTGAACTTAACGTTACCAGCCGCATCGTTCTTCACAGTTTCAAGAGTTTTACCTTCTGAATCTTTAAGGACGAAGCTGAATTCGTTAGCTTTAAGCTCACGACCTTCCAAACGTTTAGTGAAGTTGAATTCCACTTCAACTGGAACGTTGTTAACACGTTTTTCAGTTGGTTTGCTTGGTTTTTCAACTTTCTTAGTTGTTGGGTTGTAGTAGTTTACAACTTGGGCCGCAGTATTTTCGATATCTACACCACCTGCAACATCAGCTTTAACTGTTGTTGGGATGTCGAACTTGTAGTAACGTCCAAAGGCGAATTTAGTTGTGTCGATAACTTGTGTGTTTTCTGCATCGCCAAGTGACTTAGTGAAGCCAGCTTTAAGGGTTGCAGTGATCACACCGTTGTTAACTGTGATATCAAATTTGTCTGTGACTTCTGCGCCTGTTACTGAATCGTAGGCTTTAATAGCTGAAGCGTCAAGATTCAATTTAGTTTCATCGTAGTCATCTGAGATTCCTACTGATTGGATGTTGTCCTTGTTAGCTGCGTCGAATTTAGTTGTATCCAACCATACTTGGTAAACCAATTTTTGACCACGTTTCACAGTCTTGATATTCAAGTTTTCTGCTTCGTTGTTTGAGGCATCGTCCGCATATGGGTTCGCATTTGTGTCTGCGTACTTGTCTGCCAACTCTTTATCATCATCAACGAGCTTGTCACCTGTAATATCGTATTTCTCTTCAGAAACAACGTATTTCTCTGGTTGGAACTTAGGTTCTTCTGGTGGTGTTACACGGTTGTTAAATTCTTTATCCGCAGGTTCTGTCACGTTTGTGATCAAGGCTTTCGCTGTACCATCATGAGAAACAGTAACGGTTACAACAGCAGCCATTGTATCGTAATCGACAGTTGCGTCTGTACCCTTAACCTCTGTTACAGTGTACTTGTAAGTACCTTCTTGACCCTTCTTGTATTTAAGGGCTGTAACTTTTTCACCAGCTTTATTTGTGTACTCTACTGGAGAGAATTTAATCTTACCAGCTGCATCGTTGGTTGCAGTTGCAATCACAACATTGTCACTGTCTTTCAACTCGAATGTGAATTCGCCAGCCTTAAGGTCACGACCTTCCAATTTCTTAGTGAAGTTGAATTCTACTGAGATTGGAACACTGTTTACACGTTTTTCAGTTGGTTTTTCAGGTTTTTCAACTTTCTTAGTTGTTGGGTTGTAGTAGTTAACAACTTGAGCCGCTTTGTTTTCGATATCTGCACCAGCTACAACATCGCCTTTCACTGTTGCTGGAATATCAAATTTATAGTAGCGTCCAAATTCAAACTTAGTTGTATCAATGATTTGAGTATTTTCAGCGTCGCCAAGTGACTTAGTGAAGCCAGCTTTAAGGTTAGCTGTAAGAACACCGTTGTTATCAGTGATATCGAACTTGTTAGTAACATCTGCACCAGTTACTGAATCATAAACCTTGATTTCTGAAGCATTAACAATCAATTTATCCTTATCGTAGTTATCTGTGATTCCTACTGTTTGGATATTGTCTTTGTTAGCTGCATCAAATTTAGTTGTATCCAACCAAACTTGGTAGTAAAGTTTAGATCCACGTTCAACTGATTTAGTATTTAAGTTTTCTTCTTCGTTGTTGTTTGTATTATCGACATATGGGTTTGTATTTGTTTCACCATATTTATCTGTCAATTCAGAATCATCATCAACGAGCTTAGTACCAGTGATATCGAATTTCGCTTTAGAAACAACGTATTTCTCTGGTTGGAACTTAGGTTCTTCAGGAGGTGTTACACGGTTGTTAAATTCTTTATCCGCAGCGTCTGTTACGTTGGCAACGATTGCTTTAGCTGTACCGTCATGTGAAACCACAACTTTAACAGTAGCAACCATTGTGTCGTATTTGACAGTTGCATCTGTACCAGGAGTTTCTTCTACTGTGTAGTTGTAAGTCTTACCAAGATCATCGCGACCGAACTCGAGAGTCTTGAAGACAATCTTACCAGCAGCATCATTCTTCACGCGTTCAACTTCAACGCCGTCTTTCTTCAATACGAATTCGAATTCGTTAGCTTGAAGTTCACGACCTTCCAAACGTTTAGTGAAGTTCATTTCAACTGGAACTGGAACGCTGTTAACACGTTTTTGTGTTGGTTTTTCAGGTTTTTCAACTGTCTTGCTCACTGGGTTGTAAACGTGAACTGTTTGGTTGGCTGTATTTTCAATATCAGCACCAGCTTTAACAGATTCTTTAACAGTTGCTGGAATATCAAATTTATAATAACGTCCAAAAGCGAACTTAGTAGTATCGATAACAGGGTTGTTTACTTTATCTTTGATAAATGCTTCTTTAGAAGTTGCAGTGATTGTGCCGTTTTCAACTTTGATGTCGAATTTAGCAGTCACATCTGCACCAGTTACTGAATCGTAGGCTTTGATATCAGATGCGTTAACGTTCAATTTATCTGCGTCGTATGTATCAGATACACCAACGTATTGGATGTTGTTAGCTTCTGTGAATTTAGTAGTATCAAGCCATACTTGGTATACCAATTTAGAACCGCGTTTAACAGTCTTAGTATTCAAGTTTTCTGGTTCGTTGTTTGCAACACCATCAACATATGGATTCGCATTTGTTGCTGTGTACTCGTTACCAGGTACATCATCGTCGTCATCCATCAACTTGTTACCAGTGATGTCGAATTTCTCTTTAGAAACGACAAATTTTTCTGGTTGGAATTCAGGAGTTTCAGGAGGAGTGACTTTGTTGTTGAATTCTTTATCTGCAGTACCGTCAGTTGCGTTACCGTTAGCGTCTACACCACCAGTTGATGTAACGTTTGTAACAGTTGTCAATGTGTGACCGTTCTTAGCAACTTCAACTGTCACTGTAGCTTTCATCTTATCGTAAGTCATTCCGAATTCTTTGTTTTCAGGAATCACTTCTTCTACAGTGTAAGTGTGTGTACCAACTTTAGTATTGTCAAATGACAATTCTGAGAAGGTTACGTTACCAGCAGCATCATTCTTAACAGTTTCAACGACGTTACCAGCAGCATCTTTCAATACAAAGCTAAATTCACCAGCTTTAAGTTCACGACCAGCCAATTTCTTAGTGAAGTCAAACTTAGTTACAACTGGAGAAACCACATAGTTGTTGAACTCTGTGTCTTCAGGCATTGTAACAGCAGTACTCAAGAGACCTGTAGCAGCATCTTTAGTAACTTTAACTTTCACTTCTGCGTTCATTGTATCGTAATCGATGTTTGTATCGTTACCAGCTTTTTCACGCACAGTGTAAGTGTGTTCACCTTCAGCGCTGTATTCAATAGCATCAAATGTGATTGAACCATCTGCTTCATTTTTCTTAGTTTGAATAACATTGCCGTTTTCAAGCAATTCGAATGTGAAGGCACCTGCTGTGAGCGCTTTACCTTCAAGACGTTTAGTGAACTTAAATTGAGCTTGAGTTGGAGCTGATGTGAATGTATTGTTGAATTCTGTATCAGTTGGAAGAGTTGCTACAGCAGTAAGCGCATGACCTGACTTAGTAACAGTAACTGTTACGTTAGCTTTCATTGGGTCATAAGTCATACCTGCTTCAGAACCTTGAACTTCTTCTACAGTGTACTTGTGGTTACCAACTTGAGCATTTGTAAATGTCAAGGCATCGAAACGAACACGTCCGCTAGCATCATTTTGTTTTGTTTGAAGGACTTTACCATCTTTGTCTTTCAATACGAAGCTAAATTCGCCAGCTTTCAAGTTACGACCTGCAAGAGCTTTGCTGAAGTCAAATTGAGCAGTTACAGGAGCTACAACGTGGTTGTTGAAGATCTTGTCATCAGTACCAGTTGCTTCACCACCTGTTGAAGTCATTTCAGTCTTAGCAGCCAAAAGACCTGTAGTAGCATCTTTAGTAACCGTTACTTTAACTGCGATAGTCATTTCATCGTAGTCTACATCGGCATTGTTGCCTTTCACTTCTTTAACAGTGTAGTTGTAGACACCTTCATGGTCAAATGACAATTCGCTAAAGTTAATCTTACCGTTAGCTTTATTGGTTACAGTTTCATTAACATTGTTATCACCAGTCAACGTGAAGCTAAAGTCACCTGCGTTCAAAGTACCATTTGAAAGTGATTTATCAAAGTCAAGGTTAACTTTAACCGCACCTGGTGTGAATGTGTTATTGAATTCTGTATCTGCTGGAAGAATGTTAGTTGCTTTAAGAACGTGGCCTTCCTTAGTAACAGTGATTGTTACTTCAGCTTTCATTGTATCGTAAGTCATACCAGCTTCTTTATTATCTGGGATAACTTCTTCTACAGTATACTTGTGAGTACCAACTTGAGTATTATCAAATGTCAAGTCATCAAAGGCAATAACACCATTAGCGCTGTTTTTCTTGGTCTGAAGAACATTACCAGTTGAATCTTTAAGAGCAAATGTAAATTCGCCTTCTTTAAGAGTACGACCTGAAAGAGCCTTACTAAAGTCGAACTTAGTCTTAACTGGAGCTACAACGTAGTTATTGAAAATTTTATCATCTGCACTTGATTTGAATCCACCTTCAGCACTGTATTTAACTGAAGCTTGCAAATCACCAGCAGCATTTTTCTCAGTTACAGTAACTGTCATTGTAACAGTCATTGCATCATAATCGACGTTTGTATCTGAGCCTTTAACCTCAGTAATTGTGTAAGTGTATACTCCAGCTTTGTTAAATGTTAATTTACTAAATGTAGCTTTACCATTTTGGTTAGTTACTGTTTCTTCATATGAAGGAACTGATTTGTTAGCTTGCTCTTCTTTAATCTTAAAGCTAAATTCACCATTAACAAGTGTGCGTCCTTCAAGTTGTTTTTCAACTTCTGGAGTCACTGTTACAGGTTCTGACTTCACATAGTAGTAGACTGTTGGCTTGTATGGCGTCAAAGAGTTGAGCAAGTCAACGTTAGTACCAATACCTCCTACTCCACGCTCTAATTGTGCGTTTGGAGAAAGGTGACCGATATTATCTCCCAAGAATGGTACAAATACTGTCTTATACGGAGTGTAAGAAGCATCTCTTTGGAAATCAAATGGAACGTCCTTACCATTTGGATAATTAGTTTTTGCCCCTGTTCTTGGATCAGTTACAGTGTGTGCAATCGTTTTAAGTGGTGTTTTCTTAACAACCAACTCTTCTTTGTTATAATCACCTGGTTTAATAGGCTTGGTTTCTGCCAGCAACATATAGCCATCAGTGTTCAATGTACCATCAGAACGTTTGTTTTGTTGTCTTGGATCTAATAAGTAAACACGAATAACAACAGATCCATCTTCTCCAACAATTTCTTTGATACGTTTTATTCCAGCACGATCAGCATCCATAAACTTGGTACCAACTGTATAAGGACGGCTAACATAACCAGTTGTTGAATCTGGAGTAGCTGTTTGATAAAGTTTGTAACCATCAAATTGACGTTCACCAGATGCTGTAAAGTGTTGTCCTTCCATCGCTTTCAGCGTGTAGTTGGCTAATGTTACTTCATTACCATTTGGTACATAATCTTGAACAGTTTTATCTGTTTTATTCGCATTAAATGAAGCATTATTTCTATCGACTACTCTATAGTAAGTTGATTTTTGAACAAATAATGGAATTTTAGCATTCGTATCTGTAATAGTACGACCATTATATGCTGGTTCTACAACGTTGATGATATCCGTTGAATTACGCGCAGCATAAACTGCATCATATAAAGCTTGTTCTGTAGGAGTTAGATTGTGTCCTGGAGCAACTAAAGCCTTGATACTTGGACCAACTTCATATCCAAGTTGGATAAACGGTGAATCTGTCTTCCCTGGTCCAGCACCTAAACCTTTATCGTAATCTACTTGCCAAGTTAACTCCCCATTAGAGGCTGCTTTGGTAGTCGTAAATTTTTGAATACCACTAGAAGCTGATACGGTTCTTGTTTCTACTACATTACCAGTGTTCTTGTCAACCAATTCAACAGTAGTATCTGTTGAAGCATCAAATCTCTTGTAAGCACGTGTATAGTAATTTGTATGGTAACGTTTGTTGAAATTAGTAAGATCTACGATACTATAAGTATAGTAGTCACCTTCTTTAGCTTGGTAGCCCGATGGCACTGTTTGAGATCGAACAGTTGCACCATTAGGATCTGTCATATCTGGAGTAGCTTTTTCACCATCTTTAAGGTGAGTTTCTACAGAGACCGCCTCATAGTTGTGATCTGTCAAAGCACGTGTATTACGACGACGGCTACGACTTGTTGCCAAAGCACCAGCATTTGTGATATCACTAGCAGCACGGTCAAGTGTTGCACTACGGTCTGCAGCAGATCTTACAGAATAAGTATTTGCTGTAACACGTGGGCTAACACTTGTAGCTTCTGCTGCGGTTTCGGCTGCTTCAGTATTTTCAGTTGCTGGAGCAGTTGTTGATGCTGTAGCTGAAGTGTTTGAAGCTGTTCTTGTTGAAGCTGGTGTTTCAACATTGTTGCTGGCTGTAGCTGTTGATGCTACTGTAGCTGGCTTAGCTGCTTCTGAAGTAGCTTTTTCTGTTGGCTTTGCAGCCTCTGAAGCTGGTTTAGAAGCTTCTGGTTTCGCAGTTTCTGTAGCTTGTTTGTCAGTTGCCTCTGCGGCAACCTTATCTGTTGTTGAAGCTTCTGGCGTCAAGTTAAATGTTGACGCAGTTGCCTCAGTTGAAGATACAGCTGCAGTAGGATCTGCTTGAGCTGTTGATGCTGTATTCGTCTCAACCAGTTCTGAAGAACTTTCGCCCTCAACTGATGAACCAGGGTTTGATGAAGAAGCATCAGATGCTACGACTTCATCAGCCTGTGCAGTGTGAGCAGCAAAGAGTGCCGTCCCCAACAAGACTGAAGCGACACCAAATGAATATTTACGCAATGAAAAGCGCTGGCGCCTGTTGAAAATGTCTTTCATGTTTAAGTCTCCCTCTAAAAAAATAGTTAGTTATAGATACATGATTATAAGTTAATTCCCCTCATATCCATGATTCTTTTTCATTCTAACATTCTGACAATTTAGAGTCAAGTGATTAAATAATGTTTTTTAAAAAAAGTTTAGTTATCTGACAATTGTAAGAGTAACGTTATTTACAAAAAACATAAAAACGTTAGAAACCTTTTATTTATAACATGTTAAGCGTTTTCTAAAATAAGGCGACAACTACTGTTTTCTAATATTTCATTATATAAATTACGCTTTTCTAAAATAAATTAACTCGGATTTCATTTGTTATTTTCTAATAAAAGCGTCAAAGATTCCAAACCCATCTCATGTTCCATAAATACTTGAATCACCATATATAAACAGAAGTAAGTTCTAAAAATAGTAATTTAAACCTATAATCCGAAAGAAATAATATTATAAAAATAAATTAACATCTTATAATATACACTATATTATTCTCACTTTAATCCATAATAATGGCAATATACGCACACAACCTCTCATTTCTTTCCCTTTTACACTCATATAGATATTTTTATCTTTAATGAAAATGGCATATACATCTAGTCCTAACCTTAGAATAACTTTATCCGTCTAAAATAATACTAACATCTTCTTCGTTTAACAGTATTTCTTCATTAACACTAGTAAAATCTTAAAGAAAGTTTGCAACAATCCAACATCCATAATTGCTCTCACCTGTTTAGCATACTAGTATTCAACTTAAAAAAGAGTCTCATAAGTTAGGATTAATAGAGAATGAGTCCTAGTATTTTCTAACTTCAAAAAATCAAAAGATAACAAAACCTGTGAGAAAAATTATGCCTACTAGTATCTTATTCAAATACAAATGAAAGAATAACCAACGATATTACGAAATAATTTCAATACTCAAATAGTACTAGTAATACATTTCTATCTTATAAGAGATCTTTGAGTACCCAATTACAAAGCAACTATCAGAAAGTCTCCTCCCTTTCCAATACTGTTAACTAATCGGACTACTAGATGTTATCTTTAATGTCGCTCCCTATTGCTTCTATGAAACTTCTACCTCCCATCATCTTAATCATAAAATGAGTAATGATAGTCTATTGAAAGTTCATAAGAGAACTTAAACTTTGATTTTTTCTGATTTCTCAATCAAAAAATGATGATGTAGCCCCTAGATAAGATGCTTCTATTGTGACTGCAAGATTATCAAATTCACCATAACTAAATAGACAATAGCTCAAAGTCTTTTATCAGCTTCTACCATTACCCACATCATTCATAATATATTTTATTTGAAAGTACTAATCTACTGTCATGAAGAAGTTAATATCAATTTGAATCTGCTCATCTCTTGTGAGAGAAACAATCAGATCACCCTCCTCACACATGTCCATGTAATAAGTTAGCTAATTATAAAAAAGTTCCACAGCCCATAAAGACTTTGGAACTTCTTAATTGACTTCATTATTGGTCACTTACGATATTTTTAAGTGCCGAACAAAAAGAAGCCTGACCTTATTCGGTCAAGCCTCTCTTCTTGAAAACTGAAATAATCTTACTAACTATCTTATTTTTACGCCTATTATTATCTTAGTCTTCTTTTTTTCGTTTTCCTGCCAAACCAAGTCCAGCTGCCGCAAGGAGTCCTCCGAATGCCATTGCTACTACAGACTTGTTCTCACCAGTCTTAGGAAGACCCTGTTCTCTAGATACTTCTGGAGATGTCGGTGGTGTAACTGGTGGTACTACTGGAGTTGGTGGTGTCGGTGGTGTAACCGGTGGCACCACTGGAGTTGGTGGTGTTGGCGGTGTAACCGGTGGTACCACTGGAGTTGGTGGTGTTGGCGGTGTAACTGGTGGCACCACTGGAGTTGGTGGTGTTGGTGGTGTAACCGGTGGCACCACTGGAGTTGGTGGTGTCGGTGGTGTAACTGGTGGCACCACTGGAGTTGGTGGTGTCGGTGGCGTTACAATGTTGTTGAACTCAGTATCTTCTGGCAATTTAGAAGTTACTGTCATAACGTTACCACCCTTAGCTACCAAAACAGTAACTTTAGCTACCATCTTATCGTAAGTTACTGTAGTATCATTACCTTTCACTTCTTCAACCGTGTAGAAGTGGATACCTTCTTCACCATGTTTGTACTCAAGTGCTGAGAACTTAATCTTACCGTCAGCATCATTGCTTACAGTTTCAATCACTTTACCTTTTCTATCCTTAAGTACAAAGCTAAACTCACCAGCCTTAAGGTCACGACCTTCTAGTTTTTTAGTGAATTCAAACGTAACACTAGCTGAAATGTTAACAACACGTTTTTCAGTTGGTTTTTCAGGTGTTTTCACGACCTTCTTAACTGTTGGGTCGTAGTAGTGAACTGTTTGTCCCGCTGTGTTTTCAATATCTGAACCAGAAGGTACATCAAACTCACCTTTTTCATTCTTACTGTCTTTAACAATTGCCGGAATGTCAAACTTATAGTAACGACCAAAGGCAAACTTAGTTGTATCGATAATTTGGGTATTATCTTTATCACCAAGTGACTTAGTGAAGCCATCTTTAAGGTTGGCTGTAATCACACCGTTTTCAACCTTGATATCGAACATTGCTGTAACATCTTTACCAGTTTTACCATCGTATGCTTTGATATCTGATTGGTTAACATTAAGTTTCTTCTCATCGTAGTTATCAGTGATACCAACGGTTTGAATATAATCCTTATTGTTTGCGTCAAATTTAGTTGTATCAAGCCATACTTGGTAAACCAATTTATCGCCACGTTTCACAGTCTTAGTATTCAAGTTTTCTTTCTCGTTGTTGTCTGTCTTGTCTACGTATGGGTTCGCATTAGTATCCGCATACTTGTCTGCCAACTCTTTATCATCATCAACGAGTTTATCACCAGTAATGTCAAATTTCTCTTGGTTTACAACATATTTCTCTGGTTGGAACTTAGGTTTTTCTGGTGGAACCACCTTGTTGTTGAACTCTTTGTCGTTAGCATCTGTAGCATTTCCACCTGCTGAAGCATGATTAACGACAGTCTTAAGAATTTTACCATCCTTAGTTACTTGTACTGTCACCGTTGCTTTCATAGCATCGTAAGAAATACCAGGTTTATTGTCATTGACTTCTTCTACAGTATAAGTAAATGTCTTACCAAGATCAGCTTTGCTGAACAAGAGTTGTTCAAACTTGATGTGGCCGTCTTTATCATTTGATACAGTTTGAAGGACTTTTCCATCTTGGTCTTTCAATAAGAAGCTGAACTCACCTGCAGTCAACTCACGTCCTTCAAGTTTCTTAGTATAGTTGAACTCAAGTGGAACTGGAACGTTATTTTCACGTGTTTGAGTTGGTTTTTTAGGAGTTGTAACTTGCTTATTGTAAGGGTTGTATTGATGAACAATTTCATTGGCCGTATTACTAAACTCAACACCGTCATTGTCTTTAATATTTTTAACAGTTGCTGGGATATCAAATTTATAGTAACGTCCAAAGGCAAACTTAGTCGTATCAATAACTGGAGTCGCATCAGTTGCACTAATAGGTTTAGTCAATTCCGCTTTAGAAGTTGCGTAGATGACACCGTTTTTGATTGAAATTTTGAATTTATCAGTAACATCTGTTTCACCATCATAAACCTTGATTGCTGACTCATCAATATCAAGTTTAGCTTCATCATAGTCATCTGTGATTCCTACTGATTGAATATTGCTTTCAGCTGTAAATTCACGAGTATCAAGCCATACTTGGTAGTAGAATTTCTGACCGCGAGTAAGTGTATGGTGATTCAAGTTTTCAGCTTCAACCTTACCGTTAGGCGCATCATCATCGAGAAGTTTTGTGCCCTTAAGATCAAATTTTTCTTTAGAAACAACATACTTCTCTGGTTTGAAGTTTGGTGTTACGTTATTGTCAAATACTGTATCATCCGCAGTAAAGGCATCTCCACCTTCAGTAGCATAAGAGATAACTGTTGACAACTGATCACCAGAAGAAGGCTGAATAACTTGAACAGTCACGTTAACCTTCATATCATCATAAGTAACACCTGGTTTGTCACCTTTCTCTTCTTCAACAATATAGTTAAATGTTTGACCAATATCAGCTTTTGAATAGTTGATTGTCTTGAAGGTAACTTTACCATCTGCATCATTCTTAGCCTTCTCAAGAATCTTATTAGTTTCTTTATCTTTCAAGACAAAGCTAAATTCATCTGCTTGCAATTTGCGACCATTAAGTGTCTTACCAAAGATTAGCTGAATAGCTGTTGGAATGTTGTTCACACGTTTTTGCGTTGGCTTATCTGGAGTCTCAACTGTATGCGTTCTTGGGTTATAATAATGAACCGTTTGTGTCGCAGTATTTTCGATTTCAGAACCATCGTAAGCATCTTGACTAACTGTAGCAGGTATAACTACTTTGTAGTAACGACCAAATTCAAACTTAGTTGTATCAATAACTTGAGTATTATTTGCATCACCTAGTGACTTCGTAAAGCCTGATTTCAAGTTTGCAGTGATAATACCGTTAGTAACAGCAACGTCAAACTTAGATGTCACATCTGCACCAGTCTCACCATCATAAACCTTAATAGTGTTTTTAGTCACAATCAATTTTGATTCATCATAATTGTCTGTGATACCAACAGTTTGGATATTTTCCTTATTGTTAGCACTAAATTGAGTTGTATCAAGCCATACTTGATAGTAGAATTTCTGACCACGTTTAACAGGCTGAGTATTGAGGTTCTCAAAGACTTCTTCCAACTCGCCCTTATCATTACGGACAGTAACTTTTTCATTATTATTAGATTTATCTGCGTAAGGATTAATCTTAGTATCGCCGTATTTATCAGCTAACTCAGAATCATCATCCAAAAGTTTCTTACCAGTTAAATCAAAGTCTTCATCTCTAACAACATATTTCTCTGGTTTAAACTCAGGTTCTTCTGGTGGTGTCACACGGTTATCGAACTCTTTGTCTGGTGCGTCTACAACATTCTTCACGATTGCTTTTGCCGTACCATCATGAGAAATTGAAACCCTTACTGTTGCAACCATGCCATCGTAAGACACTGTTGAATCTGTTCCTTTAACTTCTTCCACTGTATAATTGTAAGTCTTGCCAATATCATCCTTACCAAATTCAAGTTTCGTGAAGTTAATCTTAGCGATACCGGTAGTTGCATCAGGAGCATCATTTTTCGCACGTTCTACTTCAACGCCATCTTTCTTAAGAACAAATGTAAATTCGTTAGCTTTAAGTTGACGACCATCAAGTTTCTTAGTGAAATTCAACTCAAGTGGAACTGGAACGCTATTTACACGTTTTTCAGTTGGTTTTTCTGGTTTTTCAACTGTGTTGGTTCTTGGGTTGTAGTAGTGAACAATTTGACCAGCTGTATTTTCGATATCTTTTCCTGCTGGGGCATCCGTTTTCACGGTTGTCACAATATCAAATTTATAGTAACGGCCAAATGCAAACTTAGTTGTATCAATGATTTGGGTGTTGTTGGCATCGCCTAGTGATTTCGTGAAGCCAGCTTTAAGGGTCGCTGTGATCACGCCACCTGTGTTTGCGATATCAAACTTAGAAGTAACGTCTGCACCAGTTACGCTATCGTAAACCTTGATTGAGTTCACATCCAACTTATCTTCATCATAGTTATCTGTGATGCTGAGTGTTTGAATGTTTTCAGTGTTGGTTGCGCTAAATTGTTTTGTATCCAACCATACTTGGTAAACCAATTTAGAGCCTGGTTTCACTGTCTTCGTATTCAAGTTTTCTGGTTCATTGTTAGCTGTACCATCCGCATATGGATTAGCGTTTGTATCACCATACTTGTCTGTCAATTCAGAATCATCGTCAAGCAACTTGTCGCCTGTGATATCGAATTTTTCTGTAGAAACAACGTATTTTTCTGGATTGAACTTAGGTTCTTCAGGTGGTTTCACCTTATTGTTAAACTCTTTATCTGGTGCGTCTACAACATTCTTCACGATTGCTTTCGCTGTACCATCATGAGAGATTGAAACCCTTACAGTCGCAACCATGGTATCGTATGTCACCGTTGCGTCTGAACCTGTAACTTCGTGTACAGTGTAGTTGTAAGTCTTACCTAGATCATCGTTACCAAACTCAAGTTTCTTGAAGTTGATTTTACCAGCTGCGTCGTTCTTCACACGTTCGACTTCAACGCCGTCTTTTTCAAGAACAAATTCAAATTCGTTAGCTTTAAGTTGACGACCAGCAAGAGCTTTCGTGAATTTCAACTCAAGTGGAACTGGAACGCTGTTTACACGTTTTTGAGTTGGTTTTTCTGGTTTCTCAACCTTGTTTGTTCTTGGGTTGTAGTAGTGTACGATTTGACCAGCTGTATTTTCGATATCCTTACCTGGCTCAACAGTTGTTTTCACAGTTGTTACGATATCAACTTTATAGTAACGGCCAAACTCAAACTTAGTTGTATCAATGATTTGAGTGTTGTTGGCATCGCCAAGTGATTTCGTGAAGCCAGCTTTAAGTGTCGCTGTAATCACGCCACCAGTGTTTGTGATATCAAACTTAGAAGTAACGTCTGCGCCAGTTACACTATCGTAAACCTTGATTGAGTTCACATCCAATTTATCTTCATCATAGTTATCTGTGATGCCGACTGTTTGAATGTTTTCAGTGTTAGTTGCGCTAAATTGTTTTGTATCCAACCATACTTGGTAAACCAATTTAGAACCTGGTTTCACTGTCTTCGTATTCAAGTTTTCTGGTTCGTTATTGTTCGTGTTGTCTACATATGGGTTGGCCTTTGTATCACCATACTTGTCTGTCAATTCAGAATCATCGTCAAGCAACTTGTCGCCTGTGATATCGAATTTTTCTTTAGAAACAACGTATTTTTCTGGGTTGAACTTAGGTTCTTCAGGTGGTTTCACCGTATTGTTAAACTCTTTATCTGGTGCATCTTGGTCCAAGTGTGCAACGATAGCTTTAGCCGTACCATCTTTTTGGATAGTGACTGTAATCGTCGCAACCATGGTATCGTATGTCACCGTTGCATCTGAACCCGCAACTTCATTTACTGTATAAGTATAAGTTTTTCCAAGATCAGCATGGGTGAACTGAAGTGCTTTAAAGTTAATCTTGGCAACACCATTGGCATTTGGTGCATCATTTTGGGCATCAGCAACCTTAACGCCATCTTTTCGGAGTTCAAAAGTAAATTCATTAGCCTGAAGCTGACGACCATCAAGTCTCTTAGTGAAGTTAAGAGGAAGTGAAATTGGAAGATTTACGACACGTTTTTGTGTTGGTTTTTCTGGCTTAGTGATATCTCTTTTTGTCGGATCGTACTGGTGAACAATTTGATTTGCCGTATTTTCGATATCCACACCATCTGGAGTCGTTGTCTTAACAGTGGCAGGAATATCAAATTTGTAGTAACGGCCAAACTCGAACTTAGTTGTGTCGATAACTTTATCTTTGATAAACTCGTCTTTAGAAGTTGCAGTGATTTCTCCGTTGTTTACTGTGATGACAAACTTAGAGGTTACATCTGTACCCGTTACTGAATCGTAAGCTTTGATATCTGCAGCATTGATCTTTAGTTTGTCAGCTTCATATTTATCTGTAATACCAACAGCTTGAATATTGTCACTTGCTTTTAATTTTGTTGTATCCAACCATACTTGGTAAACAATCTCATCGCCCTTCTTAACTGTCTTGGTATTCAAGTTTTCAGGCTCATTGTTGTTTGTCTTGTCTACGTATGGATCCGCATTTGTTTCAGTGTATTCATTTGTCAACTCATTGTCGTCATCCATCAACTTGTTACCAGTGATGTCAAATTTCTCTTTGTTAACGATGAATTTTTCTGGTTGGAAATCTGGCGTTGTTGGAGGAGTCACCGTATTGTTAAACTCTGTATCTCCACCTGGATAAGTTACCGTTGCTTTCAAAGTGTGGTCTGCATTCTTAGAAACAGTCACAGAAACCTCAGCAACCATGTTATCGTAAGTGACACCGAATTCTTTGTTAGCTGGAACTTTCTCAGTCACCTTGTACTTGATGACTTTACCAACTTGAGCATTTTTCACTTCTGGGAGTTGATTAAAGGTAACAACACCATGTTCATCATTGGTTCCAGTAGCAACAACAACTCCGTTTTCATCCTTCATTTCAAATGTAAATTCACCTGCTACAAGTGTACGACCTGCTAAAGCTTTTGTGAAATTAACATTTACCGGTACTGGAGGAACGACAAAGTTGTTGAAGACTCTGTCATTGGCATCTGTTGCTTCACCACCTGATGAAGTCATCACCGTGCTTGCTGACAATAGACCCGTATTGGCATCTTTTGTTACGGTAACCTTCACGTTGATTGTCATCGCATCATAATCAACATCTGTGTTTGTTCCAGCTACTTCTTTTACAGTGTAGTTATAGACACCAGCTTTATCGAATGACAACGTACTAAAGTTAATCTTACCATTAGCTTTATTTGTTACTGTTTCATTAACATTACCGTCACCAGTCAATTTAAAGCTGAAATCACCAGCATTAAGCGTACCATTTGAAAGAGACTTATCGAACTCAAGGTTTACTTTTACTGGGTTCGGTGTGAAGGTATTGTTAAATTCTTTATCTACACCCGTCGTTGGGTTACCATTAGCATCAATACCATTAACTGATGAGTAAGTTGTAGCAGTTGTCAAAGTATGACCTGTCTTAGTAACAGTAACAGCTACTTTCGCTTCCATTTGGTCATAAGACATACCAGCTTCGGCTGTCGTTGGCACAACCTCTTTTACAGTGTAGTTAAAGGTCTTGCTGTCATTTCGCTTTCCTGCAGAATTTGTTCCAAGGTCACTAACTTTGTATTTAATGCCCGTGAATTTAATATTACCGTTCGCATCATTTTTTGCAGTACCAACCACTGTACCTGCTTCATTCAAAAGATTAAAAGTAAACTCATTTGCTTTTAGATTACGACCAGATAATTTCTTCGTAAAGTCAAATTCAACGTTTACTGGAGCTACAACAAAGTTGTTGAATTCAGTATCAGTACCGGTTCCCGTCGGATTTGTTGCTGAAACATCAGTGTTTCCAGAGTCATCTTGACCATTTTTTGAAGTGTACGTAACAGTATATTCATACTCACCCAAGTAGTTGCCAGAAGAGTCTTTCTTTTCTGTAACTGTAACGGTTGCCGTAACACTCATTCCATCATAGTCAACTTCAGTATCAGAACCAGCTACTTCTGTAATACGATATTTATAGATACCAACTTTGTCTAATTGGATAAGCGATACTTCTTTTTCAGTACCATCAGCTTGTCTTATTTTTTGAGTGAAGGGAATAGAACCATCTTCCTTGTTTGTTACTGTCGCATTAATAGCCGGTCCATCTTTTTCAAGTGGATTAGCAGGGTCTGCCGCAACATTTGTTATATTAAAAGAGAAGTCTCCCTTTTTCAATTCAGGTTGTACTGTCGTATTAAGACTCTTTAGGACTTTCTTTAGCTTAAGTTCAATATCAATAGGTTCGTTTTTTACATAATAGTAAACCGTTTCATAGCTAGGTGACAATTTGTTTTCCAAACGGAAAATGTTACCTGAAGCAACTGGAACACCATTAATCGTATAGGACGTATTTGAGCTACCACGGTTTACATAAAACTCACCTGCAGAAGAATAACGTGGACTATATTGAGCAGCCTCAGTAGCACTTACAGGATTTTCTTTAACTTCAACATTATTTTGTGCTACATTCCCAGCCCAAGACATTCGATAGAAAGTGCCATCTGGACGTTTATAAATAAAGTCTGCGCCTGAACCTCTAGCAAACTCTAAGTCACCCTTATAGTTAGTGTTTTGTTTATCTGAGAAAATAGCAAAAGGTTGCCCCATAACAAGCTTATCTCTATACTCAGGTTTAAGACCTTCATAGCTTGGCTTATTATTATCTCTATTCCAACCAGCATCATCAATGGTAGGGTTCTTACCAAAATCTTCTGGATGGTCAATTTTGTTATTGCTTCCCGGACGAATGACTGTCTCGTAAACTTTTACATATCCATCAGTATTTACGTCTTTAGCAATCTTATTTAAGCTATCAGATTTAATGGCCCACATTTCGATACGGACGGTACCATCCTCTTTGACAACTTCCTTAATACGTTTAACAGCACCCTCTGCATTGGCGACGTCAAACCAACGTTGACCTACTTGATAAGGCTTTTTAAGCACATCTACAAGTGAGCGAGGATCCGCTGTTTGATAAAGACTGTAACCTTCAAAAGCACGAAGGGCTGAGGCATGGAAATCCTGTCCCTCCATAGCAGTTAGAGTAAAGCTACCAAGACTTTCTTCGTTTCCAGTTTCTCTATATGACTGTGTACCAACATCTGGTGTACCATCTTTATTTACAAGTTTATAATCACCCGCAGTAGATGAGTTTTTAATATAGTTCCCATTTGTATCTTGAACAAATTTACCGACAAGACGATTCATATCATAAGTTGATGCATTTTTATCAACAACTTTATAATACGTTGTTTTATGAGTTAGACGTGGAATGTAGTATTGTGGATCCGTGATTGTAGTACCTTCGTTAGCAGGATTAACTACATCATAGATTTGAATAGCCGAACGTTGGCCATCAAAATCAGTAGCACTACCATTGTATTTCCAAGTTGCACGTAGAGCTGGACGGTTTGTCTTATCTGCATCCACAATATTTTCAAAACGGAACTCAATATAGGCCTGCTTAGCCCCAGAAATAGGAGCAAGTGTAGCTTGACCTAAGTTAACAGTACCAGCACCATTGATTTGTTTTGTTTCTTTAACAGTGTTTGTAGCACCATCTACCAACTCAATGGTTACATTTGTAGAGTTGTCGTATGGTTTAGACATACGATAATAGTACTTCGTGTTGTATGCTTTATTGAATCCCATCAAATCAGTAACGAGATAAGTATACTGAGAAGTATTTGGATTCAATTGGTAGTTAATACCAGCTGTAATATGATCATTTGGATCTTTTGGCGTAGGTACAACAAGAGGACGGTTAGTAATCGTTGCTCCGTTAGGATCACTCATAGTTGGTGTCGCTGTTGCTGCACCAGTTGTGTGACTTGTTGATTCTGGATTATCAAGCGAACGACGTCTACGACTGCTACGACTACGTACTTCTGTTGCAGTTCCTGCAGCGGACATTGGGTTCGCCGTCAACATTGTTGTCAAGGCTGCTGTATTCGCAGCAGACGTTGGACTTGGTGTTGACGTTGTCAAAGTTGTCGTTGCAGGTTGTGCCACTGAAGCCGATGTAGGCTGTGTTGAAGCGACTGGCTGAGTAGCTGTAGGCGCTGATACAGGTTGTGTTGTAGCCGTCGGTTGTGTTGTTGAAGCAACCGGCTGTGCCACTGTAGGTTGTACCACTGTTGGAGTTACAGCTGATGTGCTAGTTGCACCTGTTGAAGAAGAAGTTGCTGAACCTACAGATGTAGTACCCGCAGCTGTTGGAGTTGAGCTAGCAGTAGCTGCAGCCGTTGCTGTTGTCGCTGGTGCTGTAGCTGTAGACGTTGTTTCTGTTGTTGAAGCATTTGCTACTTCTGAAGCTGGTGATACCAAAGCAACTGTTGACGTAGATGTTGCAGAAGCGGATGGGGAAGTCACGCTAGCTGCTGGATTTGGTTGGGGTGCTGTTGTCGTAGTATTGACTAAACTACTTGAACTTTCTCCTGCTACGGATGTGCCCGGATTACCCGCCGATACAGTTGGAGTTGCTACTTCATCTGCCTGTGCACTATGGGCAGCAAAAAGTGCTGTTCCTAGCAAGACTGAAGCGACACCAAACGAATATTTACGCAATGAAAAGCGTTGGCGTCTATTAAAAAAGTCTTTCATTAAAAATCTCCCTCTAAAAGATAGTTAGTTATAGGTCACATGATTATAAGTCAGTTTTCTCATAGTCATGATTCACTCCACATTCTAACATTCTGACAATTTACAGTCAAGGTTTTAATCTCACTTTTTTAAAATAAAATTAGTTGTCTGATAATTTTATTGTTTTAACTTCCTGAATTCCACCTAAAATATGTCAAAATTCTTTATTATGGCGTATTTCCAAGTTTCTATGAAAATATAAAATTCACTTTCATTTTTAACCTAATCGACTTGAACATGTTATCATTCTAAACTCATGAGAAAATAAAACTAGTTTAAATAGCTGATATTCTCATTTATGCTTTAATATTTCTTCTCGTTGAAGCAAAAAAATTAGCCTATTATATCCGCATGTTAAAAAGTAAGTAAATTTATTTTTTTGTTTTTCAAACACTACAATCATATCTTGACTCATTTGCTAATCGACGTCCAAGAAGTCTATCAGACAGCCAAAAGTACATCACAAATATTAGACACTAAAAAGATTGGACATGCTCCAAATTGCTCGAGTCAGCCAGAATGTTTATTTACTCAGTGTTTGGATTTTGAAACTGAGATATTTTTTATTTGTAGCAAATAACGTTTGTAAGTAGCCTTAATCATTAAGTATAGAAAGACTTAGACCTTACTGGTTTGAATAATCTTCAATATCTGCTTTTTCAGCTAATTTCAAGAGTTAAATTGACTTCGGCTTCTTTATAACTTTATATAGATTTATTTTCTATAATAAAGTAGATCTATCCTATTCCACTCACAGCATAGGTGGGGACTATTGATAAGGTACATCGGCGGTCTAAGAGAGCTGGATTTTCGATTTTCATTTGACAAAAGCTCTCTGACAGCGTACAATCGAGACAAGTAACATTCGGAGGTAAATGGAGACATGAACAACTAAGTCTATTCACAATAAACCTGCTTTATTTGATAGATTGTTTTCATGTCTTTTTTGCGCTCTTTTTCTGTAGAAAACTTGTTGATGGTATCGGAGTTTTTTTGCATCCACACTATCACTATCTCCTAGAGGGCTTTTTAGCTAGTTTCAAGGCAGTTCTATCTTATAAGGTAGGACTGTTTTTTGACCTTTGATATTGTTTGAAGTAAAAAACTACTTCCCATGAAACAATATCGACAAATACTCTGACCTAGGAGGTCCTATGATACAGATTCAACACCTAACCATAACACATACCAAGGATTTGCGTGAACTCGTTCATGATCTAAATCTAACGATAGCTACAGGCGAAAAAGTCGCCATCATTGGGGAGGAAGGCAATGGAAAATCTAGTCTCCTTGTCCTTCTGGTCAATCCAAAAGCACATTTTGACCATCTATCTTACGAGGGAACTATTAACAAAACAGATAGCCCACAGGTCTATATTCCCCAACAGATTTCGGATAGCTTGCAATCTCTAACCCTTAACGACTACTTCTTTGCGGACACTTATGACCTCGACTATGCTACCCTCTATCGTCTGGCTAATGAACTTCATTTTGATAGTGAGCGTTTTGCTAGCAGTCAGCTTATCTCCACTCTATCAGGTGGTGAGAAACTCAAAATTCAACTCATCCGAGAATTAGCTCGTCCCCACGACATTATTTTTCTTGATGAGCCCTCAAACGATATGGACTTGACTACCATGACTTGGTTAAAAGACTTTATCAAACACTCTGATAAAACAATTGTCTACATCTCACATGACGAGGACCTACTAAGTCAGACAGCGGATACCATTATCCATCTGGAACTCCTTAAACGTCGTCGACAGGCAAGGACCAGTGTGGAGCACCTCGACTATGATAACTATAGCCAACAACGCACTGATAGCTACCAACAACAGATGCAGCAAGCGAAAACCGAGAAAAAAGCCTATGACAAAGCCATGGCCAAGCATCGCCGTATCAAACAAAATGTCCAAACCACCCTACGCAATACGCATGATAGTACACAAGGACGATTGGTTGCTAAAAAGATGAAAGCAGTCCTCTCACAAGAAAAACGCTACGACCGCCTTGCCCAAGACATGACACAGATGCCTGATAAAGAAGACAGTATTGAACTTTTCTTTTCTCATATTGACCCTCTACCTCAGGGGAAATATCTCTTAAATCTGGATGAAAAGCAGATAAACATAGCTCCTCACTTGACCATTGACCACCTCAAACTTTCTTTGAAAGGCCAGGAAAAAATTGGTATTGTTGGAGATAACGGCTGCGGTAAATCTACTCTCTTACACTATCTCTACCAAAAACTTAGCCAGAAGACAGACCTGACCATTGGCTACATGCCCCAACGTTATGACACTATCTTGCCACTGGATTTGTCTCCAATAGCGTTTTTGAGTAAGACTGGCGACAAGTCTGAACGAGAGGTTATAAGCTCCCATCTCGCTAACCTCAACTTTAGTCATGATGAAATGAACCATGCAATCTCTGATTTATCTGGAGGACAGAAAGGAAAACTACTCCTACTACACCTGGTCTTAGAAGCCCCTCAGCTCCTTATCCTAGATGAACCAACCAGAAATTTCTCCCCCACCTCACAGCCCCAAGTCCGACAGCTCTTCGAGAACTATTCTGGGGCAATTCTTACAGTATCACATGATGTCAACTACCTCAGACAAGTCTGCCAAAAGATCTACCGACTAGACGCACATGGTTTAGAAGAAGTTGAGATTTAGGATATCAAATCTATCGTTTTTACAAGAAAAGTCTAAAAAGAAAGATTTTCTTCAGATGCAAAAAAACTCAGGCAAAACCTGAGTTTTTTAGTCTTAATCAATTTCAAGACCACCAGTATAGAGTCGGTAATAAGTACCACCTTGTTCCATAAGGCTGTCGTGATCACCACGTTCAATGATTCGTCCGTGGTCCATAACCATGATAACGTCAGAGTTGACGATGGTTGAAAGACGGTGGGCAATAACGAAGACCGTACGTCCTTCCATAAGTCGGTCCATCCCCTCTTGTACCATTTTTTCGGTACGAGAGTCAATAGAGGAGGTCGCCTCGTCAAGGATAAGAACTGGTGCATTGGCAAGGGCAGCACGCGCAATGGCGATAAGCTGACGTTGCCCATTAGACAAGCCTGCACCGTCATCTGTCAGAACAGTGTCATACCCATTGTCCAAGTGTTGCACAAAGGAATCCACGTTAGCAATACGGGCAGCTTCAAGAATTTCCTCGCGTGTCGCATCGGAACGGCCATAGGCAATATTTTCAGCGATAGTCCCTGTGAAGAGATGGGTATCTTGAAGCACGATACCAAGCGAGCGACGAAGAGAATCTTTCTCAATCAGCTTGACATCAATACCATCATAAGTAATCACACCAGATTGGATATCGTAGAAACGGTTAATCAAGTTGGTAATCGTCGTCTTACCAGCACCTGTCGCACCGACAAAGGCAACCTTTTGCCCCTTGTCTGCATAGAGATTAACGTCATGAAGGATTTGTTTCTTACCATCGTAAGAGAAATCAACGTCTTGGAAGACCACATTTCCGACCAACTCGACCAATTCGTAGTCGCCATTTGGACGTGGGTGTTTCCAAGCCCAGAGATTGGTTTTCTTGTCTGTCACAACCATCTGATCATCTACCAGTTCGTAATTGACCAAAGTGACCTTACCTTGGTCAACTTCCTCTGGTTCGTCCAGAAGGTCAAAGATACGGTCAGCACCGGCAAGTGCCATAAGAACAAAATTCAGTTGTTGAGAGACCTGAGTAATAGGTCCGTTGAAAGAACGGTTCAATTGTAGGAAGGCCATGAGACCACCGATAGTCAAACCACCGACACCATTAAGGGCAAAGAGTCCACCAACCAAGGCAGTCAAAACAAAGGAAACATTTCCTAAGTTCCCAAGAATTGGCATGAGAACATTGGCATAGCGATTAGCCAAGTAAGAAGATTCAAAAAGTTGCTCGTTAATCTTGTCAAAATCAGCCATGCTTTCTTCTTCGTGGACAAAGGCCTTGACCACTTTTTGACCTGACATCATTTCTTCAATGAAGCCATTTTCAATCCCCAAATTCTTTTGTTGTTCACCAAAGTAACGGCCTGATTTAGCTGATACATTTTTGATGACCATAAACATGATACCTACCATAACTAGGACCACGATAAAGAGGAGAGGACTAACCGTAAGCATGGTCACAGTCACACCGATAAGGGTAATAGTTGTTTGTAGCAACTGTGGAATAGACTGCTCAACAGCCTGACGAAGGGCATCGATGTCGTTGGTGTAGATAGACATGATGTCACCGTGTTGGTGAGTATCAAAGTAGCGAACGGGCAGCTTTTGCATACGAGCAAAGAGCTGATTACGAAGGGAACGCAGAGAATCTTGCGAAATCGTCGCCATGAGGAGTGATGACACATAGTTGGCAATCACACCGATAAGACAGAACACAGCCACTGAAGTCAAGAAACGTAAAAGCGGTCCAAAATCGTGGCTACCAGATTTGAGCATAGGTTGAACATAAACGTCAACCAAGGATTGAATAGAGGCTGTCAAATTGACCGTTGCCAAAGAAGCGACCACAATGAGGACAAAGGCGATAGAAAGCGAAAGTTTGTAGTCTTGCCACAAAAAGCGCAAAAGACGTGCTAGAGAGCCCCAATTAGCTTTTTTCTTATTCTGCATCTGCTACTCCTTTCCCTTGTGTTTGCATTTTGTAAACCTCACGGTAGATAGCATTGTTAGCCACCAATTCATCGTGTGTACCAATAGCATCGATATGACCATCATCCATAACAACGATGCGATCTGCATCTTGGATGGATGAAATACGTTGACCGATGATAATCTTGGTTGTATCCTTAAGACTTGATGCGAAACCTTGACGAATTAAACTATCTGTCTTGGTATCAACCGCTGATGTTGAATCATCAAGAATCAAGATTTTTGGATTCATGAGGAGGGCACGTGCAATACAGAGACGTTGACGCTGTCCCCCTGAGACATTGGCTCCACCACGTTCAATCTTGGTGTCATAGCCATCCTTAAACTCTTGAATAAATTCATCGGCTTGGGCAATCTTACAAGCTTCAATGATTTCCTCATCTGTCGCCTGTTTATTTCCCCAACGCATATTTTCCTTAATAGTTCCTGAGAAAAGGACGTTGGTTTGAAGCACCATGGCAACTTGCTTACGTAAGCTATCCAAATCATAGTCCTTAACATCGTGACCGGCAACCTTGACATGACCAGCTTCCACATCATAAAGACGAGGAATGAGCTGAACCAAACTTGATTTACCAGAACCTGTTCCACCAAGAATACCGATAACCTCACCAGACTTAATATCAAGCGTAATATCTTTGAGAACATGGGTCTTATCACCATTTTCATCTGTGTATGAGAAATCCACATGATCAAAACTGATAGAACCATCTGCGACTTCTGTCAAGCCATTTTCAGGTGAAACAATGGTTGATTCAGTATTAAGCACTTCATTGATACGCTCTACAGAGGCCATAGAGATAGACAACATGACAAAGATCATCATGAACATCATGAGTGAGATTAGGATAGTCATGGTGTAACTGAACATGGAAGTCAATTCACCTGTAGATAGCTTGCCGATAACGATAAGATGAGCTCCAAACCAAGATATCATGAGGAATGATGCGTACATAGACAACATCATGGCTGGGTTAGACATGACAACCACACGAATGGCACGCATGAACATCTTGTAAATACGACGTGAGGCCTTCTTGAATTTGTCCGTCTCTTCTTTCTCTTTAACATAGGATTTCACCACACGCATGTTGGTGATATTTTCCTTGATACTGTTGTTGAGGTTGTCATAAGCCTCAAACACTTGAGTAAAGAGAGGGTAAACGATTTTGGTAATAATAGCCAAAACCAGACCAAGGAAGAGTGTCACACCAACGAAAATCCAAGCCATTTCGCCATTAATCAGGAAACTTGCTGCAATGGCAAAAATCAAGTTAAGAGGTGCACGCACACAGATACGGATAATCATCTGGTAAGAGTTCTGCACGTTGGTAACATCAGTCATCATACGTGTTACCAAACCACCAGCTGAGAACTTATCGATATTTTCAAAAGAGAAGGTTTGAACCTTTTTGAAAATGGCTTGACGTAGATTCTTGGCAAATCCTGCAGAGGCAAAGGCCGCATAGCGTGCCGACTGCATCCCGCAGAAAAGCGACAGGAAGGCACAGACCAACATGAGGCCACCATAGAGCCAAATGTTAGACATGTTAGATTGCTGGACACCTTTGTCCAAAAGATTGGCCATGACAAAGGGAATGGAAATCTCAAACATGACTTCTAGTGTCATAAAGACGGACGCTAGGATTGAGGGTTTCTTGTATTCCTTTATCTGGGCGATCAGGGTTTGAAACATAATTACCTCCGTTTTTTATTCTTTTTTCTTTTTGTTGATATTTTTCTTTTTTGATGCTTTCTTAAGTGATGGCGCACGTCAGCGACCGACTCAGTCGTTCCATGACTAGTTATCGAGCCAAAGTCTCGATAACTCCGCTTCCTATAACTGCCTCTGCAGTTATAGGAATATCATCACGGCGAAAGCATCGTTATTGGGCAGAGAGAACTGTCGAATCTTGAGCAATTCGAACAAGTGCAAATAGGTTCAGAATGGTCTCGACCATGGCGAAAAATATCGCCTGCTCTGTGCAGAGCGTGTTTCATGCATTGATAGATATACACCAATTTTGTAATCTATCACGGCGAAAGCATCACTGTTGGGCAGAGAGAACTGTCGAATTGTGAGCAACTTCGAACAAGTGCAAATAGGTTCAGAATGGTCTCGACCACGGCGAAAAATATCGTCTACTCTAGGCAGAGCAAAGCTTAAAACTAACAGTCTTATGCTTATCATTTATCTATAAAAGAACGGTCATACCCTTTTGAGAGCATACAAAAGCCCCTGAGGGCAGACCCTAGGGATTTTTTCGTTCTCATATATATGTCATTAGTATAGGTTAAATTGAGTAAAATTGCAAGTACAATGTCATTTCACTAACATTTGTAAGCATTTTACGATGTTTGATAAAAATATCGTTCTAAAACCTGCTCATTTTTCACAAACTTATCATAAATGTTCGTAAATTATAGCCAAACGTAGCAGAAATTTGTTTTCTGTTCCTATTTATAATAGACTAACACTAACATTAGATGAAAAGGTGACTCTATGACTATAAATCAACTGCTTCAAAAG
>OLRG01000693.1_pt1 | contig 30994 bp, 25 predicted proteins | sample 1672331 | NCBI WGS metagenome assembly OLRG01 (sample SAMEA3136672, study PRJEB25190) | human gut metagenome
TTGGATAGCTGCATCACAGTCTGTTTCAGCACCCTGGAAATCCTCCAGATTTAGTTTTGCCAATGCCCTGAAGAAATAGGGCTCATACAGATAAGGTTTAGCGTTAATAACCTGGTTAAAGTACTGAATAGAAAGTACATAGTCCTCAAAATAAAGAGCGTTTCGGGCAATAGTCATCACCCGATCCGTATTTATTTGAGCACACACCAGCGTTGGGAACAGTAATAAAACTGTTAAGATTCTTTTTACCATTGATATTTTATGCTTGTAAACGAAGCAAAAATAATGCTTTTCGCTTACTTAACAGGGATATAAACGTTTTTTATCTTTATTTCACCTGTTTCATCTTATATGAACTGCGCGCTTTTCCCTTCAACATCGTATTCAGCTTTCCTTTAATCATCTGTTTGCGTAATGCAGACAAATGATCAATGAACATTTTTCCGTCCAGATGATCAAATTCATGACACATCGCTCTTGCGAAAAGGCCATGTCCCTCCACCTCAATCGGATTCATATCCGCATCAAAGGCCACTGTCTTCACATATTCCGGTCTGCGAACAGTACCGCTCTTGCCCGGGACACTCAGACATCCTTCATCACCAATCTGCTCACCGGCTGTCTCAACAATCTTCGGATTCACAAAAACATATGGGCCTTCACCCACATCAATCACTGCAATACGGCGAAGAACGCCTACCTGAGGTGCAGCCAGGCCGACGCCTTCTGCTGCGTACATTGTCTCAAGCATATCCTGCACCAATTCTTTCAGATGCGGTGTCATCTCCTTGACTTCCTTGCAAACCTTACCAAGAACAGGGTCACCTTCATAACGTAATTTTCTAATTGCCATTTTAACACTCCTTCTTAACTGCTTCATTTGTCATTCTTTGTGCTGTCACAAACCGCCGCCTATGACTCACGTATATCAAAGGTAAAATATATATTTGAGAACTGCTGTGACCATTTCAGATATCCTTCCAGGAAATCCCTGAGCCGCATCAGTTCTTTGATGTCCTGATGTTTCATGTACATTGTGTATCTGTACAGATCTTTCGCCTTTGCAATACCGGCTCTGGAAGGGCCGATAAACTCTACCGCTTCAAAATCCGCCTCTCCGGCGATTTCACGAAGCTTCTGAACTGCCTGTCCTGTCTGCTGATCATGCTCACCTTCGGCAAGCATCACCATCATCTGCCTGTCCGGCGGATAATGCAGCATCTGCCTGAATCGGATTTCCTGGCTATAAAAACTGTCATAATCCTGCGCCGCCGCTGTCTGTATACAATAATGCTCCGGCTGATAAGTCTGGATAATAACCTCTCCGGGCCTGTCTCCTCTTCCGGCTCTTCCCGCCGCCTGGGTCAGCAGCTGAAATGTTCGCTCCGAGGACTGATAATCCCCTGCAAACAGAGACAGATCCGCAGCCAGAATACCAACCAGTGTCACATTGGCAAAATCATGTCCTTTGACAATCATCTGGGTACCGATCAGAATATCCGCACCGCCCTCCGAAAAAGTCTGCAGGATCCTGCCCATGTCATCCTTGCCTGATGTAGTATCCCTGTCCATCCGAAGGATACGGGCTTCCGGAAATTCCTTCTGTACAAACTCCTCCACCTTCTGTGTTCCGACACCGAAACCGGCAATATAGGGTGAACCGCAGGAAGGACACACTCTGGGCATTGGCTGTTCACTGCCGCAGTAGTGGCATTTCAACAGGGTATGATGATGCACCGTCATAGACACATCACAATGTCTGCATTTCACCACATAACCGCAGCTTCTGCACGAAACAAAGCCTGCATACCCTCGTCGGTTTAAAAAAAGCATCATCTGATCGCCGCGCTTTAAACATGCATCCATGGCTTCATGCAGAGACTGACTGAGAATGCCTCTGTTCTTCATTCGGAATTCCTCTCTCAAATCCACCACCTTCACATCCGGAAGGCGGCTGCCCGTCCTGGCCCGCTGGGTCAGACTGTGCAGACCGATCATTCCCTCCCGGGCCTTCTGATAGACCGCCACAGAAGGGGTCGCCGATCCAAGAACAACCAGGGCACCGGACATCTCAGCCCTTCTGGCCGCCACTTCCGCTGCCTGATATCTCGGCACTATCTCACTCTGATACGCAGATTCATGCTCCTCATCAATAATAATAAGCCCTAATTTGTCAAAAGGCGTAAACAGAGCTGAACGCGGGCCAATCATGATAGAGGCTTCCCCCCTTTTGGCCCGCATATACTGATCATACCGTTCTCCGGCTGAAAGTCTGGAATTCATCACGGCAATCTGACTGCCGAATCGGGCATAAAATCTCGAAACAGTCTGCAGCGTCAGTGAAATCTCGGGAATCAGTACAATAATCTGCCTGCCCTCATTCAGAACTTTCTCCATCAGGGCCATATAAACCTCTGTCTTACCGCTGCCTGTAATACCATATAAAAGATGCATTCCCTGCTCTCTGCTCCAGTGTTCACGGCAAATGGCCGCATTCTGCCAGATGGATGCCACAGCATTCATCTGTTCATCATTCAGGCACACTTCCTGCCAGCCGCCAAGTCTCTGTCTCACAGGATTCCTGTACACCTGCGAGGTCTCCTCTCTGATAACGCCGGTTTGAAGGATTGATTTCATCGTTGATGCTGAAATCTGCAGTACCCCGGTCACGGTTTCCTTCGACATACATCCTTCCTTCAGCATCGCCTCCAGAAGCCTGACCCTGGCCTTCTCGCGCCTACTCTTCCTGCTTTTCTCAAGAAGCTGCTGCGCGCCCTCCCTGTCTGCAAGGAAGTAGGCTGTTCTTTTCACTTCCTTCACTGACTTCTTGACAGGCAGAACCGTCTTCAGCGCCTGTGCCATCGTACAGCCATATCGTTCGTGCATCCAGTCTGCCAGCGCAATCAGCTGTCCTGTTGCCGCCGGTGCTTTCGTCACTCCCAAAATATCCTTGATCTTCGACGCATCATAAGCCAACACGGTATCCACGCCAATGACATAGGCCTGCCGTCTCCGATTACCGCTTCCGAAAGGCACATTGACCTGACAGCCCACCGTCACCGCATCCAACAGTTCCTCCGGTACCCTGTATTGAAAAATACGATCCAGACTGTTCACGGATATATCCACAATCACATCTATATAAACTGCCATATTCACCGCCCTTACATTCAGACTGCTACGCAAATAGCATAATCCATTTCATTATAGCATAATTAACCTGCAGTAGGCAAACTTTTTAAAAGTATGGAAAAAAAGAGCAGAAAAAAAGAGCTATTACAAAATACACCACTTTATTTTGCAATGGCTCTTTTTCAAAAAGAAAAACATCCTTATTCCGTTGCGTTTCGTTGAACCCGGCAAGATACAACTTGATTCAATCAATTAAGGAGATATGACGCATTCGCGTCTCCAACTGGTACTACCAGTTGGTATAAATATTATATAATGTTCTCCTTCTTTTGTCTACCGTTTTGCTTGGCCTCTTGTTGACTCTTTGTTGACTTGCAGAATTCAACGTTTCCCGGACTTAAGTGTCCATATTTTTACAAATATAAACAAAATGTTCATCTAATGCTCTTTTGCCAAGCTCCAGATCACGATTGCAGATGGCCTCCACAAGATGTCTGTGTATGCCCTGAAATGTCATCGATTTGCGTTCATTAGTCATGATCTTGGACCTTGTCTCACGGATAAAATTGTCCATAATCTTGGCCAATGCCAGATAATTAGCCATGACCAGACGATTGCCCGAAGCCTCCACAATCGTATAATGGATCATCTTATCACTCATCACCTGTTCTTCCTCATCCGCACTGTTCTCCAGCACCTCAAGATTCGCCTTCAGCTTTTCTATCTGTTCATGTGAAATATTGTCCATTGCCAGTACAACTGCCTGAAACTCCACCGCATAGCGGAATTCACGGATCTCATTGTATGTCATCTTCTCAAGGGCATACATCATGGTCATCACCTGAACAAGGGTCTTATCAAAATGATCTGCAATGTAATTGCCGATGCCGTGCTGACTGGAAATCACACCGATGACCTCAAGAATACGAATTCCCTCCCTGACGGAATTCCTGCTGACAGACAGCATCTGAGATAATTCCCGCTCAGAGGGAAGCTTATCTCCTACTTCAAAATGGCCGTCCAGAATATTGCTCTCAATATAATCAATGACTTTCTCGTACGCCTTCTCATATACCTTATCCAAGGCCTTCCCCTGCCTTTCCCGAAAATATTCAGTCAGTCCCAAATACTCCGAACACTTTTCTAATGTGCCTTAAAGAAATCATACAATTCCTCAACTGTACAAACCGTATAATCAGCTCCGGCTTCCTCCAGTTCCCCTTCATGTGCATATCCGTAATATACGCCCAATTTGTCAACATGATTCTTTCCTGCACCGATCATATCATGCAGTCTGTCACCGATCATCAGAACTTCCTGCCTCTGTCCATCAGCGACCTGCAGCTGTCTGAGCGCTTCCGTAATAACTTCGCCTTTATCCGTTCGCCGCCCATCCATTTCGCTTCCCACCACCACATCAAAATACGGCATCAATTCGTATTTATCAAGGATACGTCGGGCATAAACCTCCGGCTTCGAAGTTGCCAAGGCAATGCTTCGCCCCTGCTTCTTCAAGTCTGACAGCAGTGTATGAATGCCGGGATAAACGCCATTTTCAAAAATGCCGATATCTTTAAAACGCTCACGATACTTCTTAAGGGCCATATGTCCCTGGGCATCATCCAACTGATAATATTTCTGGAATGATTCCAGAAGCGGCGGACCGATGAAATCCACCAGATCCTCTGTGTCCGCCTCAATACCAAAATACTGCAGCGCATATTGTACGCATTTTGTAATGCCCTCCTTCGGGTCCGTCAATATGCCATCCAGATCAAAAAGAATATAACGGTACATTACACGCCCTCCCGTACAAGTTCAGCAAATGCTTCGCCGCGGGCTTCAAAATTCTTAAAAATACCATAGCTTGCCGCTGCCGGTGACATCACACAGCAATGTCCCTGACGACAGATCTTCTTGGCTAAAGCAACCGCTCCATCCAGATGGTAAACCAGTTTGATTCGTTCTGTGCCATTAAACGCCGGATAATATTTGCCGATTTCCTCAAAAATACGTCTGCCGGTTGCTTCCATCAGAATGATATGCGGCACATCACAGACTGACAAAAACTGAATCAGTTCACTGTAATCAATGCCTCTGTCCATACCTCCGATCAGAACCGCATCCGTATCCGGCAGACTCTTCAGCGCCTGGATCGTTGTATCACAGATTGTCGAAATGGAATCATCGTAAAAGCGAATACCGCATGCTTCACCAATGTACTGCAGACGGTGCGGCAGCGGATGGTAGGTCATCAAAGCCTTTGAAAAGTCCTCATCACTGATATCATACATTGCGCAGACCGCATAAACAAAGGCAATGTCCACATAATTATGATGACCGATCAGTCTGATCTGCGCCGTTGGAATCTGATAAGTATGCTTCTTGGTTTTAATGACTGAACCGCTTACAGTTACATCCGCCGCAGTTGTCCCACGGCCCTCTTCATCCCGATCGCAGACTTTGATGAGTCTGCCTTTGTATGAACCCTCTTCCGGAAGATTATCTACATTGCAGATCAAAATATCTCCTGACTTCTGCGGTCTGTAAATATTCTCTTTGGCTGCCACATATTTCTCCATCGTACCGTAATGATCCAGATGTTCCTCATGGATATTCAGGAGCAATCCTACATGCGGCGCACAGGTGACATATTCCAGCTGATGACAGGAAAGCTCACATACGATCAGCGTATGATCATTGATCTGGTCCAGCATATCAAACATCGGAATACCAATATTCCCGACCAGTACACAATCATGACCTGTCTCCTTTAATATATGAAAGATCATCGTTGTCGTTGTACTCTTGCCCTTTGTTCCGGTGATGCCGATACACTGACGGCCGAAACGTCTGAAAAATAATGCTGTCTGTGAAACAATTTCACAGCGATAATCATGAATATCTTTATCAAGTACGATCCCGGGACTTTTGAAGACAACATCAAAATCATCCAGGCACTTCTGATAATCCGGTCCGCAGATCAATTCTGCCGGATGGCCTTCCTCCAGCTGAACATGGTTCATATCAGCAATGGCAATCCGACTGTAGCTGCCGGCCTCTTTGATACGCTGCCAACTTGAACGACCCTCACGGCCATATCCCAGGATCAGTACGCTTTTATTCTCTATTAATTCTCTGATTGTATGAATCACACTAACACCTCTATATTTTTCTAATCATTATAATCATGCAGGGCTTTTTGTAAAGGGGCCCATCAGAATTCATTCTTCAGGCTGCGCGTAAAAAGCTGATGAAGTGTCATACGCGGGTCTGCATGCTCATATAAAATACCATAAACAGCTTTTGAAATCGGCAGCTCCACCTGATATCTCTCCGAAAGCTCTACAAGGGCCTTCACCGTATAATATCCCTCTGCCAGCTGTCCATAATCTTCACCCTTAATAAAAGACTCGCCAAACTGACGATTATGACTGAACTTTGAAAACACCGTAGCTTCATAGTCACCTAGGTGGCACAGTCCATAAGCGGACAGTTCATTGCCCCCCATTGCTGCAATAAGTCTGGCAATCTCTCTTGTTCCCCGGGACATTAATGCACCTTTCAGCGTTGTCAGGCCGAAGCCGTCCAGCATCCCTGCGGCAATGCCGATCACATTCTTGGCAGCAGCACCAATCTCATTGCCAATCATGTCCTGTCCATAATAAAACCGGATCAGATCACTGGAAAAAGCTTCCAAAAGCTGTTTCTTGACCTGTTCGTCCTCGCTGTCGATCACCATGCAGTTCGGAATACCGTTATAAAACTCCTGAACATGCCCCGGTCCGATCCATACAGCCACTTTGTTTGAAACATCCAGATGCGCTGAAGCAATCTGCGACAGTCTCCGTCCTGTACCAATCTCTATGCCTTTCATACAAAGGACAAAGATCTTATTCTGAAGCTTCATCGTCTGCAGCTGTGTCATCAGGCTGTCAAGGCTCTGAGCCGCAATCGAAATGACGATCACATCTGCCTTGTCAACTGCATCCAAATCTGTTGTCAGCTGAATGGATTCCGGCAGCGTCAGCAGGCCATTGCTTCTTGTTGCTATAAACTGCTGTATATGGGAGGAGCTCTTTCTTCCATATAAAGTGACTGTATGTCCTGTTCTGTCCAGATACCAGGCAATAAAAGATCCCCATCGACCGCAGCCGATTACTGTTATATTCATAAAAAAATCCTTTCTGTTCCACGGTATTTGCAAAATACTTCTTTTTTATCATTATATCATTTATGCGTGACAGTCGCAATGGCGGCAAAATTTTGCATGTTACGTTCTTAACGATATGTTGTATACAATACTACAGCCGAATTTTGTATAAATTCACTAAAAATGTCTATTTAAAGATCTTGATTCAATTATTTATGGATAGTACATTGCCTACAAATCATTTTTTTACGTTTTATGCGTCACATATTTAACAACAAACTTTATTCTTTCATAATACTTTTTAGAAAATTTGCATAATTTCCTTGCCTATGTTTGGAGAGTATGCTAAAATAAAAAAGAAGTTGAAGTCACATCCTATCAATTTTGCCATCCCATATACGCAGAATTGAATCGGATACACTAATCAAAATTTAATAACGAGGTGGAACGTATGAAGACAGTTAATTTCCTTTATGGCAGAACAACGTTTGATTTGGAAGTGCCTGATGACACACCAGTCTTAACATCCAACGTTGATGCGCTCAAGAGTGACAAAGATGGCTATGAAATCGTGAAAGAAGCCATGGATCATCCTATTGACAGCCCACATCTGTATGAACTTGCAAAGGGCAAGCCAGACTGTACCATCATTATCAGCGACCACACACGTCCGGTTCCGAGCCAGGATATCCTGCCTCATATGATCAGAGAACTGAGATGCGGCAACCCTGATATCAAGATTACATTACTTGTTGCAACAGGTTTCCATCGTCCAACAACAGTTGAAGAATTAAAAGGCAAGCTCGGCGATGCACTTTATGAAGAATTCAAAGACAACATCGTTGTTCATGATGCACATGACCCATCGAAGAATATTAAGGTAGGTAATCTTCCTTCCGGTCCTGACTGTATCATTGATAAAGTTGCTTACAACGCTTCTCTTCTTGTAGCTGAAGGTTTCATTGAAGCACATTTCTTCGCTGGTTTCTCCGGCGGTCGTAAGAGTGTCCTTCCTGGTATCTGTGATGCTGTTACTGTTATGGGTAACCATTGCGGTGAATTTATCGCCAGCCCATATGCTCGTACAGGTATCCTTGACAAGAACCCAATCCATGAAGATATGGTTGCAGCTGCAGAGATGGCCAAACTGGCATTTATCTGCAATGTTGTTATTGATGAAGACAAGAAGACAGTTGCTGCTTTCGCAGGCAACTTCAAGACAGCTCACAGAAAAGGTGTTGATTTCCTGTCCGGCTACTGTGCAGTTAAGCCTGCTCCGGCTGATATCGTTATTACAACAAATGGCGGTTATCCTCTAGATCAGAACGCTTATCAGTGTCCAAAGGGCATGAGTGCAGCTGAAGCTACTGTTAATGACGGCGGTGTTATCATTATGTTAGCTACATGTCAGGATGGTCATGGCGGTGAATCCTACTACCATTCTATCGCTGATGCAGAATCTGCTGATGCATTCTTCCAGCAGTGCTTACATACACCTCAGGTTGAGACACTTCCAGACCAGTGGTGTGCACAGATCTGGTGTCGTATCGTCCGCAAGTACAAAGTTCTCTTTGTTGCAGATAAAGCTCAGGAACAGCTGATCAGAGACCTGAAGGTAGAATACTTCGAAACACTTGATGAAGCTTATGCAAGAGCCCGTGAACTTAAAGGACCGGACGCTACGCTTACATGTATCCCTAATGGTGTTTCTGTTGTTGTCAAAGACTGATCGAATTAATAAAAATTAAATATGATTTGTTTATCATTGAATAAACATCCCGATTTGTTGAACCCGGCAAAGTGATACAAACAAGCTGCTGTCAGGCATAGCCGATTATCCTGACAGCAGCTCTGATGATTCAATGATATTGCAAATAAAAAATCTTAAGGAGGTATACGTTATGTATGCAATACTTGCTTTCATTCCAATCATTGTTACAGTCGTATTAATGGTTGCATTTAACTGGCCTGCTAAGAGAGCGCTGCCGTTAGCGTGGATTTTAGCCGCCATCATCGGTGTTGCCGTATGGAAGATGAGCATTGGTGCTGTCGCATTACAGACAGTCATCGGTTTCCTTGAAGCTTTCGCCGTACTTGTTATTATCTTTGGTGCCATCCTGATTATGAACACTCTTTCAAGTTCAGGTGCTATGGCAGCCATCAACGGTATGTTTACAGGTATCTCTCCTGATGCCCGTATCCAGGCTGTTATCATTGGTTTCATTTTCGGTGCATTCATCGAAGGTGCTGCCGGTTTCGGTACACCTGCTGCCCTTGCTGCTCCACTGCTGATCAGTGTCGGTTTCCCACCTCTTGCAGCCGCAGTTGTTGCACTGATTTACAACTCCGTTCCTGTATGTTACGGTGCTGTAGGTACACCTACAAACTCAGCCATGGCTACACTTGGTGAATCTGTTACATCCCTGGGTGGCAACGTTGATTCCTTCAAAGCTAACCTGACATTCTTCTCAGCAGTCAATATGGCAGTTGGTGCTTTCTTCATCGTTACAATCGGTATCATCCTTCTTGTAACAATGTTCGGTAAAGATGCTGAACACAAGAAAGTTGCCAAGGCATTTGAAATTTTACCATTTATCATTTTTGTTTGCGTAGTTTTCGATGTTATTTACCTCTTAATTGCTAAATTCATCGGTCCTGAGCTTGTATCTCTTGTAGCAGCTGTTATCACTCTGTTCGTAGTCCTCTTCACATCCAAGAAGGGCTTCCTGATGCCAAAGAACATCTGGACATTCGGCGAAAAAGAAACATGGGATCACTCATGGCTCAACACAACAGAAGTTCCTGAACCAAAACAGTCCAATATGTCTCTTGTTAAAGCATGGATTCCTTACCTGTTAATCGGTCTTGCACTTGTTATCACTCGTGTATGGTCCACATTACAGCCAGACAGCTGGGCAGGCGCTATGAAGGCCTTTAAGGTAACACTTCCGTTATTTGGCGGTGCATCATGGAGCTGGGCTGTTCTCTGGAACCCAGGTATCATCTTCATTATCGTTGGTCTGATTACCATTCCGCTCCACGGTATGAATGGTGACACTGTTAAGGAAGCATGGAAGAACTCCTTCACCCAGGTAAAAGGTGCTGCTATTGCCCTTCTCTTCGGTGTTGCGATGGTTTACATCTTCCGTAACTCTGCAAATGACGGTATTCAGGTTTCTTACATGATCGATGGCAGAACAGCCGGACTTGGCTCAATGCTTACTATGATGGCTGATGGTCTTGGTTCTATCTTCAGAGGCGCTTACATTGTTATCGCTCCTCTGATCGGTGTTCTCGGTTCCTTCATGTCAGGTTCCAACACAGTATCAAATACACTGTTCTCAAGCCTTCAGTTTGAGACAGCAACACTTGTTGGTCTTCCACAGGTTATCATCGTTGCTCTTCAGAACAATGGTGGTGCCATTGGTAATATGGTATGTGTTAACAACGTTGTATCCGCTTGTGCCACAACAGGTACAAACGGCAACGAAGGTAAGATTATCCGCACAAACTTCTTACCATGTATCGTTTACTGTGTCATCGTTATCGTTGTATCTCTGATCGTTATCAGCCTTGGCGGTGCAACTGTACTTGGAGCTTAATGTTTCACAAGATTTCATAGTTGATTCATTCGATTGATTCAAACGTAAATAGCTGCTGCAAAATTGAAAAAAGATACTCAATTTTGCAGCAGTTTCTTTTTATAATTTGTAACTGTTCAGAGCCAAGCAAAATTTCAAAAAACAGGTATAAAATGCTTGCATTTTTAAAACTGTTTTTGAAATTTTATTTGGCGGATACGCCACACCGACGAAATGCGTAGCATTTTGGAGGTTGGCTCTGAACAGTTACTATAATTTTACTTTTTAAAGGGGTGTCTGACATGTTATTTATTGCTTACATAGTGATCGCCATTGCTGCTCTCGTCATGGTTTATTTTGGTCATTTGCAGGGAACCAGCCAATTCTATACATCTATTCTGGGTGCTACTATCGTTCTCTACTGTGTTTACCTCGATTTCAAAAAGCGCCGCGAGAAGAAAGCCGAAGAAAACAAGAAGAACGGCAAGTCTGTCAAAAAGACACAGCATTCCGGCAAAAAATCCAATACGAACATCAGTCAGAATGCCCGTCGTTCAACGAAAAACATTAAATAGTCGGGAGCGAATCCTAATCTATCAAAGAGTTTCTAAATAAGTCATTCCATGCAGGCACGTTCGCACTGCCAACACCTGGCAGCAGTACATAAGGCAGCAAAAAACGCTGCCTAAGTACTGGCCGGCGTTGAAGCACCTGCATGGAATGACTTATTTAGAAACTCTTTTTGATGTTTTTTGATTCGCTCCTTTTATTTTGATCCGCAAGAAAGCAAATGTCATTCCTACATATAATGTTTTCACAATTGACGTTCAAGTATTCATTTAATAATAGCGTGCGATCTAATATCCAAAGATAAAGGATATCAAAAAGAGCTGTTTAACACGGGCGTTTCAGCAATCGCCGGTCCTTAGGCAGTGTTTTTTACTGCCTTATGTACCGCTGCGAATTGCTGTCAACGAAAGTGTGCCTGTGTTAAACAGCTCTTCTTGATATCCTTTTCTTAGCATTCAAACCGCACGCTTCATTAATTAAAGTGACTTCTGCCTTCTTTGAAGGCCATGATCATTTCATTGGTGAGGCTGCAGTCCTCATACGTCACCGGTATTTCTTCCCGCTCAAACCATTCCGCCATGGACAGTTCTGTCTGATCCAATGTAATGTCCTCTCCGCCTTCCAATTCTGCATAAAAACCCATCAGCAACGTGTCAGTAAAAGACCAGGGCTGACTCTTATAATAATGCAGCTTACCAACTTTAAGTCCTACTTCTTCCATGACTTCACGGTGAACGGTTTCTTCCACCGACTCTCCAATCTCAGAAAACCCTGCCAGAAGTGCATAATTCTTATAAGCCCGACCGGCATATTTCGACATCAAAATCTTATTCTCATGAATTAAACCAATGATGACAGCCGGTGAAATCTTCGGATACTCCATAAGGCCACATTCCGGGCACTGCATCATCCGCTCTTCTGTCGAGTGAACCATTACAGCGCCACAGCATCCGCAAAATCTCCGGCTTCTGTACCATTCTGCCAGCTGAAGACCTGTAACACCTGCAAAGGCCTGATATTTCGGCTGTGCTTTTCGCATCTTCTGAATACTTTCAAAATGATACAGATCCAGTAATGTCTCGTCTATTTCGCCGCAAAGGAAATAACGACAATCATCAATCCGAAACAGATAGCTATATTGTCTTGCTTCTTTCTTGCTTATTTCCTCGTATTTCGGATAAACAATCTGCTCATCATCATATGCCAGAAGGACTTCACGCTTTCTGTAAAACAACACACAATCTCCCTTCTGGATTTCAAAATGATGATATTCATTATGATAGTGATGGGGTGCGATATCCTGAATCATAACTCACCAATTCCTCCTCTACGCGTCCATCATCTCTGCACGCATTTCCTGCAATAATTTATGGTAGAACGCCTGGCCGCCTTTGACGATATCATAACGTCGTCCTTCCTGCTTCATCTGCTGACGTCCAAAGCTGCAATTAAGAATATCCTCCTCTTTGTATACAGTCCGCTGGCCGATAATATCCCCATTCCGAACAGAAACCGCTGATTTAAATACAAAAACAGTCGGTTCTTCCAGAGGAATATCCAATGATTCCAGAAGCTGATTGCCAATATCCATGTTACATGTATAAATATGGGTATACCGCCCTGCCATCCTTGTAAAATCATACACCCTGAAATTCTCAAGCCAATCCTCATTGAGCCATCCATTGTCTCGTTCATAAGACACGACAAGACAGACCGGCATGGTTCTTCTGCGGCTGAGAATCAGATCATGAATCTTCTTAATCTGGTATTCCCGGATAATCTTTCTGGATGTTGACAGATATCTCACATCAAAAAGACCAACTTTATCCGCAATATTGGAGTAAAACTTCGGACAGCTGAAATAACGGTTTAAATAGCCTCTGCGCTCCTCTGACACCGCATAGGAATTGCGGACAGACAGCATCTGACGGCCATCCTCCTCCGGATAGCACTCTGCTTCCGTCACCCACACCTGTCCGGGTGCTTCCATATCAATATGCATACAGTTCATTTTCCAGTAATCATGCTCCGGTTCATACACAATCACCAGCCGATAGCCCAGAAGGTTCTTCTCAAAAGTCATAGGCTCCGTCGGCAGATCACCGTCCAAATGACCATACTTGTCATAAATCCATGAATAGGCCAACCGGGCAGCCTCTATACAGGCATCATGCTTGGAATATTTATACGTACTGAGATTCACAAGTGCCTTGAATACCGTCACTTTTCTCAGAGGTCTGAGCTTACCGAAAGTCATTTCCTCGCCGATATTCTCATTACCGTCATCAAAAACATCTCTGTCATGAAAAAGTTTCTCCAGACGTTCATCATGTATAACCGCTTCATTGACCAGAGCTGCAATGGTATTCACATTAATCGGCACACGTCTCGGCTGTTTCAGCAGTTCTTCGACGAGTACCTGACGGCTTGTTTTGAACAGGCGCTTACCAAGATTCTCCTCCGAACGGTCATTGTTCAGAAGTTCCTCAAGCTCCGGATACATTGGGCGTTCTTCCATCTTCAGGCGATAGTGCGCCTTCATCATACCGGCCCAATTGCGCTCCTTATAAAGCTCATGCCCCAGATTTTCAAAAAGAGTCACCAACGACTTATCGCACAACTCCAATGTTGCAAGAATGCTGTTAAAATATCTGGCAAAACTGTTCTTGCCGCTCCAAAGCTCGCCGCCTTTATATTTCATATCATGTTCAATTTCATGCCAACCCTCAAAAAATACGGTCTTCAACTGTATCTCGAAAGTATCATCAATGCACATCTCCCATGTTTCATCCGAAATCTGCTGTTTCAGATAATCCGGTAAACGGAAAACGCCATTGATCTTCACCGGCTTGAATTCCACTTCATTCTGCTCAGACTCAGACCATTCCACAAGGGAAAACATGCGCTCCATCATCTGTCTGCATATTCTTAAATCATCTTCAAAGTAAACATCTACACGGAGCCCCACCAAATCCTGAATTTTCTTATCCGCATTATAAGACTTTACCTGATACTTTCTGGCCAGAGATTCCGATGTCTTTATCCTCGAAAAAATTCTGTAATAGAGTCCGCTCTGCTTGAGTCGTTCCTCTATCAGATGTTTTAACTCCACCTCAACAATGGCAGGCACCTTAACTCTGGATTCGATTTCTTCTTTTGTAAAAGCGATTTTCTCCACCATGTGATGGTTCCACCCTCCCATTCTTCCTTCTTAATCGTGCGTGTCCAAAAACAACATTCATCAAATACCTCTCCTGTCAATCTCCTGTCATTGAAGATTGTCTTAAAGGCGCAACACACACTATCTTATACTATACCACACTAAAGCAGTCAGTGATAGGGATTATGCTGATATTTTTGAAAATTTTAATCCTGACACAATTGCAATCTCAATTTCCATACCTATTCATTTCTGAATAGTCTGGCACTTCAGCGCGTTGTCATCTGCACAAAAAAACTTCCGAAGACATCGCATGCACAGGCACGCCGTCCCCGAAAGTTTTTTGTTGTATTGATGATTATCTAATTCTTATGATTGTCTCAGACAATCCTTTCAGAATATTAGTCCTCGAAAGGAATAACAGCGCCATCATATGTATCGTTGATGTACTGTTTGATCGTGTCTGATTTCAGTGTATCAACAAGTGCTTTGATGGCCGGATTGTTTTCGTTGCCTTCTTTAACCGCGATAACATTTACATATGTCTTAGCAGCTTCAGAATCGGATTTCTCGTAAGCAAGGGCATCTTTGCCTACAGAATAACCAGCTTCAAGTGCATAGTTACCATTTAATACAACATAAGCAACCTCGCCTGTTACACGGGCAACCTGAGCTGCTTCAAGTTCCTGGATCTTGATGTTCTTTGGATTTTCAGCGATATCATTTACAGTTGCTTCAAGACCTGCACCGTCTTTCAGAGTGATGATACCGTTATCCTGAAGGAGCAGAAGTGCTCTTGCTTCATTTGTTGTATCGTTAGGAACTGCGATCGTATCACCTTCTGCTAAATCATCAAGGCTGCTCTTTGTACCCGGGTAGATGCCGAATGGTTCATAGTGGATACCACCTGCATTCACAAGGTGTGTACCTTTTTCTTCATTAAAGGATTCCAGATAAGGAATATGCTGGAAGTAGTTGGCATCGAAATCACCGGATTCTACAACTTCGTTTGGCTGTACATAATCATTGAATACTGTTACCTGAAGATCATAACCCTGCTCTGCAAGGAGAGGTTTTGCCTGTTCAAGGATTTCTGCATGTGGTGTTGCGCTTGCCGCAACCTTGATTGGTGTCAGTTCGCCGTTGGCTGCTGTTGTCTCACCTGCAGCCTCTGTACCAGCTGCTTCTGTGCCTGCTTCTGTCTGAGTTGCTGTACTGCTCTGTGGGTTAGATGAACCGCATGCTGTTAATGCACCAACTGCAAGAACGCCTGCGAGAACACCTGCTAAAAGTCTCTTCTTCATTTTGAATTCCTCCATTCATATTTTAAATAAATAAAAATTTATAATAATTCAACGTCACTTTCAAAATGCTTTGCACAATGACCCTGAATAATTACATACTACTTTCTCTTGTCCAAACGAACCGACAGCTTCATGCCGATTGTCTGGAACAACTGAACTAATACCACCAGTAAAACAACCGTCACGATCATGATATCTGCCTGGTATCTGTAATAACCATAACGGATCGCAATATCACCAAGACCGCCGCCGCCGATGGTACCTGCCATCGCTGAGTAGCCCAAAACAGTACCCAGTGTGATCGTCACACCAACGATCAGTGAAGTTCTTGCTTCCACAAGCATAACCTTTGTAATAATCTGCATCGTTGATGCGCCCATGGACTTTGCTGCCTCGATAACACCTGAATCCACCTCATTCAGTGATGATTCAACCATTCGTGCAATAAATGGTGCTGCTGAAATAACAAGGGGTACAATCGTTGCTGTAGAGCCATAGCTCTTGCCCACAATGGCCTTTGTCAAAGGCATCAGCAAAATCAGCAAAATCAAGAACGGAATGCTTCGGCCAATATTGACAATCACATCCAGCACTTTGTACACGCCGGCATTCGGTCTGATGCCATCCTTGGAAGTTGTCACCATAATAATCCCCATCGGAAGCCCCAGTACGTAACCAAAAATAGTTGCGCCAAGCGTCATATACAATGTCTCACCGATACCCTTGATCAGCATCTCCATTACTTCCTGACTAAACATACTGCGTCACCTCCTCAATTTCAAGGCCTTTCTCAACCATGTATGCCTTAATCTGCTCCTGCAGTTCATGTCCTTCCGGAAGACCAAGGATCATCTCGCCCTTGGCAATACCGCCCACATTCTTCGTATCTGCCTTCAGAATATTCACCGGCACGCCAAACTTCAGGATCATATTCGCGATCACAGGCTCAAAAGCCGAATTCTCAGTAAAGACAATACGCAGACACTTATCTTCAAGGACTCTCTCCTTCTGACGCGTCTCGCCATTCCACTGGTTCTCTGAAATATCCCCAAGGATCAGTTCACGGGCTGCCTCTGACTTCGGATGGTTGAAAATCTCTTCAACCTCCCCCTCTTCCACCAGAACGCCATGATTCAAAATCGCCACATGCTTGCAGATCTCACGGATAACTGCCATCTGATGGGTAATGATCACGATCGTAATGCCGAACTTCTCATTGATATCCTTTAAAAGTGCCAGAATTGAGGCTGTGGTCTGCGGATCCAGTGCGCTTGTGGCCTCATCACAAAGAAGTATCTTCGGATCGGATGCAAGGGCTCTTGCAATGGCCACACGTTGTTTCTGACCGCCTGATAACTGAGACGGATAAGCATTTGCCTTTTCCTCCAGATCAACCAGTTTCAGAAGTTCCATGGCCCGCCTGCGCGCATCTGCCTTCTTCTCGCCGCGCAATAATAACGGAAAACAAATATTGTCTATCACATTTTTCTGCATCAGCAGATTGAAATGCTGGAAAATCATTGCGATCTCCTGACGCTGCTTTCTCAGCTCCTTCTCTGTCAGTGTTGACAGATCCTTGCCGCCGACTAAAACTTCACCTTCTGTCGGTCTCTCAAGAAAATTCAGACATCGTACCAATGTACTCTTACCTGCTCCGGACATACCGATAATACCATAAATATCACCGGGCTTAATACTCAGATTAATGTCCTTCAGTGCTTCTACCTTCACACCCTTTAAGTCAAAAGACTTCGAAAGATGTCGGACTTCAATATCAGACATAAAATCCCCTTTCCCGCATATATGCGATCACATCGTGCCCTCCGGCACCTGATGCCTCTGTGCAGCTGATGATCATACAACAATCTCCATTGCACAAAAAAGCAGGTACACGCATGTACCTGCCTATCATCTTATCCTTATCTCTTCATACACTCAGAGTCCCATAAGAATTATGAACCAGATATTACTGCGCATCAAAAATAACCGTGTCATCAACCATATGCATACCACACATGATGCCACAGCTGCACATCATCATATCTGTTGTCCATGAATGCTGATGTCCTAATGCTATCATATCTGCTCCTTCTTTCTGTTACTCACTGTCGCTTCCGTCAAACATCCCTGCCTGCTTCTGCTTACTGACATTTATTATTCCATGAACCACCCATTTTGTCAAGACTCTTATGGGAATTTTCAACCGCTTTCCAACAATTTCCCCAGCATTTTCGTGTTGAATATCTGAATCATTCGTTTATTCAGCCCTGACTTGCAGTCTGACCAGTCTAAAAGGGCAGCATATCCAGTTCTTCAGGAAGAATACAATGCGGCATGCTATTGTCCCGCACACGGCGTCTGCACTCATCCAACGGCATCCAGATCACCCCGGATACTTCTGAAACCTGCAGTTTCATCGCTTCCGGCTCCACATCTTTCCATATGTAAAATACTTTGCTCACCTGATCATCCTTAAAAGGTGCCCCATGAAAAAAAGACTCCGACTGAATCCGTATCAATCCGCAATCATTTAATTCAGAACAATCCGCCGTAAGTCCCAGTTCTTCCCTGAGTTCCCGCAGTGCTGAATCTTCAAAATCAACCCCCGCTGGAATATGCCCCGCGCTGGACGTATCATAGCATCCCGGAAAAGAATCCTTGTTATCACTGCGCTTTTGCAGAAGTACCTCCACACCTTCCGACCTTCTTCTCAAAAGCCAGACATGGGATGTTCTGTGCCGGATCCCCTTCGCATGAGCAATACTCCGCTCAACGGTCTCCCCTGTGGGAATACCATTCTCATCCACAACATCCAAAAGCTCCATCAATATCCATCTCCCATCACTTTACAAAAATATCTCAAAAATCAACACCTATTCATATTATTATATCATACTTAAAAATATTTTCTTTTTCAAGTCATCTTGTTCTTTGATGATTAAAAATATTGAGTGTTTCAAAAACAGTAGACATTCCTACTTTCAAATGCTATAATAGCATCGATTACAGCTACATTAAGAACAATAATAAATACATTTTTTAAGGAGTGAGACTATGTTTATTACAGATGATATCCGTTATGTTGGTGTTAACGACCACAACATTGATTTATTTGAAGGACAGTATGTTGTAGAAAACGGCATGGCCTACAATTCATATGTGATCATGGATGAGCAGATTGCGGTCATGGATACTGTAGACGGCAATTTCACAGATGAATGGCTGAAGAATATTTCAGACGTCATCGGTGACAGAAAGCCATCTTATCTGATTGTTCAGCATATGGAACCTGACCACTCTGCCAACATTGCCAACTTTCTGGATCTTTACAAGGATGCCAAAGTTGTCGCTACAGCCAAGGCTTTTGTGATGATGAAGCAATTCTTTGGCACAGACTACCCGGAGAGACAGATTGTTGTCAAGGAAGGCGATACGCTTTCTCTTGGTACACACACACTGACATTTGTTCTTGCACCAATGGTTCACTGGCCGGAAGTTATGGTGACCTACGACAGCAAGGATAAGGTTCTTTTCTCAGCAGATGCCTTCGGCAAGTTCGGTGCCCTTGATGTCGAAGAAGACTGGACATGCGAAGCCCGCCGTTACTATTTCGGTATCGTCGGCAAATACGGTGTTCAGGCTCAGGCGCTCCTGAAGAAGGCAGCCGGTCTTGATATCCAGACCATCTGTGCACTCCATGGCCCGATCCTCAAAGAGAATCTTGGCTATTATCTTGATCTCTACAATACATGGTCCAGCTACGGTGTTGAGAGCGAAGGCGTTGTCATCGCTTACACATCTGTTTACGGCAATACTAAGAAAGCCGTTGAGCTCCTTGCAGATAAACTGACTGCCCTTGGATGCCCGAAAGTCACAGTTACTGACCTTGCCCGTGATGACATGGCCGAAGCTGTCGAAGATGCTTTCCGCTACGGCAAGCTCGTTCTGGCTACAACCACTTACAATGGTGATATCTTCCCATTCATGAAGACATTCATCGAACACCTGACAGAACGCGGCTACAGAAACAGAACGATCGGTCTCATTGAGAACGGCTCATGGGCACCTACCGCAGCCAAAACCATGCTGAAAATGTTTGAAGGCAGCAAGAATCTGACATTTACAGACACAACAGTCACCATCAAATCCGCTGTCAACACTGAGAATGAAGCACAGATTGCGGCACTGGCTGAAGAACTCTGCAAATAAAACTCATAGATGCCATAGATATCCTGCATAGCAATTCCGGGATATCTATGGCATCCTCTATCTACCCATTATTTTTACTACAAAGGTGTAACTTTATGATTCAACTTAATCCACGCGTCAACAATCCGGCAGTTGGCACATTTTATGTGTTGCTTTCTGCCATTTTTTTCAGCCTTGGCGGCTTTATGATCAAAATCGTTCCATGGCAGTCTCTGTCTGTCAGCGGCGTACGAAGCATCTTCGCCTTGATCACACTGCTGCTCTACATGAAGCTGATTCATCATCCTTTTCGACTGAACCCATCCGTTATTTTCGGCGGCATCTGCTCAGCTTCCATGAGCATCACATTTGTCTGTGCCACCAAAATGACATCCGCCGCCAATGCCATCATCCTGCAATTCACACATCCGGTTTTTCTGATTCTTATCCTCTGGATCTTCTATCATAAACGGCCGGATAAAAGGGCTATCCTTACATGCATCATTGCATTAATCGGTATTGTATGCTTTTTCTTTGATAAGATCACCTCCGGCGGCATGCTCGGCAATCTTCTTGCCATTATCTCCGGCCTGTCCTATGCCATTATGTTTCAAATGAAGAAAATGAAAGGCGGCGATTTCGAATCTTCCCTTGTCATCAGCTATATTCTGGCCTTCATCATCGGCCTTCCGACTGCTGTGCACGAAACCATCCATATGGCTGGTGATCGTACTTCTTGGCACTGTACAGACCGGTCTGGCCACCATCTGTCTGTCCCGGGGACTGGATGCCGTTTCTCCGGTAACAGCTGCATTGACCTCAGGCATTGAACCGATTCTCAACCCGGTATTGGCGGCCATTATCTGCGGCGAAACCATCGGACCTATGTCCATTGCAGGCGGCGTTCTTGTCATCGGTTCCGTGCTGGCCTACAGCCTCAGCCAGATTAAACGTCCTGTCTCTGCCGGTTAACATTCAAAAACCAGGCACCGATTTGGAGCAATTTTGAATTCGCAGCTGATATATGTCGCATCGTGTACAATCAAACACAGTAAAAAAGAGTGAGCCTCAGCACACTCTTTTTTTGTATATGTAAACAAAATAAATGATTTCTGCAATGGCTGTGATCCCCCATGAAAATATATAAAGGGAATACAGGGATAATATGGTATGAAAATACGCAAAAACTGTATAAATCCAGATAACTCTGAATACGCAGGAACCTATGATAACGATCACCATCGGTATCATACTCTTTCCCAAAGCTCTGGAAGCCATGATGGTACAGTCCATAAAAGCAGAAAATCCATAGCAGACACCCATAATGGACAATCGGATCATCCCCGCCTCAATGACATCTGCATCTGTCGAGAACAATGAGAGGAATTGATGGCCAAATAAAACAAGTCCCAATCCCATGATCATACCGATACCAAAGGAATATGCCAGGCTGATGAGATAGCTGTTCCTGACACGCTTCCTGTTGCCGGCACCGAAATTCTGTCCCATAAAACTACCGCAGGCCGTATAGAAGGCCGTCATCACATCATACACCAACGCATCGGCATTGGCCGCAGCCGCATTGCCGGCCACCATGGTGGCATCAAAGGAATTCACGCCCGCCTGTACAAACAGATTCGCAATCTGGAAGATCGCATTCTGAAGTCCTGCCGGAATACCGATTCTGATAATATTCACAGTCTTGTTTCTGTTCAGACGCAGCTCCGATCGGTGAAGTCCATAAATATCCCCGCTTCTGAAAAGTGCAACGCTAATCATCGCAGCCGACAAATACTGTGAAATAATACTGGACACAGCCACACCGGCCACATCCATCTTACAGACGATCACAAAAAAGAGATTCAAAATAATATTCACAACGCCCGCCATGGAAAGATACTTCAGCGGTCGTTTCGTATCCCCCGCCGCACTGAAAACGGCATTACCAAAATTATATACAGCCAGCGCCGGCATCCCCAGAAAATAAATCCGTATATACAGCACCGCCCCATCGATCAATTCCGGCTTCGTGTTCAAAAGTTCCAGAATACCTTTTGAAAATATTGCTCCAATAAGCAGCAGGGTCAATCCTGTCAGAATACTGAACAGGAAAGCCGAATGTACAGTTTCCCGAACTCCTTTCCTGTCTCCGGAGCCAAGATACAATGCAGTCAAAACATTAATGCCTCCCGAAACCCCGATCAGAAAACTCGTAAACATTGTCACAAGAATCGTTGTCGATCCAACTGATCCCAGGGCTGATGCCCCCGCAAAACGCCCGACAACGGCAATATCCGCCACATTAAAAAGCACCTGCAAAAGATTCGATACAATAAGTGGTGCACTGAAAAATAAAATCTTCCTGGCTAAAGGTCCTTTTGTCAGATCCTGATTATCTCGTGCCATTTTCTGCCTCCCCCATAAACTTCAATCATTATACAGCCTTTTCAGACAAAAATCCACCAGATTTTCCCACAATTTTTTATGACTATTCATTTTGATAGTTTGTCGTTTTTTGTGCTAAAAGACTTGTGAAAAAATAACATAAATGTTATATTTATATTTGATGTTGTTATCAATACTATATAAGGAAGTGACAGAATGTTACAAATAGAACATTTATCCTTTGATGTCCGGGATGATGGCCGTCAGGCAGAGATTCTCTCCGACATCAGTTTTAATGTTGCCGATGGCGAAATGCTTGTCATCACAGGCCCAAACGGCGGCGGCAAATCCACACTTGCCAAGCTGCTCATGGGTATCAATGAAGCCACTTCAGGCAGAATTATTTTAAACGGAGAAGATATTACAGACCTCTCCATCAATGAACGTGCCCAGGCTGGCATCGGATTCGCTTTCCAGCAGCCGCCGCGTTTTAAAGGCATGACCGTCCGCCGCCTTCTGAATCTTGCAGCAGGAAGAACCCTCAGCGAGAGCGAATGCTGCGGTTTTCTCAGCAGTGTCGGTCTCTGTGCCCAGGAATATATTGACAGAGAAGCAGACGCTACCCTTTCCGGCGGTGAAATGAAACGTATCGAAATTGCAACGGTTCTTGCCAAACAGCATGCGCTTTGCATTTTTGATGAACCGGAAGCCGGCATTGACCTCTGGAGCTTTTCTATGCTGATCAAGAAGTTTGAACAGATTCACAAGGAGAAGAAAGAGAGTCTGATCCTTATCTCCCATCAGGAACGTATTATCCGTATGGCGGACAGGATCATGGTCATCTCCGACGGCAAGATTGACCGAATCGGGCCTGCCGAAGAGATTCTTCCGACACTCTTAGACACATCCTCCCAGGAGGCCTGCTGTTATGGTCAGCAGAAAGGAGGCGATTACTGTGAAGCTTAATCAGGTAACAGAAGATGTATTAAAGGTGATTGATTCCTATGGCTTTAAACAGGAAGGCGCCTACAATCTCCGATTAAACGGTATGGCTGTCTGTCATGGTGACAGCCGCCATATTGCTATTGTGAAGAAAACCGACCTTCCGGGCATCGATATCCGAATCAGCAGTGAAGCACAGAATGAACAGGTGCATATTCCTGTTGTTATGTCCGAACCCGGTCTTGATGTTGTTTACAACGATTTCTATGTAGAAGACGGCGCGGATGTCACCATTGTTGCCGGCTGCGGTATTCATGGCGAAGGATGCAGCGAAACCCGTCACGATGGTATTCATACTTTCCATGTCGGCAAAAATGCCAATGTGAAGTATGTCGAGAACCACTACGCTGAAGGAAACGGCACCGGCGGCAAGATTCTCAACCCGGTAACGAAGATTTATGTGGGTGAGAATTCTGTTTTCACCCTGGAGACCACCCAGATCAAAGGTGTTGACTCTACCAAGCGTGAAACTTTCGTTGAACTCGGACCAAATGCCAAACTTTATGTCACAGAGAAACTGATGACCCATGACGCTCAGCATGCTATTTCCAACATGGAGGTGAAGTTGAACGGTGAAGGCAGCTCTGCCCGTATTATTTCCCGTTCTGTTGCCAAAGGCACATCCAATCAGATCTTCCATCCGAAGGCCATCGGCAACAATGCCTGTCATGCACATGTCCAGTGTGACTCCATCATTATGGACAAGGCATCCATCAGCTCTATTCCTGAGATCAATGCCAACCATATCGATGCACAGATCATCCATGAAGCGGCTATTGGCCGTATTAACGACGAACAGCTGATCAAACTTCGTACATTCGGTATGACAGAAGAAGAAGCTGAAGCGGTGATCATTGAGAACTTCCTCAATTAATGACCTGCTGTTCAGGCTGCATCTTTATATTTCAGTTTTTAGAATTGTAGCTAACAAAGCTTTTAAATAACAAAACCGGTATTCAGTAGATGGCTGAATACCGGTTTTGTTATTTTTAGTTATTTGCTAAATCACCGCGCTTTGCGCTGTATTATTTGATTGTCTTCTTCTCCGTTTTGACAGCCTTGTCAACAACCTGCTTGGCCGAATCCGCAATCTCTGCTGTCTCAACCGCTGTCTCTTTCTGCTGCTTCTGACTGTCTGTTTCCGCAATGGATTCTGCCGCTTCTGTTTCTTCAACAGCTGCGTTCTGTGCATCCTCCCCTGAAGTCTCTATATCCTTCTTCTCCAGAACAACCTTTGTACCGCTGACAATATCCTTCATCGGGTCCATACGCTGCAGTTCACTGCTTGTTCCGTTGCCCTCAAGATATAACAATGGATTGACAGCCACACCATTCTCCTCGACCTGGAAATGCAGATGATTACCTGTGGAACGGCCTGTTGTACCGCTCAGACCAATCTGCTGTCCCTTCTCAACATGATCGCCGACTTTGACATAAATCTCAGAATGATGCATGTATTTCGTCACCAGGCCATTACCATGGTCGATGGTGATCAGATTACCTGCAGACCCCGAATAACCTGCAAAGATAACGGTTCCGCTTTCTGCTGCATACGTCGGGATATTCTCACTGCCTGTACCAAGATCAAGCCCCTTATGGAATTTATTGTCAAACTCTCTGAATCCGAAGTTGCTTGTCACAACCGCACCCGGACAAGGATCTGCAAATCTGCCGATCATCGCTGAAAAATCCTTCAGTGTCATATCATCCAGACGATACAGATCATACAGTTCCATCAGCTTGATCAAGCTCTTGCCATAATTCAGATCTGTTGCCCAGCGCTGTCCAATACGCATCGCAAAGGTATTGGCATCATTGACACCGCTGATCAGATCACCGTAACCATTCTGAAGAACCTTGCATCTGTCCTCAATGGCTTCACTGTATGTATTGTACGCACGGAATGCAGATGTTGTAGAATAAATCTTTCCATCCTTCGTCATCTCAGATGTACGCATTGAAACACTCCCTGCAGTACCTGAACCTTTAATGCCGAATAAGTTACAGTAACCGTAGGCCAGTCCTGAAAGTCCCTGTCCTTTATTGCCGCCCGGTCCGTATGTACCATAACCGGATTCCTGTATGATCTGGGCAATTGTAACAGAAGCCGGATAACCGTATTCATCCTGACTCTTTAATGCTCCGACAATCATCTCCTGAGTAATAAATGACGGCAGACCCTTAATTGGAACATCTACATTATACTGTACTCTATCACCGATCTTCTTGAAAACACCGGATGCCTTGTAGGAAACATCCTGCTGAGTACTGCTGCCTGTCTCTGCAGTTGTCTGAGACTCCGTTGCTTTTGAATCTGTCGATGCCGAAGCATTATCTGATGAAGACCCAGGTGTCGTTGTCTCCGACTGAGATTCTGATTCTGTTTCGGATCCTGTCTCTGTTGTTTCTGTCTCTGTTGTACCGGTTTCAGTATCTGTTGCCTCTGTCTGGGATTCTGTCTCTGATTCCCCTGTTCCTGTCTGGGACTCTGTCTCAGTCTCAGAAGCTGATGTCTCTGAAGCCTTTGTCTCAGTCTCTGTTGTATCCGGTGCCTTTGTCTCGGTCTCCGGTGCCTTTGTCTCAGTCTCTGTCGTATCAGGAATCTCAGCACCTGTCTCCGGGTCTACCTTGTTGCCGCTGGCATTATATAAATAACCGGATGTCTCACTGTAAGTCAGTTCACCATTCGCCAGCATACTTGCTACCTTGTCTGATACACGTTCATAAACACCATTTATGTCTTTCGCTTCTGTATCACTATATGCTGCCTGCGATGCCGTGGACGCTTCGTCCGCATATACTGCCATCGGCTGGGCTGCAAGCATAGCAGCAACTAAAACACTTGCTGTATACTTCTTCCATGTGCATTTCTTCAATTCAATTCAGTCTCCTTTTCTAATCACTTTGTTGTCACGCATTGCATTCTGTTCCCACATTAGTTAGAAACGACCACTATTTATTATACTCTTTTTTTGCCGTTTCTGTCAAGTTCTTTGGTAAGTTGTGGCTAACTTTTTTCTTTCTGTAAAAAATCTCCTGCCATGATTTCCTTTCTTATACTACATCATGTCTATTATAACTCGTTTTTCCATTATATGCATCCAACAATTATCGCAATTTGTTTATTTGATATGTCGTTTATTGCGGGTATTCTGTATACAATTTAGTACAAAGAATCTTCTTGACAATTTTTCAAAAAGGTCTATAATCTGTAATTGTTTCAAGAACAAACAACAAAAGCAACGATCAGGACACGATTTTCTTAGTCCGGTATTCTTTCAGAGAGCTGACGGTTGGTGTGAGTCAGCAGATACTTAAGAGAATTATCCCCTGTGAGCTTTTCGGACGAAACAGATTCATTAGTCCGAAACGGATTCTCACCGTTACAGGAGAGCATGTTCACCGATGATAGAGAGAATCGGGGACGTGGCAGAGTGATCGATTGAAAAACCGATAATAGAAGTGGTAACGCGGAGTCATAGGCTTCGTCTTCTGAAAAACCCGAAAGGGCACAGAAGACGGAGCTTTTTTTATGATTTATTCGTTCAGATTCAAAAGATTTTGTCAGGCATGCAGGCAATTGATCTTTTGAACTTCAAAGCCGAATCACCTGCCAACTGGTATTCACGACCATTCATCACCGACGTGTCAGACACCCGGTTTTGAATCGTCACTACATTTTACTTAAGAGGAGGCACATTATTATGAATACTTTAGTTATTGTTCTGATAGCAGCCGTTTGTCTGGTTGCTGGTTATTGTTTATATGGCCGCTGGCTGGCCAACAAATGGGGCATCGACCCGAATGCAAAGACACCTGCTGTCCGCAAAAACGACGGACAGGATTATGTTCCGGCAGATGGTCTGACAGTCTTTGCCCATCAGTTCTCATCCATCGCCGGTGCAGGCCCTGTCACCGGTGCTATTCAGGCCGCTGTCTTCGGTTGGGTTCCTGTTCTTCTCTGGATCCTGATCGGCGGTATCTTCTTCGGTGCCGTTACAGACTTTGGTGCATTATATGCCAGTGTCAAAAATGACGGTAAGTCCATGGGACTTCTGATTGAAAAATACATCGGCAAAACAGGTAAGAAGTTATTTCTTCTGTTCTGCTGGCTCTTTACACTGATTGTTATCGCAGCCTTTGCGGATATGGTAGATGGTACATTTAACGCCTATACTGTCACTGAAGCAGGTGTGACACAGTTATCCGACGCCGCCAATGTCAATGGTGCTGCCGGAAGCATTTCTCTTCTGTTTATCGCATTTTCCGCTGTATTCGGTCTCATCCAGAAGAAAGCAAACTTTAAAGGCTGGAAGGAAGTTGTTCTTGGTCTTGTATGTATGTTTGCAGCATTTGTTATCGGCATGAACTTCCCGCTGATCGCATCCAAAACAACCTGGTCTTACATCGTTTTTGCTTACATCTTTCTGGCCGCTGTTCTGCCAATCTGGCTTCTGATGCAGCCTAGAGATTACATGACAACCTTTATGTTTGCAGGCATGATCATCGCCGCTGTTGTTGGTCTGTTTGCTGCACATCCTACAATGAACCTGCCAATGTTTACCGGTTTTCACAATGAAAAATCCGGTGACATGTTCCCAATCCTTTTTGTAACTGTTGCCTGCGGTGCTGTATCCGGTTTCCACAGCCTGGTATCTTCCGGTACATCCTCTAAGACAATCTCCAACGAAAAGGATATGCAGAAAGTCGGCTACGGCGCTATGGTACTTGAAAGTCTTCTGGCCGTTCTGGCTCTGTGTGTTGCAGGCGCCGCTGCTTCTGCTGATGGTACAGCTGCCACAGGCACGCCATTCGCCATCTTCTCATCAGGCGTTGCCGGTTTCCTTGAAATGTTCGGTATCCCTGTTTATGTTGCCCAGTGCTTCATGACAATGTGTGTATCAGCCCTTGCATTTACAACCCTTGACTCAGTTGCACGTATCGGACGTATGTCATTCCAGGAACTGTTCAGCGTTGATGATATGGAACACGCTGAAGGCTGGAGAAAACTTTTATGCAACAAATATTTCTCCACAATCCTGACACTGTTCCTTGGTTATGTTCTGACTCAGATCGGCTATGCTAACATCTGGCCGCTGTTCGGAAGCGCCAACCAGCTGTTAAGTGCACTTGTTCTGATCACATTATGCGTCTTTTTAAAAGTCACAGGCCGTGAATTCAAAACACTGATCGCACCGCTTCTCATCATGCTTGCTGTAACATCAACTGCTCTTGTAGAACGTGTTATCGCACTGTTCCACGCTTACGGCGCCGGTACAGCCGTCTTCCTTGTAGAAGGTCTCCAGCTGATCATCGCCTTCCTGCTGATGGTTCTCGGTGTCATCATCGGCATCAGCTGCGGCAAAGAGCTCTTCCACAAAAAGGCAGGCTCCGAAGTCAGCCACAACGTAAAAGAACCTGTAACCCGTTAACTTTATAATTAAAACATCAATATCCCTCAACAACAAAAACACAGTGCGGTACTTTTCTCAAAGCCATGCTTCATCCGGCAGCTGAGAATCTACAGCACTGTGTTTTTTATTCCTCATTTTCCATCTGACGATGTTTCCGAGATTTTATTTCTTTCTTTTTGCAGCGATGAATCCCCTGATACTATAGTGCTTTCCGGCACAGCTCTGAAACGCTGCTGCCAATCCTCTTTCATTCGATCAAGCATCGAATACAGGCTCACCTTTTCATCTTCCGACAAACATGCCATCATCTCCCGATACCGTCCACGGCGTTGCTCAATCAGTTTCTCCGATACACTTCTGCCCTGTCGTGTCAGCACAATATCCGATGCTCGTCGATTCATTTCATTCGGTACCCTGATAATTAAGCCAGCCTTTTCCATCTTCTTCAGAATCTCGCTGGCCGATCCCGGCTGAATATGTAAAATCTGTATTAACATCTTCTGAGTCACAGCTCCATGAAGCCTCAAAATCATTAAAATTCGACTCTGGCTCTCCTTTCCCTCAAAAAGCCTTCGAATATCTCTCCCCACATCCAAAATAGCATTCACCAATTGCTCATCCAGTGATTCTTCAAAACTTACATCAAAAAAATCCATATCCATACGTTTCCTATCCCCTTTGCAATTCTCTTCCTGAAATTTTCTCCCTAAAATTTCCTTCCTGGTTTTCCCCTCCAGTTTTCTCCTTCTTTTTGTTCGCTCCTTTTTCGAATTATATACTGCTTTTTTCATTAATAAGGTACCTCAATTATTTTTATGTCCCTATTAAATCCAAAGTACCCATTCTATTTATTTTATGCAGATTACACGCTGCTTATGACTGCATTTTATAAAAATTATTCTTATTATATGATTATGTGTTACGCTCATATATTTTATGAATTTCTGATTGTTAGGTACCTAAATACTCAAAATACTCAAGTTTAATTATTAAAACCAAACTACCCGTTTTTAAATATTGAATATCTAAATGTCCATACTCAATTATTAGGCACATAAGCATACCCATTCAATTTTTAAACACATAAATATCCCCATTCAATTGTTAGGTACCTAAATATCCAAATTTATAAAATTATATTGCCATATGATCAATGCCATTTTTTTTGGAATAATTATTAAGGTACCTAACAATCCATTTTTTCTAATATTTTTACACAAACACAAAAAGGCATCCCGATCTGGGATGCCCATTTTGCTTGTACGAGAAAAATATCATTATTATAAAAAAGCAGTTGTATTATGAAACAATGTGAAGCAATATTATTCGGCAAATAATGGTGTTGACAGATATCTGTCTCCTGAATCAGGAAGCAATGCAACAATTGTCTTGCCTTTGTTCTCTGGTCTTGCTGCCAGAATCTGTGCTGCCTTTAATGCAGCGCCTGAAGAAATACCAACAAGGATACCTTCAGATACGGCAAATGTTTTGCCTTCTGCAAATGCATCTTCATTCTCAATAGGAAGAATCTCATCATAAACATCTGTATTCAGTACCTTTGGTACGAAACCTGCACCGATACCCTGAATCTTATGGGAACCGGATTTGCCTGTGGATAATACAGGGCTTGTAGCAGGTTCAACAGCGACAATCTTGACGTTTGGATTCTGTTCTTTCAGGTATTCACCAACACCTGTGATTGTACCGCCTGTACCAACACCTGCGATAAAGATATCTACCTTGCCGTCTGTCTGTTTCCAGATTTCAGGACCTGTTGTTGCTTTGTGAATTGCAGGGTTTGCAGGATTATCGAACTGACCAAGGATTACTGCCCCATCAATTTCTTTCTCGAGTTCTTCAGCCTTGGCAATAGCTCCTTTCATACCCTTGGCACCTTCTGTCAGAACCAATTCTGCACCGTATGCTTTCAGAAGATTTCTTCTTTCAACACTCATTGTATCAGGCAGTGTCAGGATTGCCTTGTAACCTTTGGCAGTTGCAACAGCTGCAAGGCCGATGCCTGTGTTGCCTGATGTAGGCTCGATGATTGTCGCACCCGGTTTCAATTTACCTTTTTTCTCAGCATCCTCGATCATTGCCAGTGC
>OLRG01000694.1_pt1 | contig 30963 bp, 19 predicted proteins | sample 1672331 | NCBI WGS metagenome assembly OLRG01 (sample SAMEA3136672, study PRJEB25190) | human gut metagenome
ATCCCGCAGCGGATCCCCATCTCGCGCATCATCTTGAGCACGGTCTTGTCGGCTATCACGGCCCCCTCTTCCGCCCTGAGGCACATCGCTATCTGCCGGTGCCCGCAGCCGTTGGCGGTGCGCGAGAAGATCTCGGCGGCCGCCTCCCGGAGCTCGGGGCGCGTGGGCCTCGGCGGGTGCGCGAGGGCGTAGTAGTAGGTCGACCTCTTGAGCTCGGCGCATGCGAGCAGGTGCCCGAGTGCGTGTCCCTCGGCGCGCAGGGCCGCGACCGCTTCGGCCTTCGCCCTGGTCAGAGCCCGTCCCTCTCGACCAGGGCGCGTAATTTTTTTAGGTAGGCCACCTCGGCCTCGAGCCTACGGCACCGCTCCTCGAGCTCCTCCTCGCGGGTCCGCGGCCTCGCCCTGGAACCGCTCGGCCGGCCCTTGGGCCTCGGGCGCAGGGCCTCCGCGCCGCCCCGGCGGTATAGCGCGCACCACTTCTTGAGCGGCGACATCGACATTATGCCGAACGCCGCCATCGCCTCGGTCTTCGTCATGCCGCCGTCGACGACGGCGGAGGCGGCGGCGACCTTCTGCTCGTATGTGTACCTGCCCTGCTTTCCGTCCATGCGCAGCAGCACCTCGCTCCCGAATGCGCGGTATATCTCCTGCCATCTTCTCACGGCTTCCGCGGGAAGCGAAAGGGCAATCGCGGCAGATTTATACCCGTGCCCGAGCTCGAAGAGCCCTATGGCCGCCTTCCTGGCCTCGACATCATGCTTCACCCTCAAATCAACGCGCATAAAGAAAGCCTCCCATTTCTCATGTCCAAGAAATGGGAGGCAGTTCAATGGGGACAAAGACGTCGCCGAGCACCTTAATGGCACGCATAAAGATGTTCTGCTGCTGCGCCGCGGCCTCCTTGACCTCGGCCTTGGTGGCAGCCTCGACGCCGCTGAGCGCAATGAACTCGTCGTAGACCTTGTTGACGGTGCCAGTGCCAAAAATAATCTGGAGCTGGCCCTGAGCCTCAAAGACGCCCTTGGCGCCGTCGATATTCTCGAGGGCCTCCTTGTCGACCTTGGCGTTATCGGCAATCACCAGGCGCAGACGCGTGGCGCAGTGTGCGGCCGAAACAACGTTGCCGGCGCCACCGATGTTGTTGAGCACCTCTTGGGCTGATTTGCGGTAGTCCATGACTTCCCTTTCCTCCAACGGGCGCATCTGCACCCGGCCATCTTTGACACTTACACTGTAATCGTTTTCAGTTTGATATGACTGTAATCGTTTTCATAGTAGGGTGAACGGTAGGAAAAAGCCGGCGAAAGGTAGTTTTGAAGCAAAAACAGGGGTCTCAGAGGCAGGCAGACGTGCCCAAGGCCTAGACATTCATAAGCTGATGGCCGAGCTTGAGCGTCTTGAGACCGCTCTCCCCCTCCTCACCATCGAGCGCGTTGAGCAACATATTGGTCGCCTCGACGCCACTGGTCAGGTAGCCGTAATGCACAGTGGGAATGCCGCCCGTCAGCGCGCGCAAAAACGCGTTGTCGCCAAAACCGCTCACGCGACGCACGCCCTCGCCCACGCCGCGCAGCTCGTCAAAAGCGCGCAGGGCGCCGGCCGCCATAGTGTCGGTCGCGCACGCGATAAACGAAACATCGGGATCGACGGAGAGCAGTTCGCGCGCAGCGCGATAGCCCGAGTCGAGCGTAAAGGACCCCTGGCGAATCAGGCTCGGATCAAGCACAACGTCCACGGCGCGCAATCCGGCCTCAAAACCGCGACGGCGGTCATAACCGGCCGCGCGGTCCTCTTCGGTAACTCCGATGTAGGCGATCTTGCCATCCACCCGACCCGCAAGCGCACGGCCGAGCTCAAAGGCAGCCTCGTAATCGTCGTGATAGACGCACGCCGCGCCCTCGACATGTTGGCCGATCAACACAATGGGCACACGGCACGACTCAATCGCGCGACGGTGCTCGTCGGTGATCATAGTTGCCACCAGAACAATGCCGTCAACCGGGTGGTTTTGGAATAAATCGAGGTATTCGAGCTCACGATCGGCCGCGTTGTCGGTGTTGGCAAGCAGCATCTGGTAGCCACGGCGACCGAGCACCTGACCAATGCCGGCGGTAATGCGGCTCACGGATTCCGAGTTGATCTTAGGTACGATGACGCCGATGAGCTTGGTGGAACCAGTGCGCAGCGCGCGAGCCTGGCTGGATCGCACGTATCCGGTCAGCTCGATTGCCTGCTTAATGCGCTCGGCCTTGTCCGCCGAGATATATCCACCGTTGAGGTAGCGCGAGACGGCGGCGCTCGAAACGCCCGCAAGCTCGGCCACATCTTTCATCTTTACCACGAGCACCCCTGTCATTGAAATCGCTTTCACCATGATACCCGTGAAGACGGCATACGAACCAAATCGGCCCAACCAGGTCGAGCATACGCCAGCGAGCGGGCAGCTGCCGTGGCGAGGTGTCGCGAAAGAGGAGCGAAGCGTACTTTATGTACGCGAGCGACGGTTTGAGCGGCAGATCGCCCGGCAGATGCCCGCGCAGCGTCGAGCGGTCCGGCGTTTGTTAAAACGCCGGAACAAAGTTAGCCGTGGTACTCGCCGTTGTACTGGATGAGCGTCAGGTCCTCCACGCCATCGAGCGCGCGAATGGCGTCCGCATAGGGCATGTCAACGCCGTCCGAGAACACCTCCACGGCCATCTCGACCTTGTCACCGCGCATGGTCTTGGACTTCACCGTAAACTTGGTGCGCCCAAATGCACGCACGATATCGTCGCCGGCGGTCTGGCCCGTGTAGTGGATGACCATCATGTACACGCGCGCCTTGTCCTGGTGGCTCGCAAAGCCGGCAATCATCACCACAATCACCACTGCCGTAAGCCCCACGAGCGCGTACATGCCGGCGCCTGCCGTAATGCCTGTGGTAATGGCCCAAAACAGATACAGCAGGTCGAGCGGGTCCTTGACCGCCGTACGATAGCGGACGATTGACAGAGCACCGACCATACCGAGCGAGATGACCACGTTGGTCGAAATCGCGAGCGTGACCATGCAGGTAAGCACGCACATGCCCACGAGTGTCACGGCAAAGCTGCGCGAATATACCACGCCGGTAAAAAAGCGCTTGTACACGTAATAGATCAGGATGCCCATGGCGAGCGCCACGAACAGCGAAAGGCCAATCTTGGCAGGGTCGACCTGGCCAAACGCCTCCAAGACGGAGTTCTTAAAAAAGTCCCTGGTGCTCATGGTCTAAATATCCCCTCGGTTCTCAAAATCCGATTCCCAGTAATTAAATCCGCGCAGGTAGGCGGTCTTTTCGTAACACAGGCAGTACTTGGAGACCGCAGTAAGCTCGGCCGCTCCCGGCGGCACCATATCACGCACCAGCTGCGGGCAAAACTCCGTAAACTTGACCTCCATCACCAGCTTGCCGGGCTCCAGGACCGGCAGCGCGGGCAGCATCGCGTCAAAGATATCGAAGCTTCCCACCGCGGCACGCACGTTCATGTCAAACGTAATGCGCACAGTACCCTCATCCATCACCCACGGCTCGCGCTCGTAGTCCACGATGGTCCGCGGGCGCATCATGTTGCAGATGCACTCGATGTAGAACTCGCGGCAGAGCGGATAGGGGCTCCTCAGCAAAAAGCCGTAGTCGCCGGCCAGAATCTGCTCAAACTCGCCGCGCGTGAGCGGCGCGTCCTCCTTGTAGATCCAGCTGCCGTACTTCTTTTTGCGCTCGAGCTTAATCACCTTGTCGCTGCCGTTATAGATGCGCACGCGATACTTTTTGCGCATGAGAATACCGGCGTCTTTTTCCTCGTAGGCCGAGTTGCAGTAGTCGTCAAAATACAGGCTGCGAATGGTGTAACCACCCGCCCGCGCATGCTTGTCCAGTTTAAAAACCGGCGCCATGCGACAGGCAAGCGCGGAGTGCTCGCCCTCGTTAATGAGATATTTGAGCTCGTGGCGGTAACGCTCCTGCGTGGTACGCACAGGCGGAGCCGCCAAGCGCTCAAGCAGCGCGCTAGCCCTCCTCATACGTGTCCTCCACGACCTTACCGCCGTCTTGCACGTAAAAACACTTCATGCCGTAGTGCTTGCCGTCGTCGGTCACATAGTAGTCAAACGCATCTTGCCTATAACCGTCGGAGTTGGTGGCACGCACGCGCACAAAATACTGGCCGGCATCGGGCGCATCGCAGGTCACCTCGGGAAGCAGCACGTCCTCGGCCTTAAAGACCACGTCGCTAATGGCATAGTCACGAGCAAGCTCCACAGTGTAGCGAATGTCGCGCGCCTCAAAGTCGTAGGACGCATCCCAGTTAATACGCAGCTTACCGTTATCGATCTGCGGCACGCCGATGTAGAACGGCATGGGCTTTTTAAAACTCTCGCGAAAGCTCTTGTAGTTCTCCTCGATCTCGGAGGGAATCGCCGCAGCGATCTGCTCGTATTGGTCCTTGGTGACAGGCAGATTGTCGATATCGGGCGAAGCAAAGACCAGGGATTCAGTCACATCGCGGTAGTGCTTGATCATCTTGGTCAGGCGAGTCTCGGTCAAATACGAGCGCAAGTCCTTGACGGCACGGTCGAGTTCGCTGCGGAACGACTTGCTGCGCAACGCGCGGTTAAACAGCACGTTGCCCCAGTAGTTGCTTGCACCGCGCTCCCAGCTCGCGTAGTCCGAAAACCCGGTAAGAGAAAGCTCCAGCTTACGCAGCATGCCGTCGTTATCCCAATCTAAAAAGTACCAGGTATTTGAGTTGAGCGGGCTGTACAGATAGCAGTTACGGTTCTGCGTATCACAGTTGCCCGTCAGAATCTGAAACGCCAGCCAATAGACCAGATTCTCGGTATCAAAGTAGGTATCGAGCACATCATCGATCTTTTGCGATTCATCGTTGAGCGCATCGAGCATCTCGATGAGCTTGGTGTGGTCCGAATCACCCTTAATCTCGAGCATGCCCTCAAAGTTTGCCTGGTTGTAGTCGGGATCATCGGCGAGCTTAATGGTGTCCTCGTAGCGATAGAAATCAAAGCTGTTCACCTTGTACAGGTGCCCGTTCTTATCCAAGCCGTGCGCCTTAAGCGCCGTCTTATTGAGCTGCTCCACCTGCGTAAACAGGCCGTAGTCCTCAAAGGTGTCGTTGGACTTTTCGGTCTGGTCGCACACCCACAGATGCACAAACTGCGTACGCAGGCCCATCATCTGGGGAATCCCACGGATAAGGTCGTAGGCCATCTTGTTGCGAAAACGCATACCCTCGCCCATGTGCTTGTTGAGCGCAATCGCGCGCTGTTGGCGCCAGGTACCCTTGCCCTTTTTGAGCTCCACCTTGTAATTCTTTTGCGAGTTCATGCTCGACGTCTGGCCGCGCACCTGCACGGTAGCATTGGGCGCTTCCTCGCCATAGCCAACCTCGCCGGCCACCGGGCCGTCTTCGTCACCCGGCTGCAGCAGGCCCATAACCTGATAGCGTGTCACGCCCATGTCGGCATAGTCATACACCGAGTACGTGTTGATCTCGGCCCAGCTGTGGTCGGTGTTCTCGGAGCTGTTGCCGCGCGAGACCGTCAGGTGCATGGTCACAATACCCGAGTCATCGTAGACCTCGTAGAGCTCGTCCTTGTCGCGCAGGTGCTTGGACTGGTCGGAGGCCTCGGCCTTTTTAATCTTGTCCTGCTTTTTGACCTTTTTAGTCGAGGAGTCTTCCTGCACCGAGCAGCCCGAAAGCAACAGCGCACCGGCAGCCGCCTCAAACAGGCGACGGCGAGACATCATCCTATCGGTCATCAGAACCTCCCCAATGCTTGCGATACACGCGAACTACTGAGCGCTCAAACGCGCCGTGCGGCACGCCCTTATGGCGGCCTTCCTCATAGCGCTGTTCGGCACGGTCGAGCACCCGGCCAAGTTCGGTAAACCAGCCCGTCTTGTCGGTCGCCACAATGGGCTGCTGGCTCAGGATACGATACGGCAAGTTGGCGGTATAGGTATCGAGCCGCAGCAGCGCCACGATAAAAAACACCGCCGCACCCAACAAAAAGCCAAAGCCGTAAAACTGCTGCGGCAAAAGCAACGACACGGCAGTCGCCAGCCCGGCCACACCGGCAAACAACCCCGAGGCCAACACGGCCCCCTTGTAGTCGGTAAAGTAAAGCAAGATGAGCATCACCGTATTGCCCACGGCATACAGGCCATAGCCCACGCACAGCGTGCGAAAATACCCATGCATCAGGTTGTTAAAGCCCAGCGGCAGGGCCGAGAGCACCGTGGTCTCGAGCGAGATGACCGCCGCGGTCACAAACAACTGTTTGAGCGCGCAAAAGCGCAGTTCGCTGTTGAGCGTGGAGAGCATCCCCTCCTCTGCCACCACAATGTCGCCCACCACGCCGCCGTCGTTGAACAGGCTGTAGTAGTCGCGATAGCGCGGATAGAAATTGACCTCGACCGAGACCACAAAGTTGACGGTCGTGACCAGGATCGTCAAAAACGCGATGAGCGCCGGCACATCGTAGTAGGGCGCGCCATAAAACAAGCCCTTGACCTGCACGCCAATGGGACCGGCCCAAATAATCACCAGGTGCGCAAAGAGTCCCAGATTGGTTAACAGACCCGTGAGCGCCAGCGGCATAAACTGATCGAGCCACTGCAAAAAGGGCCAGGGGCTGCGGTCGCTCTGAGGAAAATACCGGTACAGCAGCACCACGTCCCAGGCGAGCATGACGCCGTAGCCCAGAGCAATTGACGCCAACAGGCCCTCGACCGGCGGCAGTCCCAGCGCCAGCGCGGCCAGGGCGCACAGGCACGCCACGCCAATGGCGGCCGCAAAGCTGCAAAGGATGCCGCGGTAATCCTTGATGGCCGTGAGGTAACTCATGCCGTTCCAGTTGACGATCATAATGTTGAACAGCCACAGGCACAGCAGCCCCTGCAGCAGCGTGGCGCCCGAGAACAGCAAAAAGACGCCGTAGAGCACCGTGCCCGCAACGAGCATGATGGTATTAGATCCCCAAAACGAAGGCAGGATCTCATCCTCGCGCTCGGCAAACAACATATCGGCCAAAAAGCGCGTGACCGGCATAGAGAAAAAGCTCGTGAGCAAAAGTGAGGCCAGCAGTGTGTAGGTCACCATGCACACCAGCAGATCCTGGTTGGCACGGACCACACCCCACAGACCGCACAGCACCAAGATACCCACCTGGAGCAGCACGCCCAACAGCATGGGACCCGTGCACACAATGCCGGCGTAGCCGTAAGCACGCATCGTGGCAAACAGGCCCTTGCGCCTAAACAGGCGCTTGAGCTCAAAACCAATTCCGGCCATCGGCTACTCCCCCTCTCTGGGCAGGTTAAACGCACACGCCGTCTCGTCGTACAGCGCGCGATAGTTGGCGAGCATCTGCTCGTGCAAAAAGTACGTGGCAACGCGACGCTGCCCGCGCTCCCCCATCTCAATGCGACGGGCGCGGCTCACGCACATGCGCTCCATGGCATCGGCCAGGCCCTTGCGATACATGGGCGGCGTCACAAAACCCGCCACGCCAAAGTCGTCGCCCGGGGCACCTTCGAGCAGCTCACGGCAGCAGCCCACCTCGGTCGTCACGCAGGGACGACGCGCTGCAAGCGACTCCAGCACGCTAAGCGGCTGGCCCTCGGAGATGCTCGTCAAAATGGTAAAGTCGAGCTTTTCCATGTACTCGACCACGTTGACGCGGCCGGTAAAGATCAGGTCGCGCACGCCCAGGGTTTCGACCAGCGCGTGGCACTCGGCGCCGTACTCCTCGTCGTCCACGCCGCCCATGATGTGCAGGCGCACCTTGGGCAGGCGCTCGTGCAGCTCAAAGAAGGCATAAATCATGGTCTTGACATCCTTGATGGGCGCCAGGCGCACCACCGCGCCAATGTCCACCCAGCCGTCATCTTGCTTTAAGGGAATATCCTCAAAGCGGTCGAACTGGATGCCGTTGGGGATGACTAGGCATTTACCCGCATCGCAGCCCATATCGATCTGCGTCTTGCGGGCGTTATGGAACAAACTGGTCACGCGGAAGGCGCGGCGGTAGATCTCCTCAGAAAGCAGGTAGAAAAAGCGAATCCAGCGGTCCTTAAACGACGGCACCACCCAATCGGCGCGAATGATCTCTTCCTCGCGCTCGCGGGTATAGATGCCATGCTCGGTCAGCAGCACCGGCGCATGGTGAACGCTTGAGCCCAGGCAGGCGAGCAGGCCACCGTAGCCGGTCGAGATGGCATGGTACACATCGGCCACCGGTACCTCGCTGCCCAACAGGTAGAGCACGGGCAGCAACATGGAGCGCATGGTGTGGAATGCATCGGCAAAGGGCGTGTAGGGGTACTCGGCCAGGCACACGTCGCGAAAGATATCCATAAACGTGCGGCTCTGCAAAAACGAGAGCGGATGCACGCGACGGCGGTGGAAGATATCAAATAACACGTCCCAGTCCGGATTGGAGAGCGACACCAGACGGCGTAGCGCCTCGCGCTCACGGTCGTTAAAACTGGCTTCGTGCTGCTCGCCCGAAAGCCGCAGGGCATCGTCTAGGAACACCTCGTGCACCTCGACCACGTTGCCGGGCAGCTCGTAGACAAACTTGCCGCGGTCGGCAGCATGCGCGCCGATCACCCACAGCACAAACTCGTGCTCGGGCATGGCCTGGATATAGCCATGCATCCAGGTAGATACGCCGCCGTGCACATAGGGGTAGCAACCCTCGAGTACCAAGCAGATTCTCATTTGTCGCCACCCTCCTTGCGCTCGATCGTCACGGTCTTATCATTTGCCTCGAGCAGATACAGATTGCCCGTAAGGTGCGTCAGTTCGCCACCCGTGACTGCACCCGGCTCGCCATTATTGGCGCGGAACATGAGCCACGCCTCGTCGTGGAAATTGCCCAGGCTGAGCGTCCAGGCATCCGCACTGGTATCCACGCTCACCGTAACCGACGAAAAGCGCTGAATGGCGCCCGAGCATTCCGAGCCGGTCTGGCGGCGCAGGTCGGGCGCAGACTTGGTAAGACAGTCCAGGTAGTCGGTCAGGCCGCCCTTGTAGACTTCCCAGCCCTCCTTGGCGCCGCGATCGGGATCGAGCAGGTCGTCCGGGTGCATAAAGTGCGTACTCACGTAGTGCATGTTGAGCTCGGACACGGCAGCCAGGCGCATATAGGAATCGTCGACCATGCCGCCCGAGACAATACGCGGCTGCTCCACAATACCATCGCTCGCCATGCCAAACTCCTGCACGTACGGCAGGTCGGTACCGTCCTCAAAGTACGTACTGGCAATAGTCTTAATGCGCGGAACGTCGGTGCCGATAAGCTGGCGTGCGCGGGCCGAAAGGATATTCGACGGTGGCACGTAGACCGAGCCATGAGCGTTGGGCAGGACCTCGTCTTGAAACGCGATAAGTTCTTTAAGCGAAGCGACGAGCGTCTCTTTGTTCTTCCAGGTCTTGTAGACGTACAGCGTGCCATAGTCGGTATCCCAGAGCGCCAGAGGCTGATGGTTGTAGCCGTGAAAGCCCAGCTCTCCGCCCATCTGCAGCAGCATGCCGCCAAAATAGCGGAACTGCGTGGTATCGGGTTGGCGCGCGGGCTCGGTCTGGTTGACCGCGTCCTCGTAGTTTTCGATCATCACGCCGGTATAGCGAATGCCGTATTTTTGCGCGAGCTTTTGCAGATCGGGCCACCAGACCTTGGTGTAAAAATCGGCAATGGAAAGGCCGTAGTCACGCTTGATATAAGTACCATCGCCCGAGGGCACGGGGCTAGGAAAGTCGTCCAAATAGAACACGGCGCTGTTGATGACCGGATAGGCCGTGGCTTCACCCAGCAAGCTTATGGCCGAAGCATAGAACCCACGCATGACCTTGTCGTAGATGCCAATGTTGCACACCACGGTGTGACCACTGCCGCAATCGTTAGACCAAATGAGCGGCGTGCCCGCATCGCCAGTCTTTGCCCAGACGTGCGCCGTTTCGCGCAATGAAACCGAAAGTGAAGAATCGAAGGGATCCGAGAACTCGTAGCGCTCTCCCCCGCCCAACATAAAGTCCTCGCTCGGAACGATACTTTCGGCTGTCGCATAGTCATATCCGGCCGATTCGATCCCAAGCTTGGAAGCAATAGCCTGCAGGCAGTTCGAGTTATCTGGCGTCATGCCCAGCATGAGTGAGCCGCCCACACTCACCCAACTCATCAGATCGGTCAGATGCGTACCCAGTCCGTCAAGCGAGGGCATAAGCACAATCACGCGATCAAACGACGTGAGCGATGGGATTGCGTCCGCACCGTCGGTGGCAATATCAACATCGCGATGGGCGATCTTCATGTCGAGCAGGATCTGGTCGAACTGTTCCTTTACGTCCTCGACGCCAGCTTGATCGGAATCGGTAATGACCAGGCATGTGGGCTTTTGGCCAAAGATTGCCGAGGAGGCAGGCACCGCATTGTTGGCGGCAAGCATCCCCAGCTTATGCTGGCCCGCACTGTACTGCACGCCGGCACGCTCCACCAGCAGCACGGCGGCCATGGCAATAAAGACCGCCCACACCACGAGGAGTCCCATCCAACGAAAGCGGCCTGCACGGTCGCGGATATGTTGCGCCACACTCATCCGGCCTCCTCCCCGTCGCGCCAAAACGCCAACTTTTCGCGGTTGTCGGCGCTCAAATACACATGTTGCTTGTCAATCGCATCGATCACACGGTGAACCTCGTCACCATCGCGGCGCATCACGGCAAGGCGCAGGCAAAGCATCCAAACCTCCTGCTCCTCGGGCACGTCGAGAACCAACTGATCGGTCACGGCCTGCGCCTCGTCGATCTGTCCGACATCGGCCAGCGTCGTCGCGTATCGAATGCGCAGCTCAAGGGTATCCTCGCGCTCGCAGCGACGCGCAAGCAGGCGCGCGTACTGTTGGCGCTGAATCTGAGCCACGCGCCCCTCGGCCAAGCCCGAGCCCAAGTATTCACCAAGAAAATCGCAGTATTCGTTGAGGTTTTGCGCACTCGGGTCCGTCTTAAAGGCACGCTCCAGCTGCTGCAGTTTAAGGTCGGACTCCTTGGAGATCTGCGCCACCGCCGTCGCGGCATAGTGCGCCACCTCAACGTCGTCGTTAAGCTTAGCCGCCTGCAGCTGCGCCAGGTACGCGTCGGGCTCCTCGGTGAGCATAGAGAGCATTAGGCGGCGCCGGTATGCCGGGTCGTTGACGATGAGCGCCTCCTCGAGCGGGACCACGCCCGCATCGGCGTCACGGTCGTGCACCAAGATGCTGCGATGCAGGTCGTCGTTGAAGCGCAGCGACTCCAGCGCAGACTCTTTCAGCCCCTCGCAAAACACCGCACTGCGGACAGATAGCAGAACCACCAGCAACGGGCCCCACAGCGGCACCAGCACTATCACAGCCAGCATATGCCCGCGCACCGGCAGCAGGCCCAGCTTCATGAGCGTCCACAGCATCAGGCAAACCAGCGCATGAATCAGCAGCAAGACGGCAGCAACGACAAGCGAGATCAAGCGGCACCCCCCTCACCGTCACCGGTGTAAGAGATGTGTTGCAACAGCGCCACGATGTCCTCGCCATCGACGGGCTCCACCGCAATCTGCTTTGCGCTCAGGCGCTCGCGGATAATGGGCAGATCGCACGCCTTTGCCTGGCGCATAAGCAGGTAGAGCACGTCGCCGTCGACCAAGCCCGCCGCGTCGCTCTCGCGGATTGCCGACCCGATTGCGCCCACCAGCTCGCCGACAGGCTCCATGCCCGGTACCACGCGCAGGAGCAAAAAACTCCCCATCTTGCTATCTGCGAGCGCCTGCTCCGCCGCGAGCTCTTGGCCAAAGGCAGCCTGCTTGAGCACGCAAGTGCCGTCAACGCAGCGTTTATCCTGCGCCACCGCCTCATAGTCAAAGGCACGGCCCAGCGCGCTTTCGACCAGCCCGCACAAGATGCGGAACAGGTTTTGATAATAGAGAGTCATTTGGTTTTCGGCCGCACTACGCACAAAGATCAACACGGCGGGTGCCCCGTCGCGCTCGATCGTGTATCCAAACATGGGAAGCCCCGGCGTCAGCTCGCGGTTCACCCACAGGTTCGAACGACCCCCGTCGCCCAAAAGAGGTGCAAGCTGCTCAAGCGTGAGCGAGCGTGCGGCATCATCGGCAATCGCGGGACTTGCTGCCACCAGGCGTGCAAATGCCCCGCCCGAAACATGGTAGACCGCCACCGAATCGTTCTCGAGGATCTCGCCCAGAAGCTCACAGCACTTGCGATAGATGTCGCGTGGGTTGAGCACGTCGAGCTCCTGCGTCACGGCAAAGATCTTGCCAAAGCTGTCGTGGCGACCCACGATCTGGCGTCTGTACGCGCGTTTGTCCTCGATCGCGTCGTGGTAGAGCTGCGTAAGGAACGTATTGCGGTTGCGCACGAGCTCGTTTTGATCGCGCTCCGCCCTAATGGCTTCGCTGTTGCGCAGCTGCACATAGCCGCACACGGCACCCACCACAAAGTACGCAATAAACGGCAGCCAGTTGGACGGCTCGTAAAAGAGACCCTGGAAGGTATAGCCATACTGGGTAAAGTAGCTCGCCGCCAGGCCAATCGAAGCCAGCAGTGCCGCGACCAAGCCAAAGTCCAAGCCATACAGCGTGCCGATCAGCACCACGTAGAGCAGGCGATAATCGAGCACGTTGAGCTGGGCCGATTGGGAGAACAGGTGCTCCAGCACCTCGAAAAGGACCCAGGCGGCTGCCGTCTCCAGACATTTAATAGGCAGCGTGCGCATTTGGATACGGTCGATGGCGGCACGCAAGGGGTTGACCTTCTTCGCGCGACCGGCATCCCAACGCGCCTGAATGGTCGAAAGATCGCACATCAGGTCGTAGCGCTGAAACCAACCATAACGAACGCGAACGATGTCGCTGACGGGCATGGCGTAGCCGGCAGAATCGCCATAGGCAACCGAGAGCCCTAGGAACAGCGCCTTGAGAGCCTCGCCCACCTCACCCGCCGTGTGATGGAAGGTATCGGCAATATCGAGCGTCTCAAAGTTACCATCCCAGCTATCGAAGATACGGCGTACCAGCACCGCAAGCTCCTCGGCACACAGCAGGGGAAACGCCGCATCCTGCGCGCCCTGCAGAGCAACCGATCCGGTTGAGCACGCGTCGAACAGCGGCACCAAAAACGGGTCCTCCAGCGCGGCAGACGCGGTATACAGGAACGGCACGCGCAGGATCTTGGTCTGAACGCCCTCGCGAGCAGCGTAGTAGCGGCACAGGTCGTTGGCTGCGTGCGCGATAATGCCCTTGCCCGTTCGCCCCGCGGCATCGGCGGCGCCCTCGGCACCCGCGGGCCCCGCTACATACAGCAGTTGGACCCGGCGACCCGCGCACGCACGAAAGACCGTGCGCAGCAGCTCGATATCGCCCACGGTATCGGTATGCGGGGTAAGGTAATTAGACAGGTAGACCACGCGTTCGAACTCGTAGGCCTGATCCAGGTGTTGCAGAAGCTCTTTCCACGAGGCATGGGGCGATGACTCGTCGCGGCGCGTGTCCTGCGCGGCTACGACCTGCACATGGTCCTCGGGGAACGCCTTGGCACAAAAGTCATCGTCAACATATGCGGTGTTGCCAACAACCAGCACCTCCATGGCGCACCCCTCCCCTAAAATCCACTTCGTTCATAGTCAAACATGCGTATTTTACGCTGTCAACGCGAGTTGAAACGCCTTTAAGGCTGTTTTAAGAACTTTTTTAGAGGATGTGGGGACTTCGAGGGTGCTAAATAAGCGCCCAATCCGGAAGTGCGGTGAAAAACAGAGAGCTGACGACCAGACCCCGGTTTTGGGCATCCGCGAGCTGCGGTTTTATTGGTAAAAATCCGGGTGTGCTCGGCGAGTTTCGATTATCCCCGCACTTCCGAAAAACGCGATAAAAAACCCGCTACCCTAAAGCGAACACGCGACAACATCCAGTTGTCGCGGAAACGTCAAAGGGCCGTTGCCGGAAACCCGGACAACGACCCTTCTTTGTCACCGCCTCGCGTAGAGTCCGCGGCGACTGTATCACTGAAATCATTTTACAGCAACGTCAAGCACCCGGGATTCTCGGAGATGCGCCCTCTATTCTGCAAACTGGTACCTAACCTTGAGACTATTCAACTGGCTGTAAGGCAGATAACCGTCCTTTTGCAAACGACCCACAACAATTCCTGGGGCAATTCCTATCTCATCGGCAAAAGACGCAACGGAACTACACGTCTTGCTTCCAGCAACGAGCTGAACATATACCTCTGGCGGAATCAAAGTATCGCGCGCGAAAGCATCCGCCGTGCGTTCCTCCTCTTCGGTAGTCCCAGCAGTGCGTCCAATGTGCCCTTTAATAACATGCGCCAATTCATGGAAAAGACCGAACCAGAACTTATCGGCATCGGCCCCGCGCAGCGTAAGCGCGAGCACAATCTTTGATCCGTCATAGAACGTCGCACCATTGAGAAACGTGTGCTCAAGATGAGGCAAAAAGACCGTCGCGACCCCACATTCAGCCAACATAGACACAAGAAGCGGCTGAAAATCTGCAGGATCCATAGACGTAAGCTTTCTGAGTTTGGGAATACATTCCTCAAGCTTACCAACATTGATCTTACCGGTCGTTATACCTCGCGCATCGATCTTGGCCTTCTGGGCCCAAGCCAAAAGTGCATATTCGGATTCAGCGGTTTCCTTCTGGCGACGATAAGCGATTCCCGGAGCAAGTCGGTCTTCATTCAGCAGCGTAAGTCTAACAACCTCAAAGAATTTTCTAAGCTCGACCACTTTAACAGCCACAGAGCGCGTCGGCTCGACCCATCCCAGTTTGGCCATTTGTGCATAAGGAAACTTCCTGGCTATCTGCTTATCCTCTTCGATAGAATTTTCGTCCTCGACCTGCAGCAACTTCTCACGATAACGCGCCTCAAGATTCATCCAAAATGCCGAGGGAACGCCCAGCACCATCTCGAGCCTATGTGCGGTATTTGGAGTAAGTTCAACTTGTCCATTTATAAGCTGACTTATGAACTTCTCAGAGTAATCCATGCGCCTAGCAAACTCGCGCTGGCTCATACCGCGATACTCAAGCTGCTCCTTTATAGTGGCCCCCGGTGGTGTTGCGATATAAGTCTTGCTCCTTGCCATGCCTTCTCACCTCTTAAGCATTCTCCTGTTTACAAATCTCATGCTAGTGGTAGTCAACGATTTCTTGAATTTCCGCTATCTGAATCTCATCCCTTATGACTTCAAATACCAATCGCAGAGGATGTACCAAGTCCATTGCAAATTGCCCTTTACGGTCACCAACAAGCTGATGGCATCGCCCGATCCCAAATTGAACGAGCATCTCAACGGAATCAGCAGCATGAATCTCATCTACACGCTGTTGGATAAGCCCCACGGTGCGCTTATCGAATTTTTTGGCAGCAACGGAAGCGTTTGTGCAGATCTTTTCAATGTGACGATTCTTGTAATTGACCTGCATGACCACCTCCTACCATAGTTTTACCTCTGCGGTAAAGCTACTATAGCAGCTAAGTAGGACAAGAACAATATCGGCAGAAAAGCCGGCCAACCACACTGGAATGCCACAGCGGCTCTACCTGCGGCTCTTTTGTTGGAAAAGGCCGTTGTGCTCAGGGGTTCCAGATTATGTCGCACACTTTCGACGGGCAATTCCGTAAGCGCGGGTAAAACCAGATTCCTGTCGACCAGACTTGGGATTTGGATATCCGCGATCTGCGGTTTAGCTGACAAATAACGGAGCGTGCTCGGCGAGGTTCGAATTTCCTCCGCACTTTCGGAATACGCTATAAATCCAACGTTTCTAGAACGATCAATGAAAGTTAAACTGCATCGCTTAACAGTCGTCCGGAGCGGCGAGCGTCCCCGGCGGCAATACCCCCCGGGGGCCCTCTACAGGGCAGGGGCAGACGGCCATCCGGAGGCGCCCGATCGGCAGCCCCTCGGGACTTGCCCGTATCGTAGGCAATGTACCGAATGCTCGCCATCAAAATTTATCGATGGCCCATTTCAGACTGTAACGGCCCCCAGCGTTGAAGTATCGAGCTCCCCGTGCATCATATCGCCACACAGATTGCATCCTGCCAATGTCGTACCAATGTCGTTAAATTTAACCAATGAAGCCGTCATGCGCCGTTCCCCTCTATCAAATCTCGCAAACGATACGCGCGCGACGAATCGAATTGGTCGATAAGGAAGTCGAGGACGACGCGCAGATCGCCTCCCAGCACCCCCCGACGAGCCATCCTTGACCCCAGCTCTTCAGCGGCACGAGCACAAATTTCCTCGAGATGATATTGCATATTTGAATCGAGTCGCGAAGAAGAGAGGCTGACCCCGTTGCGGATAACCATCGCGCACCAGTGAAGGCCCTTTTCCAGGCGCTCGGGTACGACCTCATGCAGCAGATATGCGAACGATGTCAGAGCTGCAGTCCCTTTTTGTCGCCGTGAGACCTTGGAGAAGAAGCCATCCCACCGGTCGTAGCCCAAAAATGACTCAAACTCGTTATGGGACCAAGACGGATCCGCAAAAAGCAACGCTTCTAGCAAATCGTCGGGATTGCTTCTGTTATCGAATGAAACATTGACCGAAAAACACGCTTCATAAGTCTCGCTCCAATACGCGAAGAATAGCGAGTCGTCCAGCCTCCCCCGAAGTCGGGCATAGAGTAATTCAGACAGAAAACGCCCACCCACATATTGTTGAAGCAACAGCGGAGCAATCTCGGCAAGAATACGACGAAAGCAACTTGGCTTTGTCTCAATTAACCACATCGCAACATGTCGCACAAAGCGAACCTGAGAATCAAAAATCCATGAGGCGTCTCGGTGGGCCATCAGCCCAGATGAAGTCGCCTTTATATAGTCTTCTATAGCAAATGGATCGCACCCGTCTTTGCTGCAAGCTGCCACCAAGACGAAACACGTCGCAAGGTGTTTCGGATTGTAGACAACGTAGTTTTCCAAATAAGAGACACCAAGATCCATGGCGACAATTCGTTCCGGCAATCGCGGATATTCTTCAAGGAGTAAGTCCATCGGTTCGTCGTTACTCAAACGACGCTCTTGAGCGGGAAGCTGGAAAGCGACCTCCCGTCTTTTATCCCAGAATTTACCAGCCATAAGATACCCAACTAGAAAGGCCTCGATTGCACGGACATTCCCTGAATAATAGGCTCCTATAGCCTCTATTAAAATCAAGTGCAAAGCCCTATCCGAACCAACGACCAGCCTTGCAACAAGAGTCGGAAATTCGCCCACTCCCTGAGCCGCAGACAAAACGCAAGCTTTGGCAAGTGCCCCCAGAGAAGATTCTCGATAAAGGGGATACGCATTTGCAGCATCTAGGCATTCCGAGACATACTCGTAACACCATTCGAGCTCGGATTCCGAAAGTCCATCCAAATAGTCTCGAAGAGCAATTGCAACTGTGTATTCACACGCATCGCGGAGAAACAAGGCTGCGCCGTCACCATCTATCAGTTTCTTAGCATGAGCCAATGCAGCGTTGATTGTAACGAAGTCATCGTTAAACTGAGCACCCTTTTCCCATCCGTTGTGCGCCCACGTATAAAAAGCAAGAGATTGACTCGGATTCGCATCTTCCAGCATTGCTTTATGCTGTTCTAGCTTTTCTGCCAAATCCTTGTCTGGATTAATCTCCAATAGCACTCCAGGATGATTCGGGTCATCTGAATTTCCAGCAACCTTAAGTCGCCGCGAATCCATCTGCTGGTACGCCCATCTAGCGACCGCATCTTCCTCGTCCAAAGAGCCCGTAGCGTCATCAATAATCGAATGGATTCGATCAGCAGCAATAGTCTTTCCATCCAGCAGAAGGAGACTGTTGTCGAGCTGCATAAGTAGCGCAGCGCTTGATATCATCTTTTCGCTAATTCGGTACTTCGAGACGGCCTCTCTATCTTGATTATGCAGATAGTAACTCGCATAGGGAGGCACCACCGGTTTAAGTTGCCCGCTACTCCACCTTTCCCTATCCAACACAGGCACAGCTTGACACGAAAGTAGCGCGCAAAGCACGTCGGGGCATTTTATCGGTGCATTCAACACGGCCGAAACGACCACGGATACAACCGAACAAGAACGTGATGCCTTCAAAGCTGTAAAGCACATATATTCAAGCTGCTCGGAAGTAACCGCATCTGAAACCTCAAGTAACCATCGCTCAAACGCCATCATGATTGACGAATACAAATCAGAACCGCAGCCATATAAATGTGCCGTCCACAATCCGCCGCTAAAAATATAGCTTCTGTCTATCTCGTTCAGCCGCATGCTCGCTTCAAAACATTCATCTGCAAAATTCGAGTGCAAGAGAGCTTCGGCAACATGGTCGGCAATTCTGCAGACTAACCGCAATGCAGCATTCCAATCAGACCTAAATAGGGCATAGACAGGAGTCTGCATGGCGCTTGCCGGATAGTACGATTTTCCACGTGTATGAAGCGCGAAATCATTATCGTGATCAAAAGGCATTTCAAAGAATTCGTTTTTATGATCGCCCTTGATTGTCCAGGCGTTAAATAAGAACTCCGAGTACTCACTTGGAATAGCGCGTGCAACATACCATGTCGATAGAGAATCCTTAATCAAGCCTTGGAATAAGGGGTGGTTACATTCCCTGCAATCATCCCAATCCCTCTCCTGAGCACAATAGGCTGCCAATTCTTGGCACAGCTCTCTCGCCGTTTCAAGAACAACCGAAACGCATGTTTCTTCTACACCGTTATATTGATAGGAATTGCTCTCATGCTCAATCTTCTTTATCAACACGAGCGCAATCAGACCTGCTTGGCGCGCCGTTTCTCCAGTATGGTTGCTTTTGCTCCAAACATCTAGAACTTTAACGAGATCAAGAGACGCCTCTAGAGGAATCTCTTCCCTATAGCTATAAAGAAAAGCAATATAATCCCTCCAGCCGTAGCCAGATGGTTTTTCCTGAAGGGGAACCTTGCCTTCGAATCCGCTATTTGATATGCGTTCCATAGCCTCATTATCGATATCCATGCAAGAGCGCCGCAACGTTTTTCCCAGATCGCACGCAAAGGCCCAGCCATTCGCCTTAAGTTCAAAGGAAAATTGCGATAACAACTCTGCCGTTTGGTCGGACCGCAGCATCGAACGATGGATGCAATCTCCCCACTTCTGATATACGTCCTCGTCGCCAAGCACTTCTTCGGCGAGGCATTCCAGCGCACCACGGCTTGCGCCACCGCTCTCAACAAGCCAATTAGACAGCATTTTCTTCGTCGCAAAATCCGGCTTCAACTCAGTCAAAAAACGTCTAGTTGAATCTGATATCGAAAAAAGATGATTTAGCAGCGCGTCAATTGCAAGCTCTTCATAATAATCGTGAGCGAAACGCACGCTCTTCATATCAAAACTGACGATAAACCCGGCTTTTCGATACCGTTCGAGCACTTTCGTGTTGGGTGTAAAGCTCGTCTTGGCATATGAAAGCCGACGAGACGCCATCCAGAAAACCGTCTCTTTTCTCAATGCAGATTCTGCTTCGCTATCACCTTTGAGATAGAGCTCGTTAAGGACAAAATCTCTCAATGCTTCTTCTGACGTTATTTGCCCCGGCCTCACCTTTGAGAAGACTTTGGCGATAATGGGCTTTCTGAACGGAGGGGCAGATGCGATTGAAGAATACTTGTCCGCATAACCTAAACGAATAAGATAGTCGCGCGCCTGATCTTCGCTAAAGCCACCAACCGAAACAACTGTATAAGCAGACTCAAACGCATCATGAACGAGCTCTTCCACTTCTCTTCTACATGAAGAGCGAACCGTCACGAGAACCGTCCAGTTTCCATCGTGCGCAAAACCAAATAAAGCGGCTGGTAAGGAACGGTTCTGCGACTCGAACAAGTACTCGGCAGAATCAACCAGCAGATAGCGCTTGTCCGTTGATTGAAAGGCACGTTGAGCATCGCTTAGCCCAAGCCCGCGCCAGCCGCCAATCAGGTCTTCCTCGCTCCTCCAAGCGTCAGCGTCATGACAGTCCACCACAACAACAATCGAATCACTGGGGAGCGAGGACAGGTAGTCTTTGGCGACCGCGGTCTTGCCAACGCCCGAGTCACCCACAAGCAATACAACGCTGTTCCCCTTACGAAATCCCCCGCGAATCTGCTCGAGCAGGTCACTCCGGTCAATCTTAAATTCTTCATCTTTAATGAAAACTGAAGTATCGATGTGCTTAAAGTAGCGCTTGCCCTGATCAACAAGACGCAACCCCAAGCCAAAGGCATCATGCAGATCGCTCGAGAAAAAGTGCCGTGCTATTGCTTCGTTCTCAAGCAACACAAACGAAGATTCAAAGGCGGATGCAAGAAACCAGTCTATTTTTATTCCAAGGCGAGCGGCATGGTCTTCGGTATCTGTCTTAGCCACAGGGTCCCGAACGCCGTCCGAGCTTATATTCCCTGCCCCAAAATCCCTATTGCAATAGAAAACAAGACGCGTCATTTCTGGATAACACTTATGGGCCTCATCCACAGCTGCAATTAGTTCGCGCCTCTTTTGCGAAAGAGCTACTTGATAGTACTTTGCCTGCCACCCAATTACCTCGTCATTAACCGCAATTGGGTCAGTCTCGATCCCAGGATTATTGATGTAACGAGATATGCCCATCTCGCACCCATGTTCTTTACAAAACAGCAGGTAGCAAAGCTGCTCAAAAGCAGCCTGCTCATTGCCGCTAAACTTGCAAGCAAATACATTCCAGTCTGCAAGAACCAACTCTAAGACCTCCGCGCACGTACGGGAAAGGGACGCCTTCTACATGCATCAATGATACTAGCAAGGCGCCCGTTTCGTTTTTCTTGCTTTGTGCAGACGTTCTCAACCTCAATCGAACAGGACACCATCTGAGAATCAAGTAATTGACTTTGAGCATCAGAGTGGGACCAGTATCCGCATCGACACCCAAACCGCGAAATTCCAGAAGATGAACTTGATCGTCGATACCCAAGAAAGGTTTGTCAAACTTAACTGGTTTTAAATGAAGAGAGGCGGCCATCCAGAAGAACAACCGCCTCTTCGCAAGACGCAAGGCCGAAGGTTGACTGCGTCAATACTGCAGGTTGACTCTAGTACCAGGGCCCCAAAGGGACAATTCAGTTTTCGGCAGCAAGTAATACCCTTCGTGAATCTACATGAACGTAGCCGACTGCTACCATGATCTGCATAGCGAGCAGGACGATTCATTGGAAGCTTTTTTACCGTACGAGATAGGCATTTACGTCAACTGACTCTTGCCAATCTACTGCATGTTCAAGGTGCGAGAGGACAATATCGTAAACAGCGCCATCGGAATTACCAAGTGGATGATCGATAGATTAAGGTGCGCTGGCGGCTGGATCGGCATCATGTGGTATGACCGCTTCGAGCGGCTACTAAATAGGAAGATCAATACCGGAACTGATATTTCTTCACGGTCCAGTGCAACCATGCCAAGCAGGCTGAAAATATCGCCAAAAAAAGAGGGCCGACGCATCAGCCCTCTTCAGGTGTCGCCCGAAAGCTTCCACCGCAATTGCCTATATTTTAGTCGATATCCTATGTTTGTCTACGGGCACAGCTCCAAAGAATGTCATCTCCATCTTTAGCCCCCATCTTTAGCTGCTGCTTCTTAAGAAGCAGCTATATAGCTACGAAGTGCATCCATCTTGCTCCTGGCCCCAGTCTTTACTATTTTATGAAAATCTGAGGAAGACAAAGAGCCGTGCAAGTCTTCCAGCACGCTAGAGTAGTTCCGAATTAACTGATAGCACTCAGTTTTGGACACCATCATCTTTCTGAGCAGATAGACAATTAGAACAACGTAATCGGTAATAGTTGAAAAGTCTATAGAAGGAACGCCCATCTCGGATGAAAGCATCTGACCAAGCTGATTTCCCACTTTTGCCCTCTTAAACCTAACGTCATAAACAGCACTGTTATGAGCAATCGCGTTACGGAGATCCTTGAGCACAAAGATAGTACGTTCGAGAAGCCCAGGACCGTCATAATTGTTCGGAAGCTTCAGGTCATCGGATATGCTCTGTCTAACCGAACCCTTTAAGCATGAATAGAAAACACCGAAGTTTCCTAGAGTCATGACCTCGAATAGCGCCCAAATAGGCAAGGGTTTATCACTGTCGTAAAAATGCCTAACAACAGGGTTCTTGGAATAATTGTACTGAATCAATCTATTGATTTCCGCGCGCAGACCCAGGCGCTTCTTCATAGCAGCGCTGTAGTCTTTACTTTTTCTAGGGTAATCACGGTACGCCACGAGCGTTCGAGAGAAAATATCCTCCAGCACGAACGAGTGAGAATCTTCAAGCACGGCTTCTAGCGTATAGTTCTTTAGCGCAGTTTCAATAAACATTACGCTTGGATATAAGAGCGCCTTGACCGCCATATCAAACTCATTTAAGGCAATTACTTCATCGAAGCTAGTTAGCTCTAAGCAATTGGAAGAACTACCCACAAAACGGTGGCCCTTATAGCCATGGTAATAACCGTAATTCTTCATCTTTCTTTTATGGACAGAGCCGTGCGTCTCTATCCCTTTATCCCTAAGATGCTTCATGAGGCCATTGAGAGTTTTCATTATGGGTCCTTAAGCGCGGAGCCGAAATTGAATTAATTATATCCGCTACCGGACACCACTAGAGCATTATCCCAACCGGTACCGCCCTCATTCCCCTAAAGCCGGAGCATAAAAACAATCCAATGTCATGCATCCCAGAAGTATTCGCTCGCTTGATCGCTGCTGATTATCGTGAATCAGTACCGCTAATATCGCGCCTGGGGACCAGGGCCGACGTGGGTCCCGGTGCCGTTTTACTGTTAGCGGTCCGCCTCGCAACGTTGTTAACCGTATAATTCAAACCATAGTTGGCGCATTTTATAAGGCGGTAAACATGGATCCAATTGACCTTGTCGGATCAGAGACGGTTTCTAGGTTTATTGACTAGGGCAAATTACAAATTCAAGGCATAAATAAAAGGCGGGCAGTAGAAGAGCTTATCGAAGAAACCGCTATGCGCGCAGCAATGATTCTCACCAGCGTTGATTTGTCGCAGAAATTCAGAGATGTTCATCTTGTCGAAGAGCTATTGGCCCATCGCACCTGCCTCGATAAAGACAAGGATGAAGCAATACGGACTTTTCTAGGCGACAAGTTCGATAAATCTGCCTACGATTTTGTTGAAGAATTCTGGAACTCCGTAAATTTAATTATGGCTACAGGAGAAGAGTCCCTTGCAGCGAGGAAAGCCGCCGAGGGAACCAAAGCCATTAACAGGAAGCTCGATATCATCTCCGAAACTCTAGGGACAAATCGACTGGACCAAGAAGACCTGTTTCGACATCTATCAAGCTACTGCGCCACGTTAGCAAAAGGCGGCAACGGGTCAAACATTTCAAGGCGTTTAGTTATTAACGGCTCATGTGCGTCCGTTCGGCAAACAGCCATATTAAATAGCAAGAAACCCATACTAATCTACGCAGATCCCGGCGCGGGCAAAAGCGAATTGCTGAAATACTATGCAGCAGAACTTGCAAAAGATTGGCTCAGCCGTAAACGAAACGAAGTTCCGGTTTTCCTTGAAGCACGAGGTTGGTCGCGCCGCTATTCAAGTCTAATTGAAGGTATAGCAAAAGAGATCCTCGGCAGCGTATCCGAAGCATCGATGTCACTCATTAGGGACAACATCTCGTTCTTTAGGCTCATCGTGGACGGTCTGGATGAAGCTCGATGCGACAGGGATCTGTTCTTTGATGAGCTGGCACAATACGCAGCTGATGCAGACAGCTCTCTCATTTGCTCTTCTCGCTTCGAAAGAGACTGCAAGCGCATCGGTATTCAGGGCATGCGTTTGCAAGATTTCGATGATGAAGACGTGATCCATTATCTTAAGCAAAGAGGAATCGACTCTCCAAGAAGCATGCTAGCAAATCTAAGCAAAACTGGACGAGAGCTGATGCATAACCCCCTGCGTCTTTCCTGTTTAGCAGGCTATTTACTAAAGAAAGGAGCTTATTCAGCTCCTCGGAATCTCGCTGTCATTTTTGAGTCATGCATTGACTCGATGATCGAAGCCAAGATTGCTTCTAGGGATGAACTTGATTCCGATTATCTCAAATTTCAACTTGGATCCTACGCGTTGGAGTGTATGACGGAAGAAAGCCCCAAGCCATTGAGGGCTTTCCTTCTGACTAAGCAAACGCCATCCGAAGCCGAGCGTATAGAGCAAGCAGGAAAGGATTCCGGCCTCCTGAATATCACCAATGGCGTGGTAGATTTTTCACATTCAGTTCTCCAGGAATACTTGGCGGCGGATTTCTTATCAAGTCAGTCGATTACAACAATTACTAGCTACTGCAAACAAAACCTTGAAAACCCGCTACTGGAGAACTTCTTTGTAATTCTATGCGGCTGTACATCAGACGCCTCAAAACAAACGGCGATTCTTGATCATCTCGAAAACAGCAACCTTCCTTTATTCATGAAATGCTTAAGAGGCCGTATGAATCTCTCAAGTGAGCTGGAAGCTCGGCTAAGCAGGGATGAACTCACAAAAATTGCAGAGCAAGCGCTTAAAACCTATACGAACATTACTGACCGCTACCTGAGAAAAATGAAACCCTATATGCCGTTCCGACATACCCTATCTTCACCAGACGCACCGATACGCATGGAAATGAGCTATAGCGCTGAAAGTACAGTTGCCCAAATATCGCTAAAAGAAAAGCATACCGGAGATGAAGATATAAGTCTCAGAATCTCTGATGATGCACAGGGGCCGATAATGACAACCGCTGAAGGATTTACCGTTCCCATTTTTTCGATAAGATCATCAAATCAACCGGAAACCCATGTCTATCGAATAGGAAGACTCTATGAAGGAATAGATTGCGCTAGAGAGCTCGCCATCTCGATGATAAACGATGATCTAAAAGACTTTTTCGCCTCAGCAAAGACCGTGCTTTACGAACCATTGCCCATGAAAGTCGGTTTCGTAGAAGAAGCACTTAGAAAAAGCCGAATAAATATCGGAGAAAGCGGGGGGCAGCCCCGAAAACCCAGTTTACGCAACAGCTCGGCTAAGGAAATTGGCCAAGCACTCAATGGGAAGCCTATTTACTTCATCAATGTTGCTAACGTAGATATACCGATTTCGGTAGTACCCAATCTAGTCCAGATTCTCGAATTAGACCAAGGAGATCCTTTACAATACCTTCCTCCCCTCCCAGACAACTATGGCAAAGGCCACCATTGGGTTTGTGATTTATATACAGATCAGCTCTGTGAATCATGGTGCAAATTCATCCTTGCCGAATGCGAAAAATCTTACAGACAATTCATCAAAACTTTTATGGAGGATATCGGAAAATATTTACCCGCCTATGCCGATGGACCTTTTAACCTGAAAGTTAGTATCACGCCCGCAAGAGAGGATGATTACCCTAAAGACAGGCATATTCGAATCTCGCCATCTCCCATCGAAAATGAAAAAGAAGTCAAAGTGATAATTATGGAAGATAATTCTCAAGAAGGGCATTTCGATAGCGATTTTGAAACACGAGCGGAGAACTGCCTACGCAGCGAAAAACTTTTAGGAAGACCTGGAAACTATTATTGTGAGCATGCTTGTGGCAGCACAAGGCTATTAAGGGAGTCCGCATTTGTACATAACACTGTTCGAAATCGCATTCAAAGTGAGCTAGAGAAACTCTTCAAACTGAACTAGAACCACTCAGTCGCAAGGGCATTCCAGCGCAGAGGGCGAACCTATACAGCCGTTCCTGCATATCGATGGCGACATCGTCGAAACGAGGCATGGTGAGCATGTACGGCGTCGGTTCTGATTAGATTTCCATAGCCGTCTTAGTCCTTTCCTGGAACCTGTTGTTGTGGTGATTACAGATTCCAGGACGAAGGCCGTTTTTCGTTAAACGGACGCTAGAGCATCACCCTTACACCAACATTTTCGACGCGATCCAACTTTGGGGAAGACAAGCTCAAAGAAAGCAAGAAGAGCGAGTGCACTTGGGACTAACTCAGAAATAACTCTTAAAATCATGTGTTATCCTCATCTTACTTATTAGCACAAATATCAAAGACAAACGAAAAACAAGACGGATGCTCCATTTCGCGTGCAAAGATACGCACACACAAGCCTGAGCTCCTGATTGAAATAACGAAGAATTAGTCAATCAAAATCTGCAGCATATTCTGCTTTAACGCTTGCGCTCCCTATGCCAAATTCGAATGCGATCAACCAAATAGTTAGAGGCTATTAAATAAACAAGCAATAGTATGAAAACAATTAATACGACCGTCCCGGAAATATCGACTTCTTGAATCGGAAGCAACCCCTCAGTTAGCGGAACGGTCAAGGACGCCGTAACCCCAATAAAGCACATCTTATCGGCATCAATGCAAATAATGTCTTTGTTTTTAGATGGAAAGAAAGCCGCTGCGCAATAAATAATCAACAAAGCCATAAGCCCCGGAACCGTATCCCAGCAGAAAAGTGCGACCATAACGGGAAAAGTCCATACCGCATTACCGGCCGCCTCAGAATCCATAAAAGTATAGCCCCTGGCCTTTAGCCCACTTTGTACCATTGCAAGCCGAAAACTCTCTCGTAATATCCATCCAGAAAGAGAAGAGAAATAGAGAACCATCAGGCGATCGACCGACCACAGCGAGCTATCCCCAAACACAAGAGTAAGCATGTGAGAAACTACAGGAAGTGCAGCTGAAGTTAAAATCGCAACCAATATATCGGCAATATCGATCGAGGCCGCTCCGTTCTGTTTTTGTTCGATCATAGTTGGCTCCAGTTCCGCAAATGAAGTCAGGCGCAACAGGCGATTAGCGTTAATTGAACCAGTTTAGAGAACAGTTAAATATCTAGTTTAGTAGCTTTTCGATTCGTTTCCCAATTTCCTTTTCAAGCTTAAATGGTAGTGTCGACGTCGCAAGAAAACCTAGTGGCCGATATTGCCCAACTCTAGCAGCAGTACGGAGCAACAATGATCATTGACGCTCAGGCTAATAACACTCAATTTATCCTACATTCTGACTCTTGAAATACTTAACAATCGAGTAGTTGTTATCGCATGAAGCCCTTGACTTTAGCCGCTCGGCGGTTTTTGAATCAAACTCTGAAATTTGATCGATTGCATCGATAATTATCTGTTTAATTCTAGGTGCACGGCCGTCAAAACAAAGAAGGAGCGACCTTGCCGCAGGGCTCCTAAGCTCAGGAACAGCAAGGAATTGCTTCATCAACTCAACCCCTCGAAGATTTAGTTGAAATTGTTGTGAGCTCAACAAAAACCCCGCATATGAAAAAATAAAACCTGAAAGCAAATTTTCGTCAGTAACAAGCTGATAGTTTTCCATAAGCTGAATAAGGGCGACACCCGCATTAGCTTGGGTATATATGTCAGATTGATAACAATGAAGCACATCATCAAGCAAACGATTTCGGTAATCGCCACCCGAAAGAAGGCCCAACGTATCCGCCCACACAGCAAGAAGCCTCTTGCTCTCCCTTCCAAAGGAAAAATCCGTCTGAAAAAGGTCATCAGAGTCAAGACATTCGAATGTCCGGTCTCGCAGCTCAACAAGGCGATTGCCATATTTAGACAGCAATATACAGCATGCATGGCAAGCATTTATCTTACCGCCCAAGTCAAAGGTATGGCTCTCTAACGTCCCCAAACATACGGAATATAGCCTAGAAACCAGATCATCCGGGACATTATGCATGGAAGCCAATCGCCTCGCACTTGGTATATGCCATTGAAGTCCAAGTGAATAATAACCGTTAACGCCCTGGGACGCATTAGAAGCCTCAATAGCCGTAACGCCCTTGAGCACATACTCAGATAGCCACTGATCATCTGACTCCGAGCAAAGGATCAACCGATATCTTTCATAAGATGCCTGAGTCAGCTTACGGGCAACTTCATCCAGTCTCTGTCGGACCTTGAGATTCTCAACTTCACACATCGAAACAAGCACATTGCACACGCGTTCATCCATGTCATCACGATGGTCGGAAGACAATAGCAAGTCAAATGCATCTAAAATATTCACGAGCAAATTGGCTTCGACAGCATCAAATAGCCCTTCGTTTCTCTCAAAGAACGTAAGAGCCTCTTCCCGCCAAGCAAATACTTCCAGAGAAAGAACCTTTACGGCGTATTCGATTGACCAAGCCGGGGAAAGACGTTCGCCAACACGTTCTATAGCACGGAACACTGCCTTTACCTTATTCGGAAAACCAGAATGGGATTCGAGCAATTCTTCAGCAGAAGTAATAAAAATCGCAGAAGCCTTTGTAAAATCGGCTTCAGCAAGATAGCACGCGAAAGCACCGAAGGCTTCAAATATTGCAATTTGATTGTCCTGTAAACATCTAAAGTTGGCGCAGAATTGAAATGCGTCCCAAGCCGATGAAGGATCAGTATCTAACGACATGTTGTTAAATGCCTGAATAGTCTTGGACGCATCGCCTTGACCGCCACAAGCAATGGACAGCTTTAGAAGCGCGACGTTTAAATTAGGATCACGGTATTTTTGGCACAGATAAAATACGACCGTTTTAAGATTGCACAGTGTTCGGGATACTTGCGTAAGTGATCCGAAAATAACCGCGATAGCGAAGGCAGAACAAATGCCGTCAAAAAACCGGAGGGCGTTATCGCCAAACGTAATGGAATTATACGAATTAGTTCCTTCCTTGATACGATCATCCTCAATCTCGGAAAGTGCCTGAGAAATCGCGCGATCTAACTGTGGATAAACCACTTCCCTTCCGTTTTTATCCAAAATCTCCTGATGCCGGTTATCAAATGAAAATGGGTCGATTTGAACACGTAAATTCCTAAGATCAATAAGAATATCGTCAGTAAACCAGGTCTCAACATCTAGAGAACATGCCTCGACATACACTTGCTCTAGAATCCTCTCTGAGCCCTCGTATTGCCCGGAAGATGCAAGTTGAATAGCTTCAAATCGTTTGGAAATTAATGTGGGGTACGGTTCTGGCAGCATTTTTGAAATAAGAGGGAGCAGCCGGGAAGAATCGAACTTAGTAACAGAGAAATCGACAAACAAAGACCTTGCAAATTCGGTAATCTCATTATCCAGCTCAGAACCCTGATCAACTTGATATGAATTGCCAAAAAGAAAGCTACCAAATAGCCCGCGAAGCTTAGGAAACGGGCCAAGCTGAGGTCTCGGAATCATCGCGCCATCGATGGGGGCAATGCTGGTACAAGCCACAGCCGGCTCAACATCGTGATTACACCATTTTCTATAAAGCTTAAGCACATCTAATTGCAAATCGCGAAGCGCACGTTCGGGGATTTCCGACATTTTTGGAACAACTGAATATGTGACCCCATCTGGCCCTTCGAGATCTTCTTGAAGGGCGGTTTTCTCTTCCGAAAGCTCTGATACGAAATAGAATAAAGCACGCTTGTTCGTCTTTCGAATTTGATCGATTTCCTTCCGGACCCCCGAAGTTACGCCGACCAAATTATCCACTACGACTACTGCGATATCGGAATCATTAAGTTCCGCTATGTAATTATCCCCAGCACAAGATGAAGATGCGCCTTCCCGCTCCCACGAATAGGCAGCAAATACCATAGTCTCGTCCAAAAGACACGCAAGCTCCTTTCGCATTTCATCAAATCTACCTTTATCGCCGCACGAAGAACTAATAAAAACCCGGATGCTGCGAAAGGAATTTGATTTTAGAGACATAGAACCCTCCAAATGAGCTATTCAAAATGAAAACGACGGTCAGTATTAGCGTGCATATCCATCTCATAAGCTAGTGTCGCGAAAGTTGGCGTAATGGACTCTTTGGCCCCTGTGTCCAGGATCCGGAATCTATCGATATCCTAGGCCGACTCCACTCTGTCGGCAAGCTCAAGGCTGGATTCGACCATCTTCCTGGCAGTCTACTCCAGCTCGGTCCAATCATGACAGCCCGATGTGCCCCTACGGAGCGCCGCGTCGTGCAACTAGGCCATCTTCCTCTCCGAGGAGTAGCGCAGGCCGGACCATGTCTCGGCCTGGCCGCGCATGACGGAACCCACGAGCCCGAGCAGTGAGCTCCCCGGCGGGAAGACCTGCACCACGCGCGAGCGATACTTCATTTTCCTGTTGCGCGCGCCTGCACGTTGTTGGCGCGACGTCGGGAAGTCGAGGTACGCGAGCGCATCGGGCTCCGCCTCCTCGAGCACCCTTGCCGCCCTCGGGCAGCACCCCTCCAGCATCTCGCACGCCGCGTGGTACATGGCCACGGCGGTGGAAGCGTCCCTGGCGCGGAAAACCGGCGAGACGATGCGCCCCACGCCTTGCAGCCGTACCTGCTGTTGGCCCCATCGCCGCAGAGCTGGTCGGCCTCCTCGACCATGATTGCGCTCCGACCTGCTCGGCGAGCAGCCTGAGCAGCGACTGGATGTCGACCACACCGTCGGTCGACCTCGGGATGGCGGCCTTCCCCGGCATCGCGTCTGCTAATACCTCCATAGCGGTCCCTGTCCTTTCCCAGAACTTGCGTTTGGCGGTTAGCCGTCGGCGCGCTTACGCCAACAGATCCGATGCGATCGATTGTCAAGCATGCAGCAGTATGGGACGGGTATCTACGCCAACTGACTCTCTTCGATTCTGGAAATGACATTTCCCTGCACAGCCTGCCTCCCATAGCACTCCCCTCCCCAACATTACCCAGAAAGTTCGCTGATGTTGACTGGGGTTCCCGTAAAATAAACCGCAACAAAATATGTGCGGAGTGCTGGCCTGGAGCTGCCTTCGGACCCTATTGGCTG
>OLRG01000696.1_pt1 | contig 30946 bp, 27 predicted proteins | sample 1672331 | NCBI WGS metagenome assembly OLRG01 (sample SAMEA3136672, study PRJEB25190) | human gut metagenome
GTTGCCGCAGCTTCTTAGATCCTTTGTATCTCCACTGCTCTGAATAAGAGAAAGTATCATCTATTTAATTTTGTTTCGTATCAGACTATACAACACCTTGTTGATTATGTCAATACCGTTTCCTGAAGTTGATAAAACTTTTATATTTCTATGATTCTGCATCAACATCTTTCAACTCCGTGATCACTCCGGTATCATCGATTGTAATATTCGGTGAAATCTTCTGCAAGTGATCAAAAAGTGCTCTCTGGGACTCTGCATTATTCAGATACTGTGTCTGGCTGTCTTTCTGCTCACACGGTGTAAAGGACATCTGCTTCAATCCTTCTGATGTAATCTCAAGATTCAGAAGTCCCGTATATTTTGTCTCATCATTAAACCAGAAATCGCCCAGACTGTATACAATAGGTCCATCTTCTGTATATTCAATTCCCTGAAGTACATGCGGATGACCTCCGATCACGATATCTGCTCCTGACTTCAGGAATTCTTTTCCATGCTCTGTCTGTGTTGAATTATACATATCCTCATCTTCTGTTCCCCAATGAACATATGCGATCAGATAATCACATTCCTTTGATGCATCCGCGATCACCTGATTATACTCTGTTGTGTCGTAAGATGTAAGAATACCTGTCGTTGAATCTGTTGCTTCCGGTGTAAATTTATACTGTTCTCCCTCGGAAGCTGCCACAAATCCGATCTTGATTCCGTTAATGATATAATAAGTCGGCTGCTTTGCCTCATCCAGATTCGTTCCGCCTCCAACATGAGTGATCTTCGCCTGATCTAACAGATTGATCGTATCATCCATCGCATCTGCACCATAATCGTAAATGTGATTATTCGCAATTGAAACAATATCTGTCCCCATCTGTTCCAGCAACTTCATGCGTTCTGGTTTTGCACGGAATACATAATACTTATCCTCCAGCGGGGTTCCACGGTCACTGATACAATATTCATGATTCAGGAAGAAAATATCTGCTGCATTTGTCTGATCCAGAATTGTCTTGGAAATGCATTTGGACAAGTCATTTACCGTATCATAATAATCGAGAACATATCCATCTTCCTCCAGACAGAGGTCACCTGCTGCTGTGATCTGCACGGTTCCGTTCTCTGCTGCCTTCTTCTCATAGATATGATTCTTCGCAGCGGTAGCTTCATCCTTTAATTTTCCTTCGTATGTATCTGACAGAACATGCAAAGTTGCTCCAAAGGAATCATAAATATCCTGCACTGTTATCTTTTTATTCTTCTGATAGACTGGAAATAAATCATCCATCTCTTCAGAATAGTTCTTTTCCAGCCATTTCGTAAATGCTGTAACATCAGACTTTTCCGCTGACACTCCATTATCCGTCAGGAAAGTATTGTAGCAGTCATTCAGCGATTCATTCATCTGTGCAATCTCCTGCTCCAGTTGTTTTTTCTGTTCTGCTGCCAGTTTCTTTTTCTTAGCCACATTGACTGCAAAGGCTGCCAGCGCTATGATTATGCACAACAAAATACAGCCGGAAATAGTCATTCTTCGTCTGAGCTGTCTGATCCTCTTTTGTTTGATTTCTTCTCTCTGTCTTTTTCTCCGTTCTTCTGCCTGTTCAAATTCATTCATCGTTCGTTGCTCCTGCTGTTTTCTTATTAATATCCCGCCACTGTTTCATTCGACCTGCCTGATCGCCTATTACGCCATAACTCCTGACATATAAACTGAAAACAGGTATCAGAACTTTCGTTCCGACACCTGCATACGTTCCCACATCATATTTCTTCGGATTCTGTCTGTATCGGCTCGCTGCCGGCCGCAGCTTGTTGTAAACAGTAACCTCGGTTTAGCCAACTTTTAATTTGAATTTCTGAATCTCTTTTTCACTGGACACTTTCTCGATGATTCCACCCAGACTTCTGAGTTTCTCTTCAAAGCGTTCGTATCCTCTCTGGATATAAACAATATCATCTACGATCGTAATTCCTTCTGTTGCAAGTCCTGCGATGCAAAGCGCAGCTCCTGCACGAAGATCCGGCGCGCTGACTCTTGCTGCTGTAAATTTCTCAACACCCTCGATTGTTGCTGAATTGCCTTCAACTTTGACATTCGCACCCATACGTGCCAGCTCATCTAAATATTTAAAACGATTCTCGAAGATACTTTCTGTGATCGTACTTGTTCCCTTCGCAAGTGCAAGCACAACCCCGATCTGTGGCTGCATATCTGTCGGATATCCCGGATATGGTAATGTCTTCACCTGTGTACTTGTCAGACGTCCCTTAGCCACTACACGGACTGCATCGTCAAATTCTTCCACTTCACATCCGATATCTACCAGCTTGGAGATCGTTGCGTCTAAATGCTTCGGAATCACATTGAGTACTGTCACATCTCCGCGTGTTGCTGCAGCGGCAAACATAAATGTTCCTGCTTCGATCTGATCCGGAATGATGGAGTACTCTGCCTTGTGCAGGGACTTCACTCCACGGATCTTGATCACGTCTGTTCCTGCACCACGGATATTTGCTCCCATACTGTTCAGGAAGTTCGCTACATCTACAACATGTGGCTCTTTCGCTACGTTCTCCATGATCGTAAGACCGTCAGCCATAGCTGCTGCCATCATTACGTTGATCGTTGCACCTACAGTCACAACATCGAAATAAAGATGTGTTCCCTTCAGTTCTTCCGCCTCTGCAACAATCTTACCATACTCAATGTCTACATCTGCTCCAAGTGCACGGAATCCTTTCAGATGCTGATCGATCGGTCTGCTTCCGATATTGCATCCTCCCGGAAGTGCTACTTCTGCTCTCTTGTATTTTCCAAGAAGTGCACCTAACAAATAATAAGACGCTCTGATCTTCTTAATATAGTCATAATCAATACTGAAATCTCCAATTGTATTTCCATTGATCTTTACTGTATGTCTGTCAATTCTCTGTACCATTGCACCGATTCCCTCGATTGCCTCCAGCATGACATTAATGTCATTCACATCCGGAAGATTCTCAATCAAAACCGGTTCATCTGCCATGATTGCAGCTGCAAGAATTCCAAGTGCCGCATTCTTAGCTCCGCCGATTTCAACTTCCCCAACCAGCGGATTACCACCCTTAATAATATATTGCTCCATTTTGCACCTCAATTGTCCGATTCTGTATTACTTCCCACAGATCCTGTGTTCAGTAACGATTTATTCTTGTGTCTTTGTCTATACGAAAAGAACTATCTATCTTAATTACAATATAATCCATACATAACTATAACACAAAATCTTTCATTGTGGAATCCCTTTTTTCTATGACGGTAATATTCACGCTTTATTTTAAGAGTAATTCTCAATAGCATCAAGTACATTTTCTATTGTTTCTTCAATCTGACAGCCCTCTTCACTGATTGTCACATCTGCATACTTCTCAAAAAGGACTTTTCGCTCGTCATACAGGTCTTTTAATGTCTGACCGTCCTTCAAAACAACTCCTCTTTTTTGAGGATTCCTGATTCTCCTCTTTATTGTCTGATAAGAAGCATGAAGATATACAACAATTCCGATTTCTTTAAAATGTTTCATTGCTTCCTCGCAATAGACAACACTTCCGCCCGGAGAAATAACCGCATTTTCTGCTTTTATATCACGATTTACCTGATTTTCAATTTTTAAAAACCCATCATCACCGACTTCTGCTATGATTTCACGCAGAAGTTTTCCTTCTTGTTCCTGAATCAGAAGATCTGAATCTATGAAACCTTTTCCAAGTCTTTTTGCTACTACAATACCAACTGTACTTTTTCCGACAGCCGGCATACCGATAAATATAAGATTACTTTTCATTTGTATCCGTTCCCTTCTTCTGAATCCGTTTCTTTTGTTGTAATCTGAATGATTATATCATAGATTTTCCTGGCAATGAACAATAACTGTAAATTTTTTGTTTCCTTTTTCTCTGTTCGCCCCTGCGTCGGTAGATTTCCTGATATAACAAAACTTCCGCCAGATCTCTTAACATCCGCTCTTCCCCGGCAAACATTTTCTCCTGTTTTTTTACATTTTCGCAAATTCTGCTGCACATGATGTGTAGCTGCAATTTATCCGGATAAACATCAAACATCACACTCCCCGTGTATTCCATCCTGTCACATTCCTCTTCGACATAAGGCAGTATTCTCTTTGGAAGATCCGGGTACAGGCTTTTCATATACTCCAGGTCTGTCCTTTCTGCTCTCTCATCATATTCTGTCTGTATCGGATAGGCCATATAATAAGGCAATTTCTGGTACATGTTGCTCACTCCCACTGACAATAAGTTGTGCCGTCCCTGCTGTCCGCATTCCTGTTGATTGCAGCTTATAAATCCGGCGGCTATATAACGTTACTGTTCACACGATGTGCGACCAGCAACGCATCTCGCCATTTTAAATCGCCTTTGGCGATGGGGCGAGATGCATTCAAGTCAAAACACGCATCCTCCGTGTCAATCAGCGGAGTGATTGACACGGGAGTGAACAGTAACTATATAACTACTATATGATTTTCCTTACTCAACTGTTACTTTCACACAGATTCTTCATTTTACGATCAAAAAGAAAAAGAAGTCCTGGCTTTTCCGCCGGACTTCCTTGCCTGTAATTTCATTATTCACTTTCTCTTAAGATTCTGAGAATCTCCAGTCTGGTCTCCCCAACGCCGATCACATCTTCTCTCTGAATCTCTGTTGGACGATCTACCAGGATTCCGTTCAGGTATGTTCCGTTCTTGGAACCATCATCCATCAGATACAAACAGTCACCTCTCTGTATGATCACACAATGCTGCTTGGATACTCTTCCATCCTCATGCAGTGGCAGATACTTCTCATAATTGTCATTCCTCTTTGCTCTTCCGATTCCCACTTCATCATAGAATATGAAGCTATATTTCTGCCATGTATCCAGATCTTCCAGGATAATCTTCCACTGTCTTCTTTTTTTAGAAGAACGCTTCGCTGAATCCATAGAACCGTTCTGCCCTGAACTGCGTCTCTTCTTTCCCTGCGGCTGATCCTCTTCTGGATCATATCCCTGATCTGCCTTGTTACGCTTTCCATTCCTGGACTGCTTTCTCCGCTCTGCGTCCTGTGCCTTATTCTTTTTTACACTTATAAATGTACTGCAAAGAAGTGCGATACTTCCTAAAATCAGCAGTACCATAATCGCCCAATACCACATATGCATTATCACTCCTATCTGAATCTTAATCGTACTATATTTTTACGTTCTCGGCAAGCATAACATGTATCTTTTTGTCGAATTTTGTGATAAAATAAGTAGAAACAGAGAAAATAAGTGATTTTTAGAAGAGGTAATATCATGGAAAGAAATGAATTGTGCTGGTGCGGCAGCGGCAAGAAGTATAAGAAATGCCATATGCCGATTGAAGAAAAGATAATGATGCATGCTGAACGTGGTGAGATTGTTCCGACACGTAAGATTTTAAAAACTCCATTCCAGATTGAAAAGATCAGAAAAAGTGCTGAGCTTAATACAGCGATCCTGGATGAAGTAGCAAGACAGATCCACATTGGAATGAGCACACAGGAGATTGATGACATCGTATATCGTTTCACAAAAGAACACGGTGGTATCCCGGCTCCGCTCAATTATCAGGGATTCCCTAAGAGCGTGTGTACTTCTATTAATAATGAGATTTGTCACGGCATTCCGGATGAGAATATCATTCTGGAAGAGGGAGATATCATCAATGTTGATGTATCCACTATTCTTGACGGATATTTTTCTGATGCATCCCGTATGTTCAAAATGGGAAAAGTATCTGAACGTGCAGAGCGCATCGTCCGCGTCACAGAAGAGTGTGTGAAGCTTGGACTTGAGGCTGCGAAGCCTTGGGGACATTTAGGTGATATCGCAGATGCGATCAATACACATGCCCGTGCAAACGGATACTCTGTCGTAGAGGATATCGGCGGACACGGTATCGGTCTGGAATTCCATGAAGATCCTTTTGTCAGCTATGTGACACCAAAGGGAAGTGAGATGCTTCTCGTTCCAGGTATGATGTTCACGATTGAGCCTATGATCAACGAAGGCAGCCCTGACTTCTTCGTAGATGAGGACAATGACTGGACTATTTATACAATGGATGACGGTCTTTCTGCCCAGATTGAGTACATGGTTCTCATCACTGAGAATGGGGCAGAGGTTCTTACAAAATAATAATAGTAACAAATACGGGATGAACAGATATTAAAACTGCTCATCCCGTATTTTTATTATTCTTGTATAATGCTCTTTCTTTATCTGCAAAATACCGTTCCACTTCTTACGGCATCAATCTCAATGCTTCTGCCGGCTTTAATACGATTGCTGAATGAGATCCCATATTCAGGACAATCTCTCCATCTTGTACGATATACTCGTCATATTCTGTCGTATAACCGTTTTCATAAGAGTAGATCAGTCGTTTCATCCGTCCTTCCATCTCTACACCCGCATACCATACCGGTACGGTCACTGTACGAAGTTCATCACTGTTATTCACAACAACGACAATCTGTTCATCTGCTTCAAATCTTCCATAGGCCAGCAGATTTTCATCTGACGCCAGTAACTTGATAGAACCTTTTTTCAGCGGTTTCTCTTCCTTGTGGATACGGATCACTTCTTTGTGGAATGCCTGAAGTTCTTTGTCTTCGTTCCCCCATGGGAAAGTTCTCCGGTTATCCGGATCGGTGAATCCACAAAGTCCTGCCTCATCACCATAATAAATCGTCGGCGCACCGATCCAGGTCATCTGCATAATAACCGCTTCTCGTAAGATTGCCTTATTCACATCCTTTTCAGCTGCTTCTGTTCCAAGCTGTGCCACGCGTCCTGCCTTGTGGTTCGTACGTGTCAGGAAACGAGAATGGTCATGGTTTGAAAGTTCATTCATTGCCACCTGAAGAGATGGTGTCAGCATACTTGCCATAAAATGACGCATCGCTCCGACAAAGTTGTCAGCATTTCCACACAGATCCGGACGATATTCATCACTATGCTTCTCCATACCAGTCAAAAACCAGGTCAGCGGTTCCATAAATGCGTCATAATTCATAACGCTGTCCCACTCATCTCCCTGAAGCCAATCCTGCGGATCTCCATAATGTTCTGCTAATATAATTGCATCCGGATTCGCATCCTTAACTTCCTTTCGGAATCTCTTCCAGAAGATATGGTTGTATTCATTACTGAATCCAAGGTCCGCTGCAACATCAAGACGCCATCCGTCTACGTTATACGGCGGTGATACCCATTTTCTTCCGATATCCATAATGTACTGCTCAAGCTGTGGTGAATCCTCATAATCGAGCTTTGGCAATGTATCATGTCCCCACCAGCCATCATATGTTCCGTTATAAGGCCAGAGTTCATTTCTCGCATCATGGAACAGGAAAAAGCTGTTATATGGACTTTCTTTACTTACATATGCTCCCTTCGGATAGTCCGGCTGCGGCTCATAGATACGTTCTCTGTCCATCCATTTGTTAAAAGAGCCACAATGATTGAATACACCATCCAGAATTACACGCATTCCACGCTTATGCATCTCTTCTACCAGTTTGATAAACAACTGATTACTTGCCTCAAGATTGCGGATATCTCCTGTACGTTGCTGATACTTTGTCGCATGGATATTATCCTTTGCACCTGCCGGAAGTACTTCTCCGTCATCCACAACAATCTTTCCATAATGCGGATCTATGTAATCATAATCCTGAATATCATACTTATGATTCGACGGAGAAACAAACAGCGGATTGAAGTAAATAACTTCAACTCCAAGATCCTGCAGATAATCCAGCTTATCTAAAACACCCTGTAAATCCCCGCCGTAAAAATTACGGATATCCATTGCTTCCGGTGCCTGATTCCAGTCCTTCACCTTGCGGCTCGGTGCCCCAATATAAATATATTCATTATCCTCTACATCATTTGTCGGATCTCCATTATAAAAGCGATCAACAAAGATCTGGTACATCACAGCACCTTTCGCCCACTCGGGTGTCTTAAATCCCGGCGAAATAATAAAATCATAATAGTTTTCTTTTTTCCCTGTTATTCCATACCTACTATAAAAACAGATTTCTGCTCCCTGCTTGATTTCAAAACAATATCTTAAGATATCCTCACCAAGCTGATACTCAATCTCGTAAAAGTCAAATTCACCGTTCGTACGTGTCTTCCACATAGGATACTCCTGTTCTCCGATGTGAAGTTTCACTTCGTCAACATCATTGTGTGCCGTACGAAATCGCAACACTACTTTTTCATTTATCTCAGGCTCTGCCGGACAGACATAATCACCTGTACCGTCACAAAACAGTGCTTCTCTATTCACCTGTTTAGCCTCCTTTAACTCAATTCTTAAAACTATTCTAAAATAGAACCAAAATACCCCCGGCCAACACGGGATCGCCCGCCGGCAGAGGGTATCTTATCCTAAATACATATAATAACTACTATCCTTCAACCTCACTGTCTGCAAACAGTGCTTCGAATTCACTTCTTGTTATCTTTTCCTTCTCAAGAAGCAGTTGTGCACACTTCTCGAGTACCGGATGATACTCCTGAATAAGTGTACGCGCTTTCAAATAACACTCATCAATAATACGTTTCACTTCTTCATCAATCGTTCCGGCCACTTTTTCGCCATACCCTCTTGATGTATGACCGAAATCACGTCCAATGAATACTTCATCGCTGTCATTATCATAATTGATCAGCCCCAGTCTTTCAGACATACCGAACTTCATGATCATTGATTTTGCAATTGCTGTTGCCTGCTTGATATCCTGGGAAGCTCCCGTTGTGATATCATCAAAAATCTCTTCTTCTGCAACACGTCCGCCAAGGGAAACTGTAATTTCCTGAAGCATATGCCCCTTTGTATTGAACATATCATCCTTCTCCGGAAGCGGCATCGTATATCCGCCGGCTCCGCCTGTCGGAATGATAGATACGCTGTAAACCGGTCCTACATCCGGAAGCAGGTGGAACAAAATCGCGTGTCCGGCTTCATGATAAGCTGTAATCCTGCGTTCTTTCTCAGAAACGATACGGCTCTTCTTCTCCGGACCGATTCCGACCTTCACAAATGCATGACGGATATCAGACTGCTGAATGTACACCCGGTTCTCCTTCGCTGCCAGAATTGCAGCCTCGTTGAGAAGATTCTCAAGATCTGCTCCTGAAAATCCTGCCGTTGTCTGGGCAATCTGCTTTAGATCCACATCATCTCCAAGCGGCTTATTTCTCGCATGAACTTTCAGGATCTCTTCTCTGCCCCCTACATCCGGACGTCCGACAAGGACATCACGGTCAAATCTTCCCGGTCTTAAGATTGCAGGATCCAGAATATCCTTACGGTTTGTCGCTGCCATTACGATAATGCCTTCATTTACACCAAATCCATCCATCTCTACAAGGAGCTGGTTCAGGGTCTGCTCACGCTCATCATGACCACCGCCAAGACCGCTTCCGCGGCGTCTTGCGACTGCATCGATCTCATCAATAAATATGATACATGGTGCGTTCTTCTTTGCATCCTGGAACAGATCACGGACACGGGAAGCACCCACACCAACAAACATCTCAACGAAATCTGAGCCCGAAATGCTGAAAAATGGTACTCCTGCCTCACCGGCTACAGCCTTTGCAAGAAGTGTCTTACCGGTTCCCGGAGGTCCTTCTAAAAGAACCCCTTTTGGGATACGTGCTCCAACCTGGATGTATTTCTTCGGATCTTTCAGAAAATCTACGATCTCCTCCAGTTCTTCCTTCTCTTCTCTCAATCCTGCAACATCACGAAATGTAACCTTGATCTCATTCTTCGTACTCATCTTTGCGCGGCTCTTTCCAAAGTTCATCGCCTTAGAATTTCCCCCGCCGTTCTGACGGCTCATCAGGAAAAAGATCAGAAATACTCCTCCAAGTGTGATCAGCATCGGAACTACAACTGTTGTCAACATAGAATCCTTCGGTACATCCGAAAGCCTGTACTCCACCTGATTCTCTGTCAGAAGCTTCTCTACCTGCTCAACATCTGACACATTCACTTTCCTTGTATTACCATCATCTTTCAATGTAACAGAGACGGTTCCTGTCGGAACTGCACTGTTCTGATTGATGTAAACATCAGAAACATTTTTTCCCTGTACTGCAGAGACAAAGGAGGTATATGTCATCTCCTGCTGATGCATCTGAAGCTGGTTCGCCATCCACAGAACCACAACAAGGATCACAACAAAACTGATGATCGTTGCCCCACTCAGACCTCTGCTTTTTCTGTCATTATTCAATTTATTATTGCTTCCTTTCTATTCTGCGACTTCTACTACTCCGATGTATGGAAGATTTCTATACTTCTGTGCATAATCCAGTCCGTATCCAACTACGAACTCATCCGGAATCTCAAATCCTGTCCAGTCTACGTGCACATCTTTCACACGGCGGTCTGGTTTATCAAGCAATGTGCAAAGACGGAGACTTGCCGGCTTTCTCTGACGAAGTACGTCCATCAGATAATACAGTGTATTACCGGAATCAATGATATCCTCCACAATCAATACTTCCTTATTCTCAATAGACTCATCCAGATCTTTCGCAAGTCTTACAACACCACTGGATTTTGTTCCGTCTCCATAGCTTCCAACACACATAAAGTCCATAGATACCGGAACTGTAATTCTCTTTGCGAGTTCACACATAAAGAATACTCCACCTTTCAGAACACAGATCAGATGGATCTGCTTTCCTTCATACTCTTTACTGATCTTTTCTCCGAGTTCACGAATTCTTGCATCTACTTCTTCCTCTGAAATTAACACTTTAATCTTCTCAGCCATTGTTCTATTCCTCCATAATCTTTATCTTAAGAATCTTTTTCGTCTGGTCTCCCACCTGGTAGTACGAACTCATCCTTCTGCCCGGAATCCATACGATGTGGCTTTCCTCTGCGATCAGAAGCTGTCTGTCCCGTTCTTCTTGCGGAATCTTCTCATCAATAAAGTAACTCTTCAGCTTCTTTTTCTTTCCTTCCCCATCAATTGTAAAATAATCTCCGGGTCGTCTGTATCTCACACAGAGACTGCTTTTTATTATATCATAATCAAAGCATTTCGTGTAGCTTTTTTGTGGTATCTCTTTTGCTGAATTCTTCTCATTTTCACCACTGATTGTACAGCAGATTTTCAAATTTGTTCCCGGGATCTGTGTTTCTCCCGGAATCTGAAGACACAGAACAGAATCACTCTCTTCTTTTCTTTTTTCTTTCTGATGTACAGATGTAACTTTTTTATCACCTTTTGCAAGCAGAACTCCCTCATACATTCTTTTGGCTGTAACACTATACGGAAGATCGATCTGCCGTCCTGTCTGCCGTTCAAACAGTTGCAGTACCGCCAGGATATGCCTGCTTTCAATATCTTTCTGTGCCCCTGCCACTTCACTTACTGATCTTTGGATCAGTAATTTCTTTATCACAGGATCAAGGTGTTTCATTTCCTCTGCCTTGAGAAATATTTCTTTCCTGCTTTGAAGTCCGTCTGTCTGTTTTACACAGATATTCCATGCCTGATCTGTCTGTTTTTCCAGATATTCATAGATTTCTTCTGCCTGTTCACTGAGCTTCACAAAATGTTCTACCGTCCTTGTATTAACCTGTTCTTCTAATGTCGGAATTACATGATGACGAATCCGGTTCCTTGTGTATTCATCTTCCTGATTCGTTTCGTCAACACAATATCTGATATCACAATCTTTCAACCACTGTTCAATCTCTTCCCTGGACAATTCCAGAAGTGGGCGGATCCATTTTCCATACACTGGTCTTATCCCACACAATCCGCGAAGCCCGGTTCCTCTTGCCATGTTAAGAAGCATTGTTTCTGCATTGTCATTACTATGATGCGCTGTTGCAATCTTTGTCCCGCCCTGTTCTTTACAGAGTTGTTCAAATGCCTGTCTTCGCACATATCTGCCTGCTTCCTCCAATGATTCTTTCCGCTTTTTTGCAATTAATTCCACATTTTCATGAAATGCAAAAAAAGGAACCTGCATTTTATGACAAAGCATTTCCACATATGCCTCATCCTGTGCAGCCTCCTCCCCGCGCAGTTCATGATTCACATGGCAGACAAGCACCTGAAATCCCAGCTTTTCCTGCAATGAACAAAGTGCCATCAGCAGACATACAGAGTCTGCGCCACCTGATACACCTATGACAATCCTGTCCCCTTTTTCTATCATATGATATTGTCTGATATAGTTTTCAATCTTTTCTAATCTTTTATCCATCATACCTCAACTATACGTTAACGGTTACTTCTATGTCAATGACTACTTTCTGCATTTCCACAAAGCTGCAACCAAAACTGACATATCATCCTCCGGTTCTTTTCCTGTCCAGTTAAGTACCTGCTGTAAAATGTGTCTGGCCAGTTCCTTGGGATTTCGTATTTCCGTTCCTTTTATGATTGTTTCAAGAAGGAAGTCCTGCTCTCCTACCGGAAGTGCATCCAGCACTCCATCTGTCAGCATGATTACATACGTTCCATCCGTCAACTGCCGTTTCACTGAATCTATTTCAAGTGAATTCATCACTCCGATTGGAAGGCTTGTCGATGTCAGATGCTCAATCTGATCCTTTCTTCGGATAAAAGTTGAGGATGCGCCTGCCTTGATCAATTCACATTCCCCTGTATACAGATCAAACACTGTAAGGTCGATCGTAGAGTAATGGATTTCTTCTCTTCCGCAGACCAGTGTTGTATTGATCATCTGGATCGCAGTCTTTTCCGGAAATCCCGCTTCCAGAAGTTCTTCGAGAAGTTCTATCACAAGTGTGCTTTCCCGACAGGCAGCCTGCCCACATCCCATGCCATCTGACAATGCAACTCCCCTTTTACCACCCGGAAGATCCATCATCGTAAAACTGTCCCCTGAAATATTACTGCAGCCTTTTCCGATTCTTGCTATTCCGGACATTGTGTAATAGGATGGTCCTTCTCGGAAGACCACTGTTGTATAATCCGCTCCGATCAACTGCGCCCCTTCTTTTCCCGGAATCAATCTTCTTCCTGTCAGATTACTCAGAATCCCTGCCAGACTTTTTACCGGAATCTTTTCCGCTTTCCAGGTGCGCATCGTCAGATGCAATTCATATTTTCCCTCTCCATTCACAAGAAAATGCATGGAAAGTACACGTATTCCTTTTCTTTTTAATTGAGACAAGATCCGTTTCCCCAACCTTTCATCTGTAAATATGCTGTCTTCCAGATTTTTCGCCACATTTTGCAGCATATCTGCAAATAGATCAAGCTGGGTTGCACACCCTTCCCGGCTTCTTGCGATACGATTGATCCAGATCATATTTTGTCTTGCTTCGTGGAAACTGTCAAGCATCCCCCGATAAAACCGCGGAGCCATAATGCAGCGCTGCATCAGTTTTCTTTTTGTCTCTGCATCCAGTTCATTTCCATACTGATCCACTGCTGCAAGAATCTCGTATCCCATCTGATACATCTGAATATAGTTTTCACCCCAGCACCAACTGTTTTTCTCACATTTTTCACACACTTCTTCTCTTACGCAGGCAAACATTTCATCAATCTCTTCTTCTGAAAATGTCTGCTTTTTTTCTTCTAATTTCAAAAAGGTTTTCGCTAACTGTTTTAATGAAACTGCAAACTTATCAATCTGTTCCACATATAGACTACTATGTAATACCTGTCCATTTTCCATTTCCATCCCCCCTCGTTACTCAAAGAAAAACTCCAGGAGAACTTTCTCTCCCGGAGTTATCTTTCGTAAAATTCTGTATCCGCCTTTCACTGACTTTGCAGATTCGGTTACTATTCACTTGATTGGTTTAAATACGATTTCATTCGGATCAACAAGATTCAGCTTATCTTCTGCGATCTCTTTCATGTAATCATCTGTCTGTACATACTGCTCGTATTCTTTGATCTCTTCTGCTCTTGCCTGCTCACTTTTGATCTGTGTCTTCAGTTCTGCTTCCTGCTGTTTATACGCTGTATTCTTTGCATGAAGCTTTACTGCATTCACTCCCAGCACACCGGAAAGAAGACACAATACTGACAAAATCATAAGAACGCTTCTTTTGTACGGACTCGGACGTCTCTGTTTTGTATGGCTGCGCCGTCCAGTCACTCTTTTTTTCTTTGCCATCTAAAATTCACCCTAAAATAATACACTCTTAACGTTACCGGGAACTCAATCCTGCCTTCACTGACGGAGTCCCCCCCTATAAACTTCCCAATTATCAATATTCTATCTGTTTTCTCTAATAATTTCAAGGTTTTTCCTTGTTTTTTTGTGTATTTTTTCTCCAGACGAAATCAGTTTCTGAATAACGGCAACGCCAAATACAAGACCTAGTAGAAAATACCATCTAATACTACCATACGTAGTTGCATATATCTGTGAGAAAATATATGCACTCATAAATATCCAGTAGAACAGATCCTCGATTCCTTTCACCAGATTATTATGTATTATCATTTTCCTTAAGAAAATCAGGATCTCATACCCAGCCCGGACATTCACACCTGTAAGACAGGCACAGAAGAAAACAAGCAGTTCTTTTTTTATATTTAGCATCATCTTTCTTCCTCACTTGAACATCTTTGTCCAAAAGCTTTCTTCCTGTTTCTTTGCCTGTGAAATATTAGAATATGAAACACTGTCTATTGTTCCAGACAAATCTACTTCTCCCTTTTCCACACTGAGACGGTTCACATGCAAGTCTGTTCCTTTTACTAACAGCATTCCCTGCTCTGTTTCCAGAAGAATCTCATTCAGATCAAAAGACAATACATCCAGAACACCTGTCACCATACTTGTCTTCCGGTTATTAACCACCAGCTTATGAGCCTTTACAGTCTTTTGCTGTTCCTCCATCCGCTGCACCTCCCTCTTCTCTGGCATACCCCACAGTATATTACTGGAACCAGATAGCAGTTCCCTGTACTTTTCTATATATATGTCAGAGCTTTTACACTTATTCCTTACAGATAAGGGTTTTATATATGTGCGCTCGAAAATGCTTTATCGTATAGCATACAGAAAGGCAGGGAATATCTCACTTTGTAAAATATTCCCTGCCTTTCTAAGATTACTGAAAACAATAACCATTGATCGACTTATAGATTCCTGTTGTCTGACAGACTTTACAGGTATTTGAATAAGTCCTTTGCTTCTTCTTTTTTTGTTGTCTCCTGTAGTTCAAGAACCTCAACCTTAACGGTTCTCGTTCCAAACTGAATCTCGATCACATCACCCGGCTTTACCTTCACAGATGCTTTCGCCGTCTTTCCATTCACCAGCACACGTCCTGCATCACAGGCCTCGTTTGCTACAGTTCTTCGCTTGATCAGACGGGAGACTTTTAAAAACTTATCCAGTCTCATATATTCTTCTACAAAATCCCCTGAACTAGTTGATTGCGTCCTTTAATGCTTTTCCAGCTTTGAATTTAGGAGCCTTGCAAGCTGCGATTGTCATAGTTTTTCCTGTCTGTGGGTTTCTTCCTTCTCTTGCTGCTCTCTCGCTTACTTCAAATGTACCAAATCCAACAAGCTGTACTTTATCTCCTGCTTTCAGCTGCTCTGTTACAACATCAACAAATGCCTTTAATGCTTTCTCGGAATCTTTCTTGGAAATCTCTGCCTTTTCAGCTACTGCTGCAATAAATTCTGTTTTGTTCATGGATTATGTCCTCCTTTATTGTACTCAAATACAATTCTATTCCTAATTTTATTTATTCAGGTTACAAGTCTGCACGATAACTTGCCTCAAACCCTTATGTACTGTTATAACGGTTTCCCTGTTGTTTGTCAAGATAAATCCACATTTTCCGCGGTTTGCGGAGCTTTTTTTATTCGAAGACCTCTCTCAAAAATACTTCTTTCTCCTTCGTCTGTTCTACTGCTGTCTGCAGCTTCTCTACACTCTTTTCCGGAAGCCATGCTTTATTTGATCTGGAATAAGCACTTGCTGTCTTCCAGAACTTTTCCGGATAGGCCAGTCGAAGGCAAAGATACTCTCTTTCATCTGGTTTTAATTGCCGTACGCTTTCATATGCTTCTAATATATTTTGTCCTGTTTTTTGTTTCCAATGATATTTTTCCATTACTTTTCTCAAAAGGTAATATAAATCATCTACTTGTATTCCGATTCGCATCCGCTCAAAGTTTGTTATCACCTCATTTTCCGGAAGGATCATGACATTATGGTAATTATAATCTCCATGAAGCATTTTCCTTTCCCGTATACTTCTTTCATATAGATTCTGGCAACCAGACCGTTCTATCTGCTCTGTCACCTTTTCTGCCTGCCATGCAATTTCTTCATAATGCTTCAGATAATAGGATTCAAATTCATTTTTTGCAACCCGTTTTCTGATAAATGACCGCACTTTTTTCATTTCCCTGTTACGACGTTTCATTTCTTCCAATGGATTTTTACTTAACAATGGTGACAACTTTGTCCAGTCAATTTTCTTTTCTTCACAAACTGACTGCTGTGTATTCTGTGAGATTTCCTGCACCTCTTCTTTCTGGAATTTCTGAAATATTTCTTTCTCCTGCAAGTCCGGCTCATACCACTGAAATCCCAGATGAAGCTCTCCCAGTTTTCTTGCTGCCCGGAAAATATCTTCCTCTCTCTTCAGATTGCACTCTTCCCCCGGATACCATTTTTTCATCAAATATCTTGTTCCATCTCTGGAATTCTGCACCAGATTCCCTTCTTTACTGAACACAGGTGTATCCACCAGATATCCCTGCTTTTCTAATCGGTTTAAAATAAGATACAATAAAGGGACGCGCCTCTCCGAGATCTTTGTCTCTTTCAGAAGCATCGTCCCTTCTTTTGTATCGCAATAAAATGCACCTCTGATCCGCCGGGTGCTATTCACTTCAAGTTCGTACTTTTCCAGTACTTCCATCTCATATTCTCTCATGGCTGCCCCCTGTCCCATTGACCTGGATTATTATTCTTTTCCAGTTACCAGACTTTTTACTGTCGGTTTTAACAGCAACCGACAACGATTTCTTTCTAATCTATGAAAGGGACAACCTGAGTATTCTCTTTTTCTTCCGGTATTTTCTACTTTTCTTTTTCGATTTTTTCTTTCACGTACTTACAGAGATTCTCTTTCGTGTTCCGTTCCGGATCATCCAGCACATATTCCAGCAGTTCACTGAGCATTGCACCGAGTTCGCGCCCCGGCTTCATCCCCAGTTCCATCAATTCTCTTCCGCTCACCGCAAGCTGTCGAAGAGTCACGCACTGATTCTCCATCAGGATCTGTTTGTAAAGATTTCTTATCTCTACGATATTTTCAATCTTTTCCCTTCTCATGTAAGTGCTCTGTGATTTTGCATCTGCAAGACGCACTGCGAGATAGTATGGGAATAATTCGACACCGATCCGATTCATTGCACGACGTACATTCGCCGGTGTTGCTTCCATCCGGTAATCATGATAGCAGACCAGCTTCGTTACAATGCGAATCGTCTCATTGTCAAATTTTAACCGCTTCAAAACTGTACGGGCAATTTTCTCGCTTTCCAGAGCATGTCCTTTGAAATGATCGTTTCCTTTCTCATCTGTTGTCTTCATTGCCGGTTTTCCCATATCATGGAACAACATTGTAAGACGAAGGTATTTATCTCTCTTCACATGCTTCAATGTATAAAGTGTATGCTCTGCCACATCGTACTTATGATGTATTGTATTCTGTTTTACTCCTACCATGGCGTCCCATTCTGGAAGGACCACCTTTGTAATTCCAAGTTCACAGGCATCCTGAATGCGCTCCGGATGTGGAGACGTCAGAAGTTTCACAAGCTCTGTCTGAATACGTTCTGCACTGATATTCTTAAGGTTTGGTGCAAGCTCCTTCACTGCTTTGGCAGTATCAGGTTCAATCGGGAAATCCAGCTGTGCTGAGAAGCGTACCGCACGAAGGATACGAAGTGCATCTTCTGAAAATCTTTCCCTCGGATCTCCAACGCAGCGGATCAGATGATGATTCAAATCCTGCATTCCACCAAACACGTCTACCAGCCGGACATCATCATTATATGCCATCGCATTGATCGTAAAATCTCTTCTGCGAAGATCTTCTTCCAGACAATTGGTAAAGCGAACTTCCTTCGGATGACGGCTATCCTCATATGCACCGTCAATTCTATAAGTCGTCACCTCATAACTGTCTTTGCCAATCATTACTGTAACTGTTCCGTGTTCTATTCCTGTATCAACCGTCCGACGAAATATTTCCTTGATTGCTTCTGGTTTTGCCGACGTTGTGATATCCCAGTCCTGCGGTTTTCTCGCCAAAATAGAATCTCTCACGCAGCCACCTACTGCAAATGCATCATATCCTGCAAGTTGCAGATTATTAATGATAAACAATACCTTCTTTGGTAATTCTATCTTCATTTACTACTTCCTTCCTATATTAGTAAAAGTTTCTTTTTTCTCTCTATTAACAGATTAATATTATAACTGTTCTTTCTTGTTGTCTCAACTATTTTAGCACAGTTTTTCTTCTTTTATCAGCATAAAATCAAAAGGATTTCCATGAATAGGCACCAACTCTTATTTAATAAAGAAAACAGGCAAACTCTCTTCTATTGAAAGTTTGCCTGCTCATAATAAAGTTCTCTACTCCATCTCTCTTAAAAATGTGCTGAATCTCACTCCGTCCTCTGCCGCATCTGCCAGATTCACACAGCTGTTTCCGATTCTCTCCACGTTATGTAGAATCTCATTAAATGCAGCCGTAAGTCCTGCCTTACATTTTCCTTTGTGTACACGTTTAATATGTCCTTTTCTGATATCTCCGTCCATCTTGCGGATCTTTTCTTTCATCTTGACAAGGTTTTCAGCCTCATTTGCCTCTTCGTTATTAACCATTTTCATGACCATGTTGTACATTTCACTGACAAGTTCCATGCTCTTCTGTATATCCTTTGATGCTTCTTGTGAGAACTGTACTCTTTCTTCTTTTGCACTCTTCTTGTCCTTTTTCACAAGCTTTTCTGTCTGCATGGAAACAGCGACATTTTTCGTAAGTTCACTGATTCTGTCAATATCGATCAATACATACTGAAGCTCTGCTGCTCTTGCCGCCTGCTGCTCTGTCATAACTCCGGCCGCTGCCATTTCTGCAAGATAATCTGTGATCTTTCCTGTAAGCTCAGCTGTCACTTCTCTGCTCTTTACAAATTCTTCAACAGAAGCACCATCTCCACTATCAATCTTTTCTGCTGCCTTTTTCAGCATCACGCCTACCTGCTCTCCGCAATTCATCAATTCTCTTACTGCAAGCTGTAATGCAACTGTAGGCTGACTAATCAGTTTGTTATCAAGAAATTTTGGCTGCACTGCATTGACTTCTTTCACTTCTCCGTCCGGGATCAGACGCATTACGATTTTCACCATAACTCCAACAAGCGGTACCCAGATCAGCGTCATCACAAGGTTGAAAAATGTATGTGTATTCGCGATCTGTCTTGAAATCACTTCAATCTCCGGTCCCTTAGGGGAAATATACTGGATAAATGCTGCCAGTGGTTTTACGAACCAGATAAACAGGAAGCATCCTGAAATATTAAAGATGCAGTGTGCAAGTGCTGTTCTCTTCGCATCCTTTGGCTGACCGATACTTGCCAGAAGTGCTGTGATCGTCGTTCCGATGTTATCACCGAAAAGAATCGGAATTGCACCTGCCAGACCGATGATACTTGTCACTCCATCAGCTCCCGGCTGAGCCGCAAAATTCTGGAGCACTGCGATTGTAGCACTGGAACTCTGTACTACAAGAGTCATTAATGCACCAACAGCAACTCCAAGAATCGGAATGTCTGCCACTTTGCCGATCAGTTCTGTGAAAACAGGGCTTGATGCTAATGGTTTCATAACTGTTCCCATCGTCTCAATTCCAAGGAACAGTAAACCGAACGCAAAAATCGTCATACCAATATTTTTTACACGTTCTGATTTAGAGATAAAATATACGATAAATCCAATAAAAATGATTGCATAAATGTAGTCACTTAACTTAAATGCAATCAGCTGTGCTGTCATTGTTGTACCGATATTGGCACCAAAAATAATAGAAATTGCCTGTGGCAGTGTCATCAGTCCTGCACTTACAAAACCAATCGCCATAACCGTCGTTGCACTTGAACTTTGCAGTACGGCTGTAACAAGCATTCCCGCAAGTGCTCCCATTACAGGATTTCTCGTTAAAAGTGACAGGATTTTCTTCATTTTTTCTCCTGCCGCTTTCTGAAGACATTCACTCATCATATTCATTCCATAGATAAAAACCGCCAGGCCACCAAGCAGCCCGAAAACAATCTGTATGTTTTCCTTCATTTTTCTTCCTCCAGATCCTCTCTCATGTCTGTTTTCAATTACAAATCACTGTCTTGCATCTGTTTTTCAAACGCAGTGCTTTTTTCTTCTTTACATATCTGAGATTATCATGGCTTTATAAAAAACTCTGTGAAGTTATGTTAAATCTATGTTAAATAGCGAAAATTTTATTAAAATCCCTTTTAAATAATGTTAAAACCAGATTAGTTATCTATAACTTTCTTATTCTTTGCAGTCTTTCACTTCAAACGATAAATCGGACTGGTTTTCCACATTCGATATAGAAAAAAAGAGTGTTATCCACACACTTTACTGTTCATGTGTGGATAGCACTCTAAAACTTCTTTATATTATTACAGTTCACAGTTGTTTACTGTTCTTGGGAACGGAATGACGTCACGGATATTGGACATTCCTGTCAGATACATTACGCATCTCTCAAATCCAAGTCCGAATCCTGCATGTCTTGTAGAACCATATTTTCTCAGATCAAGGTAGAATCCATAGTCTTCTTCCTTAAGTCCAAGTTCTTTCATTCTTCCAAGAAGCTTGTCATAATCATCCTCTCTCTGGCTTCCTCCGATGATCTCTCCGATTCCCGGTACAAGACAGTCTACAGCTGCTACTGTCTTACCATCTTCGTTCATCTTCATATAGAAAGCTTTGATTTCCTTCGGATAATCTGTAACGAATACAGGACGTTTGTATACCTGCTCTGTCAGATAGCGCTCATGCTCTGTCTGAAGATCGCATCCCCAGGATACTTTATAATCAAACTTATCATTGTTCTTCTCAAGGATCTCTACTGCCTCTGTGTATGTTACACGTGCAAAGTCAGAGTTCACTACATTATGAAGTCTGTCAAGAAGTCCCTTATCAACGAAAGAGTTGAAGAAGTTCATCTCTTCCGGTGCATTCTCAAGTACGTAGTTGATCACATACTTCAACATAGCCTCAGCCAGTTCCATATCATCTTCAAGATCTGCAAATGCGATCTCCGGCTCGATCATCCAGAACTCTGCCGCATGTCTTGTTGTGTTAGAATTCTCTGCGCGGAATGTCGGTCCAAATGTATAAATATTGCGGAATGCCTGTGCATAAGTCTCACCATTAAGCTGACCGCTTACTGTAAGGCTTGTCTCTTTCCCAAAGAAATCCTGTGTATAATCTACAGTTCCATCCTCATTCTTCGGAACATTGTCCATATCCAGTGTTGTAACACGGAACATCTCTCCTGCACCCTCACAGTCACTTCCTGTGATCAGCGGAGTGTGTACATATACAAATCCTCTGTCCTGGAAGAACTGGTGAATCGCATATGCTGCCAGAGAACGAACTCTGAATACAGCCTGGAATGTGTTTGTTCTCGGACGGAGATGAGAAATTGTTCTAAGATACTCAAAACTGTGACGCTTCTTCTGCAGTGGATAATCTGGCGCAGATGCTCCTTCGATCACAACCTCTTCTGCCTGGATTTCAAATGGCTGCTTAGCCTGTGGTGTCGCTACCAGTGTACCCTTAACAATGATTGCTGCTCCTACATTCAGCTTGGAAACCTCAGCGAAGTTCTCCATCTTATCATGATATACAATCTGTAATGTATCAAAATAAGATCCATCATTCAATACGATAAATCCGAATGTCTTAGAATCTCGAATGCTTCGAATCCAGCCTCCAACTGTTACCTCTTTGTCCAGATATCCCTCTCTGTTCTTAAATAACTCACGAATTGTTGTCAGTTCCATACCATTTACTCCTTCAAATAATTCTTCTATCTTTTTCTATTATCAGAATCTTCAAACAGATGCCTCCCGGCAGTCTTAACAGTTATTATAACACTCCAGGAGCGCAGAGTAAATAAGAAACAACTGATATCACTATGTATTTCATCTATTTTCTCAGTTTTTCCAGTTCTGCCCTCAACCGGATCAGTTCCTTTTCTGCCTCCTCAGCACGTTTTCTTTCAGCTTCCATCTCATCTTTTGTTCTCTGCATCTCTGTCTCCAGCGATTCTTTCTCCGCTTTCAGTGTTTCCCTTTCCTGCTTTATTGCTTTTACTTTTTCCCTTTCCTCTCCAAGAGCCTCATCCAACTCGTCAATCATTAGTTTTACTGTATTACGATCCAATATTTCCAGTTCTTTTGAAAACATCCCCATCATCCTTTCGCTGTTCCGGCAGATGTTATAGATTTCTTCATAAATGTCCTTTGAAAAACTCTTGAAAACACTATTACTTTTTTCAAATAGAACTATCGTATATACTTTTTTTATGTCTCGATAATGAAACTTTTTTCCTAATTCTCTTCTTACTCTTTTATACTGTCTTAATAACATATCAGCCGAATAACATGCACTACGCTCCCCTGGAAAAAGATATCCGATAGTGTTTCTCCTTCTGTTTTTTACTCCCGGCCAGAAGTAGATATAGAATAATTTGATGCACTTGAAATTTCAATGTGTTTTTTGTTCGTAACTCATCTTTTTTGTTGATAAAATGAGGATATCTTTTTTCTACACAAAACAATATTTTTCTAAAATTTTCCAGGTGAATAACTTTATAAACATATTTTGCATAATTACTATTGCTTACGGATGCTTATAAACCGTACAAATAACTGTCCTAAAGCAATAAAAATCTCGAATTTTGTATCTATATATAAACATGCCTTTCCTCTCTTGAAATCCAATATTTTCTAGTATAAAATATTCTCGTTAAATTCTTGACGAATAGCAATATAACAACGGCAGTTCTCTTACTGTGTTACCATTCACAGCAGGAGAGCTGCCGAATTACAAAAGAATAAGGAGTTATATCATGGACAATCATTTTAACACTCCCGCAGAAGTCATTGATCTGAGTATCAAGGCCTGCGAGAACAAAACCCGTCTTCCACTTGGAAAAATGATTCTGCTCGGCATCATGGCCGGCGCGTTTATCGCTTTCGGCGGTGCTACAAGCAGCACGGCAGCACACGCAGTAGAAAATGTTGGCGTAGCAAGAGCTCTTGCCGGATGTATCTTCCCTGTCGGACTGATGCTCATCGTATTTCTCGGCGGCGAACTTTTCACCGGAAACTGTCTGATCATCATGGATGTATTTGACAAGCGTGTCACATGGGGCGGATTATTCCGAGATCTTTTCATCGTATTTTTCAGTAACCTGATCGGTGCTCTTTGCGTGGATCTGCTCATTGTATACAGTGGAAACCTGAACTACTCAGGCGGACTTCTCGGTGCTTATACAATCAAAGTTGCTGTTGGAAAGATCGCAATTTCACCACTGCAGGGAATCACTTCCGGAATCTTATGTAACATCCTGGTATGTCTTGCAGTACTGATGGCTACTTCCGCAAGAGATATTGCCGGTAAGGTATGGGCAATTTTCTTCCCAATCTGTGCCTTCGTAGTCGGCGGATTCGAACACTGCGTTGCCAATATGTTCTATATCCCGGCTGGTATCCTTGCTTCACTTAATCCGGCTTATGTTGCGAAAGCAGAAGAAGCTTACGGAATTACAGCTGAACAGATTGCAACACTGACACCACTTCACAGCCTTGCAAACTTTATTCCGGTTACACTTGGAAATATGCTCGGTGGTATGATCTTTGTCGGACTTCCGCTGTATCTGATTTATAAAAAGAACTGGGAAAATAAATAAGGACTGTTTTAAAGAAAAACTCATGTGAATCTCTTCTAACGAACTCACATGAGTTTTTTCTATCTCTGAGATTGTTGGCGTAGGTGCTCAAAAAAAGAACCTGAAACAAATCAGTTTCAGGTTCTTCAGAGGCGCAGACCGGATTTGAACCGGTGAATCAGGGTGTTGCAGACCCACGCCTTACCGCTTGGCTACTGCGCCGTATTTATTTAACTATTAAAGTATAGCAAAATACGTGCAGTACGTCAATGGTGTTTTCTTTGATTTTTAACTTCATTATTCAACTTCTACAGGAATGAATGAAAATGTTGTCACATCAAACAATCCCATATCTGTCAGCTTAATCTCCGGAATTACTGCAAGTGACATAAAGCACAGTGTCATTACCGGCTCCACATCTCCACAGATTCCAAGTTCTTCATATGCTTTCTCGTGAATATCTGTCAGTTTCTGATCTACCCACTCACCACTCTGATCACTCATTAGTCCGGCAATCGGCATTGGCATGCTCTCGATCACTTTTCCTTCCTTCACAAGAACAATACCACCTTCCTGCTCGATCAGACTGTTCACGGCAAATTCCATCTCTTCATCATTAACTCCAACAACAATGATGTTATGAGAATCGTGAGCCACTGAAAGTGCTACAGCACCTTCTTTGATTCCGTATCCTTTCAGGAATCCACAAGCTACATTCCCTGTTCCCTGATGACGCTCAACAACAGCTACTTTTACAAGATCAACTTCTGGATTTCTTACGAACTCTCCATTTGCATCCAACTCAATCTCTGCTGTATCTTTCGCTGTTACAACTCCACCCGGAAGAATCTTGATTACATTTACTTTGTTTGATTTCAGGTTCATTTTAAATTTCTCTTTGGAGAAATCTTTTACGATCACACTTCCCTTAACGGAAGAAATATCACATTTTTTGATCTCCGGCAGATATTTTCCTTCTTCTGCCACCAGAGCACCTTCTACAAATACACGGTTTACATGGAAATCTTTCAGATCATCCAGAAGAACAACATCCCCACGGTATCCCGGTGCAATTGCTCCTCTGTCTTTCAGGTCAAAGCATTCTGCTGCGTTAAGTGTTGCCATACGAATTGCTATCACAGGATCAAGACCTTCCTCTACACAGATACGCAGATGATTATCAAGATGTCCTTCATGAAGGATTGTCTTCGGCTGACGGTCATCAGAACAGAGCAGGCATCTTCTGCTGTTCTCTGCTGTCACACCTTTAAGCAGTGTTCGAAGGTTATGGCATGCTGATCCCTGACGAAGCAAAATGTACATTCCTCTCTCCAATCGATCACTCATCTCTTCTACGGTAGAACATTCATGATCAGCTGCGATTCTTGCTGCCGCATATGCATTCAATTCTTTCCCTGTGATTCCTGGTCCATGTCCATCAATAAATTTGCCTTCCTGTTTTGCTACAATGATCTTATCCAGATCACTGTCTGCTGCATTGATCACACCCGGGAAATTCATGAACTCACCAAGTCCGGCAATTCCTTCTCTTGTGATTGGCTCTTTCATTGCTTCTGCATCGATCACCGCACCTGAGTGCTCGAATGGTGTAGCCGGTACACAGGATGGAAGCTCATATTTCACATCAAGCACTGTGTTCTCAGCTGCTTTCATCATATAGTCCAGACCGGCGATTCCACATACATTTACGATTTCATGTGGGTCTGCCATAATTGTTGTTCCTCCATGTGGAACTAACAGGCGTCCAATCTCCTCTGGACTTACATAAGAAGATTCGATATGGATGTGGCTGTCGATAAATCCAGGTGCTGCATATCTTCCTTCTGCATCAATCACTTTCACGCCTTCATACTCACCGATACCTGCAATCTGATTACCTGAAAATGCAATGTCTCCTTCCTGGATCTTTCCTGAAAATACGTTTACAATCTTACAATTTTTAATCACCAAATCTGCCGGAACTCTTCCTGCAGCTGTATCAATAAGTTTCTTTAATTCCACCTTCATTGTTGCTACGTCTTTCACGTCAGAAGTCCTCCTCTTTATTTTTCGTCTGAGTCCTCTTTGCTTTTAAATGGAATCACTTCGCATTCATTTGAAGTTTCTTCGTCTTCGTCTGAATCTTCTTCGTCATCTTCTTCCTCATCTTCTTCCTCAAGAAAGCTTTTGATTTTTGATAAACAAATTTTGATTTTCCTGAACGAATTTTCACTCTTTACATCGGTTTCATCTTTCTCTGCATCCGGCACAAAATTCTCTGATGACTGTTCCTCTGTGTCCTCTGTAATCACAGGCATCGCGATTGTCTCACCCAAAGTTTCAGACTCTTCTGAGCTATCTCTGTTTTCGGTCACTGCCTCTGTTTCAGTCGCCGCATTTATTTCTGTAACTCCTTCTGTCTCAGCTTCTTCTGTAGTTGCATCTGTCTCAACTGCTCCTTCTGCTTCTGTAGTCAGATCTGCATCCGTCTCCTCTTCTGTTTCGTCTGTTCCATTAATTCCTTCTAACAGCGCATCAACTGTCTTCTCTTCCTCTGACACTTCTTCTACTTCTGCCTCTGACTTCGGTTCGCACGGCATTCCCACTGTAAAGCAGCTTCCGGATCCCAGGATACTTTCTGCATCCACCCATCCATCGTGTACTTCAACAATCCATTTTACAACAGAAAGTCCCAGTCCAAAATGACCTTCTCCGGCACCTAAAGGATCTCCTCTGAAAAACCGATCCCATACGTGCGGCAGATCCGTCTCCGAAATTCCAATTCCCGCATCTGCAATCTTACAGGTAAATTCACTGCCTTTGCTTTCAACAACAACTTTGATCAGTCCAATCTCCCGGCTATAATCAATGGAATTCTCCAGCAGATTTAACAACATCTTCCGATAACAGTTCTCATCCACTTCTGCGTAAATCTCCGGTTCAATCTCATATTCTATCTGCACCGGTTCATCTGCTTCCTGAAGTCTGCTGATCTGACCTTCTATAATTCCTGTTGTCAGTTCACTGATATTCATGCGTTTTTTATAAGCCGGCTGGCATCCCTGATCTGCCTTTGCAAAAAATGAGACTTCCTGAATAAAATCTGAAAGAATCTGTGCCTTTTTCTGCACCAATTCAATCTGCCAGCGCTGACGCTGGGACAGTCGCCAGTCGCCAAGGCACCATGCGCTTCGTGTAAGGATCACACTGACCGGCATCCACATCTCCTGTACAACATTTTCTGCAAAATGTCCCTCCTCGCGCACATCCTCAAGTAATTCATTCAATGTCAGCTGCAGTCTCTCCAATTCCGCATCAGATTCTTCCAGTTCCAACTGTCTGGAGAAATCTTTTGTTCTACAGATTTCCGCCGCTGACTCTGCCATATCTGCAGTCCGTTTCAGGACCTCTCTTACCAGAAAGTATCCAATTGCAAGAGATGCGATGAAAACGATTGGAAGTACCACCTTCGCCATCGCTTTTGCTGACTGCGCATCTGTTCCACTTATCACTGTAGCAAGAAACAACGCAATGCCTGTTGCCACGAATATGCACCCTGTATATTTTAGTGTTAATTTTATTTTCAAAGATATTTTTTTCATTCGTACTCCTCCAATGGAATCTCTGACATTCCAAGTTAGATTATAGCACATTTTTAAACAGTATGTTGTGAAATTCTTCTTAAATAAAAAGTTTTTATTATGCTTTTCCGCCTTGTATTTCTCTCTGATTTGCCCTATCCTAAAAAGTAAATATATCAGCAAAAAAAGATTTTTAAAACAATTTGAAAGAAGGAAATATCTATGAACAATTCAGTTTCTCAAGAACTATTAAAATTTCTTCAAAAGAGTCCCACAGCGTTTCATGCAGTTCAACAGATGAAATCAGAGCTTCTTGCAGTTGATTTTACTGAACTAAAGGAAAATCAGCGTTGGAATATAGAATGCGGCAAACACTATTTTGTTACACGAAATGACTCTTCCCTGATTGCATTTACAATTCCGGAAAATGGTATTAACAAGATGCACATTCTGACAAGTCATAGTGATTCTCCGACCTTTAAGATCAAAGAGAATCCGGAGATCGAAGTGGAAAAACATTATGTGAAATTAAATGTAGAAAAATATGGTGGCATGCTCTGTGCACCCTGGTTTGACCGTCCGCTCTCTGTTGCCGGACGCGTTATAATAAAAGATAAGACAAACAGACAATTCACGAGCAAACTCGTCAATATTGACCGGGATCTTGTTATGATCCCGAATCTCGCGATTCACATGAACCGTGAGATCAATAGCGGTTACAACTACAACGCACAGAAAGATCTTCTCCCGCTTTATGGCTGTGGTTCTCCTAAAGGAACTTTTATGGAACAGATTGCTGAAGCTGCCGGGGTAGAAAAAGATGAAATCCTTGGACATGATCTATTCCTTTATAACCGACAGGAAGGTTCCATCTGGGGGGCTTCTGAAGAATTCATTTCCAGCGGCAGACTTGATGACCTGCAGTGTGCCTTCGCATCACTTCAAGGTTTTCTTTCCGGTGAGAAGAGAGACTGTATGGCTGTACACTGTGTTCTTGATAATGAAGAAGTTGGAAGCGGTACGAAACAGGGCGCCGCATCCACGTTCCTTTTTGACACACTGATCCGTGTTCACGAAGCACTTGGATATGATGGAGAAGATTATCGTGTCCATCTTGCAGACAGCTTTATGATCTCTGCGGATAATGCTCATGCGGTTCATCCAAACTATACAGAGAAAGCAGATCCGACAAACCGTCCTTACCTGAACGAAGGAATCGTGTTGAAATTCAATGCAAACCAGAAGTACTGTACGGACGCCGTATCTGCTGCCATGTTCCGCGACCTATGTAAGCGGGCAGATGTTCCGGTTCAGACATTTACAAACCGTTCTGATATGGCCGGTGGCTCTACCCTTGGAAATATTTCCAACACTCAGGTTGCGCTCAATACCGTTGACATTGGACTTCCGCAGTTGGCAATGCATTCCCCTTATGAGACTGCAGGTGTGAAAGATACTGAGTATCTGGTACGAGCTGCAAAAGAATTCTTCTGCTAGTAAAAGAAGGAGCAGGGATTTCATTATGACGAAATCCCCGCTCTTTATTTTTTACAAATGCTTTTTCAGCGCATCTACATAATAAGACGCATAACGACTGAAAATAATATTTTTCTTTTTAATAATACCGATCCTCATCGTTTTATCAACATCTAATGGCTTCGCTATAATACTGCTTCCATTTAATTTCTGGTCGATCACACCACTGCTTACTGTGAATCCGTTTAATCCGATCACCAGGTTAAATAAGGTCGCCCTGTCTCTCACCTGTATACTCTTCGGGAAATCAAGCATACTTATAAATTCCTCTGAAAAATAAAACGAATTATTATTTCCCTGTTCATAGACAAGATACGGATATGGTCGTAAATCTTCCATGGAAATCATTTCTTTTTCTGCCAGTGGATGATCTTTACAGATAAATACATGCGGTTCTGCGACAAACATTTCCTCAAATTTCAACTGATTATTCTTTATCAGCTTCAGAATCACATCTTCATTGTGTTCCGAAAGGTAAAGAACCCCTATCTCACTTTTTCCGCTTGCCACATCTTCAATGATCTCGCCCGTCTGTGTCTCTCTTATAATAAAACTATACTGGTCTGCATCATATTCTTTGATCAGATCAACAAAAGCATTTACCGCAAACGAATAATGCTGGCAAGACACAGAAAACTTTGGTGTCCTTCTCTCTCCATTTCCAAAATGTTCTTTCATATTGTCAGCCTGCTCTAAGAGCATCCTTGCAAAGGACAATAGCTCTTCGCCTTCTCTTGTAACAGTAACGCCTTTGTTAGACCTTGTAAATGCAGTCACTCCCATCTCTTTTTCAAGATTATGAATTGCTGCACTAAGCGACGGCTGTGAAATAAAAAGCTTTTCTGCAGCCTCCGTAATATTCCCACAATCCGCAACCGTAACTAAATAGGTTAATTGCTGTAATGTCATGTTCGCTCACTCCTTATTGAAACTGATATCCGGGCTTATCATAAAAGTATTCCCCATAACCATCTTGAGACAAATGGCTGTAAGAAAAACATAATAACACCTACTGAACCACAGATCAAATAAAAATCATTAATTTTTGAATCTGATAAAGTTCGCTTTGTAAAGTTTTCGGTTACAAAACGCACAGTAAAGTAGCCGATCAAAGTACCGATGCTATTTGTAATGATATCATCTATATCAGTTGCTCTGCCAGTAAAAAGTTGAGAAATCTCAATAAAAGACGTTGCAACAATTCCGGCCAGGGCAACACTTTTTATACTTCTGAACTCTTTCCATAACATTGGTAAAAAGAAACCAAACGGAACGAACAAGAGTACGTTCAAACACGCATTAACAAAATCTGACAACATATAAATAAATGGAATCAGATTCACTGTAAACTCCGTTTGCAACATCGTGATATTCGGAAATCCCACTAATGCTAATACTACTGCCAGATAAAATCCAAAGATCATATAAACCATCGTTCGTTTCCAGCTCTGAAAGAAAAACTTCTCATATATACCCCAAAGCGGAATTATAAAAACTGCTGCTGCAACAAGTTCGATCAGGGCGTTGTATATTCTACTCATTTTTTCCTCCATGAATTGTATTTTACACAACTCATAGTCTATCATATCCGGCCTGGTTACAGTAGATTTAGACTTCTTAATTAAGTTTAATTTTTCATTAAGATAAAAACTATATATAGGACACAAAATTATAGAACCACAAAGCAACATATGATATACTAGCAATGTTACCGCCTCCTATACTGGTACAGAACGGAGGTGTTCACCA
>OLRG01000701.1_pt1 | contig 30562 bp, 38 predicted proteins | sample 1672331 | NCBI WGS metagenome assembly OLRG01 (sample SAMEA3136672, study PRJEB25190) | human gut metagenome
AGCGATGTTCTGGTAATCACGGATGAGGGAAAAACCACAGCCTACTATATTAATAAAGATGGATTCATTATCGTTCCAGAATTTCTCACAATCAAAAGTTCCTCTGATACCAGACTTTCCATTGATACAACCGGATATGAAATCGAAGGAAAGAAAGGAACATGGCTTGCCCAGGATTATATTTTGATGAACGAGAAGAAATGGTTTCTGATGGAACATGAAGAGTATGGGACAAGAGCCGCCTATGTGATTCTCAGTGAAGATGGAGCAGTAGTTATGAATGACTGTTACAATGGCTTTGACGAAGAAGCAAGACGGAACATTCAGACCTTTATGCAGCAACAGGCAGCAAAAGAACAGGAACAACAAAGACAACAGCAGGTGCAATCACAAATGCAGCCGAATCAGACACAACAGCCACAAGGACAGCAGAAAAAGAAACCAGAGCTGGCAAACTGGCAGAAGGTCATGGACAACGGAGAATATCTTCGTAGTGCAGAGATGGCAGAAGAAGCCAACTACAACATGATTGATGGACTGATGAACAATACTCCGAAGAAAAAAGATAAAAATGCTCCCCGGAGATCAGTATTGAAACGACTTCGCAAGCATCAGCAAAAGATAGCCAGTCAGGGAAAAGGACAACCACAGCAACAAAGGGGAGTGGAAGAAGAGATGGAAAGGAAGAAGAAGTAATTTTCAACGGAAGTGGTCTTGCTACTTATGTGGCAGGGCCATTTTTGTTGAAAAAAAGAAATGAGAGATTGTATAATAGGTGTATGAATTTTGAGAAGTTTAAATATACAAGCTTTAAATAGGAGATATAAATATTATGACAGAAAATGAAGTAATAAATAAGATATACGGATATTTAAAAAATCAAAATGAGCATATTATAATGGAAAATATGACAAATGAGTCAGTTAGTCTTTTTTGGGAAAATATATCTGTATTATATAAAGCGGGAGTTCTTCAAAATAATAAAGCGGTAAAGAGATTTTGCGATAAATTACGAATTAGAACTGGCTATGACAGGGATCAATGCTTACAGGGGTTATCCGAGATGGTCTTTTGGCTTTATGCTATTAAAAATAGTTATACTTACGAAATGGATAAGAAATTAAAAAATCAAGAAAATACAGATGTTGATATACAGCTTTTAAAATATGGATATAAATTTAACATTGAAATAAAAACACCGAAACAAGTAAAAGAAGATGATGATAAAGTATTGGGAGTTAACATACCTTTTCGCAGTTTTAAAAATAAAGATACACAAAAAACATATATTGATAAGTTAGAAAAAGAAGTTTTTCCTCAAATAATCAATAAGCCAGACGGAATGTATACAGGTTATAATATATCCAAAATAAATGATAATAAAGTGATAGAATATTTAAGATCTTGTCAAACAAAATTTAATTATGAAGCAAATTCTATAAATGTATTGGTTATATCTGTTTCTTCGCAGCAAATGCAAGATTATTGGGGATATATATATAATCCATTTACAGGAATTTTTACAGAAGATTTTAAAAATAGTTTTTATGATAAAAGTGGAAAGGATGTAAAACACAATGACTTTGATACAGTTGATGTTATTTACTTAACGAATATAGTTGAAGGACATATACGAAAAATAGAAGGATTTGATCCATGGAAATTAGAAAATTATTGTGGCATATTTTGTATTAATCCCTTTAGTGTTAGGACAAAAGATAAAAAAGATATAGAGGTATATGAAAAATTGTTAAATATACTTCCGAATGATACAATTTTATTTGAAAAAGAACATGATCAAGCGAATCAAAGAGGAAAAGAAATGAATATATCGGTTGATCCAATATTTATGCAAGAATATATTTCGGAGCATTACCCTAAATTGATTTGAGAAGAGTGCTTGCGAATTAGTTATGGGTAGAGAGAAGCATAAAAAATGCTACCCATAACTAATGAAGCTTATATAAAAAAAATCACAAATTAGGTTCTTTCTTTTGGAACTGTTCCTGCTCGTGACTCTTCCCAAGGATTATATCAATATTAGCGGAAACGGTATGAAGCTCCCGTTCATAATCCCGGTGGTTAGAAAAATTTTCCCGTTGTGTATCTCGCAATTCAATAAGCCGGTCTTTTTCAGCATAGAGGGCTTTCATAGAAGGAATCTTATTTCTGGCAGATTTTTCTTTCAGTGTTCGGAGAGCTGTATCATAAAGAGAAGCATTACTAATCCAACTGGAGGAGCTGTTGCAAGCGCCACAAAGGCAAAGAAGAAAAATAACACAATAAACCAAGTTTGTAGATACCATTTCCTTTTCATAGGTAAAAACTCTCCTTATATATATTTTTTGCCGAAGCGAATTAATCAACAGAAATTATTCGCATAACAGCAAAAGGTTCAAAATAAATTACGTAGTTATCGATGGCGGTACACACACCGTATTTAGATCTGTAGCACTGGATAGCCTCTTTCAAATATTCTTCTGTGGCATCCAGATATTCAGCCATTTCATACAAATTTTTACATCCAGATTCATAAGCACTGATCAGGCCGGTCAATCCGATCTTGAGGTTATAACCGTACAATCTGGCACGATATTCCTGTTTGCGATTCATGATTTCAGTCTGTTCCAGGATATCGCCGTAAGATGTGTAGTGATGACCAAGTTCCTCGGCTAATATACAGGATTTCTCCGCCTGTGTTGTTAAACTCTTACTGATAGCGATAGTGCCATTGCAATATAATCCTTTTATTTGCTTACTCTTGAAAGGATAATCAATAACATCTATACCGTCTTTGCAGGCTGCATCTTGTAATTCTTCATATGTATCCATTAAAGCACCTCCCACTCTGGCATATAAAAAAAATTGACAAATAAATTCTTCTGACTTATAATATACTTAACAAGGGAGCCGGAAGGTGAGTGCACTTCACCCGACCCGGCGTTAATTCTTAGCTAAAAAATAGCCGTCAACTCGCCAAAGTCAGGACGGCTATTTTTTATGTGCGTATGTAAGTATAGCTACGATTAAATTAGCAACAGTCAAAATAATCATAAATGTCTCGTAATCGCTCATAAACTTCACCTCCTCCGTAAGGTGTCCGGATTTGGCAAAGAGCACGTCCCCCAGTTCCCTGGGTAAGTATATTATATTGTCAATGTACATTCTGGCAGATCTGCCAATTTATTTCCTTTTATTCAACTCACAGTGTCTTTGCACCGATATCTATTTCCTTTTATTTTTCACAAATTCTGCGAATTGACGGATTTCATCCAGTTCATCTTCTGTATATTCGTCACCGTCGAAATGAGCTGCAAGAGTTGTAGTACTTTTGGTGGATTCAGACTCATCCCATCCCATTAGATAAGAAGGAGAAACATTAAGTGCATGTGCAATTTCTTCAAGCTTATCGACAGGCATATTTTTTATATATCCAGTTTCATATCTTTGAAGTGTGGATTTACTAATGCCTACTTTCTCAGAAAGTGTTTGGTAGGACATATTAAGTTCTTCACGCCTTGCCCTCATTCGATTCATTATCTCTTGCATTTTATTGCTTATTTCTTTTTCACTCATATATTCACCCCCGTATAAGAGTATTATAAACTATTTTTTCATATTTGCAACATAAAGTTTCAAAATTACAAAAAAATGTTGCATATTTGGGTTGACATGGAAAAAGGATAGGTGTAATATACAGATATCCCAAATATGCAACGAAAGGAGTGAGAGAATGTCTTTTGATAAATTAAAAGGGAAAATGACGGAAAAACATTTATCACAAAGAAGTATGGCTGATTTACTTGGGATTACAGTGCAATGTCTTAATGCAAAAATTAATGGAAGAAGTCAATTTACACTTGAAGAGGTTATAAAAATAACAGAAGTTCTTTCGTTGGAAGATCCAGTGGATATTTTTTTTAATCAAAACATCCCAAAAATGCAACGATGAATCGAATGTCAGAGGGAGGTGAGTTGAAGTGGATGAAATGATTTCCGAAATCGACAAAGCTATAGAAAGAAAGTATTTGGAAATCAAGGAGAGTGGGAAGATATACAGCGGAATTAAAATGTTTTGCGAAGTAGTAGCATGGGAAAAACCACTGTTGGCAAGTTATGTTAGACAAAAAATGATGGAAATGGCAGAAGAAAATGGGGACCTGCCTTAAACAGATCAGAAGGAGTGTGAGTTGAAATGACATTTTCAGAAAAACTCAAACAGGCAATGAGAGATTTAAACTTGAATCAGTCTCAGGTAGTCGGTTTGACAGGAAAAAGTAAGGGATCTGTAAGCCAGTATTTATCTGGCAAGCAGATTCCACCAGAAGAAACTCAGAGTGGTATTGCAATATCTCTGGGGTTGGATCCCGGGTATTTTGCTGATACGGAGAAGAAAGAGCCGGTAACTATAAAAGTTATTCCACCGAAGAAGGTTGTGAAAAAGCTGGATGTTGGAGCAGCTGCAAGACTGATGGGGATGAATCACAAGACCGTAAGAATGGGGCTGCAGCAGAGAGTATTCCCCTGGGGCTATGCAATACATACTTCCGAAGACAGATGGACATATTTTATCAACGCCAAACGTTTTGCAGAGATCGAAGGCATATCATTGGAGGGACTGGCATGACAGAAGTAATGGATTCCATTCTGATCGGGAGTCTGGGTACATATCTTCCAATCTGGACCCTTGATAATATAGCACAGCGTATCGCTCTGGCAATGGGTCTGTCGATGCTGATCTATTTCGGGAAGCTCTGGTTGCTGGAGAGAGCAGAAAAACGGAAATAAAAAAGGATCCTCAGAGCGGCAACTCAAGAGGACCCAAAAGACAAATATTACTCCTTTATTGTAGGAGAGAAAGGCAGAAAATGCAAGTAAAAACATGAAGACAATTTGTTTTACAGTCCCCGGCAAGCCCCAGGGAAAAGCCAGGGCGCGGACTTTCTACAATCCCAAGACAAAGGGGATGAGCAGTATAACGCCGGAGAAAACGGTCCTGTATGAGAATTTTATCTCGACCTGTTACCTGCAGGCAGCAGGAGAGGATCGCTTTTCAGATGACGCGTATATCCGGATCAGGATCCAGGCATTTTATGAAGTGACAAAGAGCAGTTCCAAGGTAAAGAGGACAGCAATGCTGAACGGGGAACTGCTGCCGGCGAAGAAACCGGATATTGACAACATTGCAAAGGCGGTCCTGGATGCACTCAACAGTGTTGCATACCGGGATGATACCCAGATAGTGGAATTACAGATAAGAAAGCAGTACAGCGAGAAACCAAGATTAGAGATCTGCATGGAAGAACTGGAGGTATAACCAGATATGGCAAGGCGAAGACAGGAAGGGAATTTCTTTTTTCGCCTGGATGTAGATTTTTTCTCGGATAGAAAGATAAAGATCCTGAAGGCTCGGTATGGAGCTGATGGGATCACCCTGTACATATATCTTCTGTGTGAGATATATAAGGCAGGCTATTATTTAAAGATTGATGAAGACTTTGAGTTCATCGTATCAGATGATCTGAACATGGACAGCAACAAGGTGAAGCAGGTCTTGAACTTCTTATTGGAACGGTCACTGTTTGACAACACACTTTTTCAGTCGGACAAGGTCTTGACCTCTGCCGGGATACAGCGGAGATATCAGGCGATGGTAAAAGCCAGAGCGTTAAAAACTCCGATCACAGTGGAAAGGTTTTGGCTCCTTCCGGAAGAAGAAACGGAAACCTTTATTAAAGTGCACCCTTCTTTAAATAATTCCGAGAATAAATCCAATAATTCCAGGAAAAATGATGATAATTCCAGGAAAAATAACACAAAAGGAAAAGAAAGAAAAGGAGAGTATATAGATACGGCTCCGCCGGGAACATACTTTGAGGATCCTTCTTTGAACGAAGTCTTCTTGTTGTTCCTGAAGGTGAGACAGGATAATGGTGATCATCTGACTGAGGAGCAGGTACAACTGTTGAAGGAAGATTTGAGTTCCATGTCCGATAATCCAGAGGAGCTGATTGCCATCGTAAAGAAATCTACGATGAGCGGCTGGAAGACCTTCTATCCACTGAAGAAAGGACGTGGCAAGAAGACAGAAGCAAAGAGCAGCAAGAACCGGTTCAATAACTTTCAGCAGAGAGAGTATGACTTTGAGGTCTACGAGAAAAAATTATTGAGCAAGGCTGAAGAGGGATAGGGAAAATAAATTCCGAATGCGAGAGGAGAAAAAAAGAAATGTATGACAAATTTGGAGAAATGAGCAGTTACACAGAAATCAATGAACTTGCAGAGAATCTGGCCAATGAGGGCGATATCGAGAGCCTGCGTGAAATGGCAAAGGAGAACGGGATTCCGGAGGATTTCGTGGATTTGTATCTGGAAGGTGACATTCCGAATCTCTGTGATGCGCTGACTGCTGCCGTTGGAAAGCTGGAGGTTGAGGCAGCAGATCTGAAATTAACAGGACTTATGCAGGACTGGGTGGAATACATCAAAGGACTTTGCATGGAAAATGAGATGATTGTGCACCAGGTCCGGAAGAAAGGGAAAAGCCTGAAAGGATGTATGGCGGTGCTCCTGAAATATTCATTTGAGAACAGAACGGCTGTGCCTAAAGAAATTGTCAAAGAAGCCAAGATTAATGCGAGCAGAGTGGATTTTGGCATCCCAGGTATGGCAGAAGCCAAGAAGATGATCAAAGACTACTATCTTGGAGGCGCCAAATGAAAAAGAAAGCAATTGAGAGAATTCCATACATCGGACTGAAGAAAAACATCAGACCGAAAACAGTAAAGTATATCGGCATAACGGCGATCAGGATCGTAGGACATGAAAAGCATCTTTTCCTAGAGATGTACCGCAATGCAAAGAACCAGGAAGAACCGATTGTACGGGTTGTCCTGAACGAGAAAGAATTTGGAACATATATTCCAGAGAATGGGGAATGGAACAGACGGAAGATCATGCCGGATGAATATTATGATGCATACTTTATCTGGAACACTCCGGGAGAATGTGGATACACACAGAAAGAACTGGAGAAGCAGAATATTCTTCAGAACCCGGAAGATCTGGAAAGGATCAAAAAATTCTGCAAGGGCGTGGAGGTCTGGGGTGACCATAAATGGTGGAAGTACATATACCGTTATGAGCAGAATATATCGATCACTGCCAGACGCAAAACAGAAGAAAGAAGATACGAACGTCGCCAGAATGCCCTCAATGACCGGATCAGCCACACAAAAGAACTGCCGGAGAAGAAAATCCTGGAAACGGCAGACAGTCTTTATTTTCATCATGCCCATTACCTGTACTACAAGAAACGGGGATGCTTTGCACAGATAGCCTGCAGTAAATGTGGTGGAGTAATGACTGCCAGATGGAAAGAGGGAATTTCTTTTGAGAGTCAGTTACAGTGCGGCATAGAAGAACCAAGAGAAGGAAAAGCTGGAACCTGCCCGTTATGCGGAGCACATGGCGAATACAAATGCCAGGGCAAGGCGAAAGGATATCATAGCAAGAGCATTCATCTGTTCCTTGGGCAGAAGTACAAAGATCGAGGAATGGTTCTGCGTTATATAAAAGTGACGAAAAAATGGTGTTTAGGGATGATCGGAGGCGAGAACGGCCCGGAAATGTTCAATTCCAGCGAAGAACTGGATGGAGTGGAGATTGCCAGGGCATATTTTGAGCCAGGTAAGAAGCTCCAGATCGATTATCACAAGCATAACTGGTATGACGGGAAAGACTTCTGGGATGACTGCAATCTGTACGGAAATGCCAATATTACGATCGGGGAAGCCCCGATCCTGAAAGAAACTTATCAGGAGATGGAAGGAACAATCTTTCAATACAGTGCACTGAAAGAATATACGGCAGCAGTAAGGGAAGCTGTTAATCCGATCAGCTATTTTGAACGGTATCAGCAGACACCACAGATAGAAGTTCTGGTAAAGCTGGGCCTGATCGGAGTGGTAAAAGAACTGATCAGATATCGATATGGTATTGTGACAGACCAGGATGCAAGGCGGCCGGATAAATTCCTGGGAATCCGGAAAGAAAGTGTAAAACAGCTGATTGCTGCCGAAGGCGATCCTGGAATTTTGAATACGATGCAGATGGAAAAACGCATGCAGCAGGTCTGGACAGGAGAGCAGATCGAGCACCTGACAGAAACAGGATTGGGAAGGGGACAGATTGAAACGGCAATAAGATATATGAGCCTGCAGAAATTGCTGAACCGGATAGAGAAATATTCCGGATGCGAGTACGGGACAAAATGCAGTGGTGCTGAACAGAAGATCAGGAGTACTGCGACAACCTACGCAGACTATCTGAATATGAGGCAGTCTCTGGGATATGATCTGAACAATACAATCTATCAGCATCCGAGAAATCTGGAAGAAGCCCATGATGAAATGGTTAGGGAAAGCCACAAGGAAGAAATTGATAAGCGTCTGAATGAAGTAGCTATAAGATTTCCAGACATACAGTCCAGATACCGAGAACTCCGGAAGAAATATTTTTACGAAGATGATGAGTACCTTATCCGTCCGGCAAGATCAGCAGAGGAGATTGTCATGGAGGGAAGGACGCTTCATCACTGCGTAGGAGGAGATACTTATCTGGGAAGACATGACAGAGGAGAAAGTTATATTTTGATGCTGCGGGACAAGAAACAACCGGAGAGACCTTATATCACAGTAGAAATTGACAGCCGGAAGTCATCCATCAGGCAGTGGTATGGAGCACATGATCGAAAACCAGACCAGAAAAATATGCAGAGATGGCTGGATCAATATCTGCGGCAGCTAGAGGAACAGCCGACAGCAATGAGAACCAGAACAGCCTGAAACTGAAAGGAGAGCAATATGGAATACACACAGTTGACTCTGGATGATTATATCCAGTGCAAGAACGATATTAAAAATAATCTCGGAACGATCGTAAAGAGCTTTGTCCGGATCGGCTGGCTTCTGACCAGAATTGATAAATCCGGAGCCTATAAAAATGACGGCTATAGTACGATTTATGAGTTCGCCCAGGCTGAATATGGGATGAATAAAAGTGGAACGAGCCGCTTCAAGAAGATTTATGAAAAATACTCAGTTCCGGGTGACACGCCAGAACTCAGGGATGAATATAAAGACTTCAACCAGTCTCAGCTGACAGAAATGCTCCAGATCCCGGAAGGAGACTATGCAATGCTTCACCCGGAGGGAAATAAAGAAGATTTCCGTGAGTTAAAGCGTTTCAACAAGGAGAATGATTCCAATCCGGAAAATCTCTGGAGCTGGAAAGAAGCAAAGACTCCGGAAGAAAAGCTGAAAGCTGCTATTCAGAAATTCTTCCGGGAAAATAAAGAGATCCTGAATGATCTTTATGGAAAGAACCTCAGTGTGAAGAATCTCGCGGAAGAAATCTGTCCGTCTGGCAGCAGGAGCTACCGCAAAGGAACCGTATTTCTGATGTTCTACAGCCTGGATCAAGGGATTATGGTCAAGATTTTCGGCGAAGCTCCGACCAAGATGACTTATCAGGAATTTGCTGATCACACAAAGCAGATTTTTGATACTGCGGCAGCAGGGGGCAGAACTTGGGATAGTTATTTTGGCGAACGTAATGCTGAACCCGGCAAAACGTTGGGGGAAGCTGACCATAGCGGCGAAGATACCGCAATGGTTCCGGGACAGAATATGGAAATTTCGGAACAGGATGACCAGATCCCAGGACAGGATAATATCCAGAATCATCCGGAATATATGCCAGAACCAAAAGTTGCGCCGGCGCAACGGACAGAAGAACAGAAATACAATGACCGACAGGCACGACTGGACCGCGAAAGCAAAAAGAAACTCCAGGAGCAGGAAGACGAAGAAAAAATGCAGCATCTTCCTTCCGATGAACCCAGGAAGACAAAACAGCTCAGAATGGCATCTTCCTACTACGATGACATTTTGAACGGGAACATGAGCTTCTGGTTCTGCAAAGATGATCATTTCCATATCGGTGACAGCCTGGATCTGATGGAGTTTAAAGAAGGCAGACATACCGGCCGGACGATCCAGACGGAGATCACCTACATCCTGAATGATTACACCGGGCTGGAAGATGGATATTGTATCCTTTCAATCAAAGTAACGGGTGCTATCTAAAATCACATAAACAAACGAGGGAGGTGCCTGTTACACCTCCCGGAAAGAGAAAGAAGGAGGAAGAAATATGTTAATCAGAAGCCAGAATAAACAAATGTTAGTGAATCTTGAAAAAATATCCGGGATTGAAGTAGCGGGACAGGGAAGTGAGATGTGCATTGTAGCACGTGATCCCAAAACTGCATACTTGCTGGGAGCATATGGTGATCTTCAAGGAAATATTCAAGTACTGGATATGATTCAGGAAGCCTATACAGAAGCTGAGTTTGCAAAAGCTACTATAGTGGAGACTGTGAAAGCGTTTAAAGAAACACCAAGAACAGAACTAGATGAGAAACTTATAGAAGCTATAAGAAAAACATTTGCGGAAAATATGCGTTTCCAGATGCCGCAGGATGACAAAGTGAAAAGATGAATCAATCAATTCTTATAGTGGACACACCGGATTGCTGTGAGAACTGCCTATGTCTAGGAGGATTCATACGTGCTTATGCCATGTGCAGAGCCAAAGCCAGACTTATTAATGATCCTTACAAAAACCAGGATGGTGTCCACTTATACCGTATAGAGAGGAGAAAGAAAATGGCGTGTGCGAAGAAATGCGACAGATGTGGAAAGTTATATGAGGAATATAATACAGAGAAAGATAGTAAAAACACTAATGGAATTCGGACATTAAACATTGATTATCAGAGAAAATGCTATTCTCATAAGGCAGTGGACTTATGTCCCGAATGCATGGCAAGCTTTTGGATATGGATGGAAAATGTGGGAAAAGGAGAACGAGATGAACAAAGAAATAGTTAAACTGGCAGAATATGTATGTGATCATATCTGCCCGATGCCGGAAAAAATGTTTGATCCGGAGAAACTGGAAGCATACTGCAATGATAAGTGTAATCTGAAATTACATTTATCCAGAGTGTTGAGTGAAAATGAAAGCGCAAGTACAGAGATCCACCGGCTTACGCAAAAGTATAGAAATGTAGTTCTGTGTGCAGAATGCGTACATGCATGCAAACTGCCATCTGGAAATATCAGCTGTGGGAATATTAGAGGAATTGACAGCACGAAATTAGGCTCATATGACGGATGCAGTCATGGAAAGAGATGTACAACACAGACATCTGAAAAGTAAGGGTGCAACTAAAATCTACATATATCACACAATATCAGGGAAGGCGCACGCTGCGCCTTCCGGAAAGGAGCACCAGAAATGTTTAAGGAGATGATAGGAAGATGACGTATAAAAATCATGAGGGTTACCCGGACCCGACTTCCGGACGGGCTATAAATGGAGTACGATGGGAAGAATTGCAGCAGTTGAGAGAAAAAGAACATAATCTGAAACGCGGGCAGCAGATTATGTTGTATGTAAAATGTCAATCAGAAGAGGCGAGCAGTAGGAGACGTGCGAAGAATTCAGAAAAGGTCAGGAAACCATACTGGATAGTAGAATTGCACAGATATTGTGTGCTTTTGGAGGATGAGAAGGGGTGTCGAACAGCACCTTCATACATACAGCTGCACTCATTGATGAGAGGTGGGGACTGATGGAAATTAAGGTCACAAGAGACCTGCTGGACCATTACCGAAAACTGAAACAGGAAATGCCAGTGCTGGAGATGGAACTTCAGATGATGAAGAACACAGAAGCAGGTCTCGGGAATGATACGATATTTGATTATAAAACTGGTTATCCCAGACCACAGAGCATTGTCGGGTTTGATCAGGAGAAGTATGACCGCCGGAAAAAGACTTTGGAACGCAAGAAGGAGAAAGTCAGGGCTGTAGATCAGTGGATTGACGACATCAAGGATGGACAGACTAGATGCGTCTTCCGAATGTTCTACAAACAGGGGATGACCTGGAAGACAATTGCGAAACAGATCGGTATGCCACATAATGAAGATTATCCGAGAGTGTGCATCCGCGATGCTTATTTAAAGAAAATGAAAATTACATGACGATTTTTCGGATTTTTCGGTAATTTCGTTGTATGATAAGAATGTAGCCAAAGGCATAAAAGCTTGTGGCTTCAATTGGGTAGAACACCCACATACATTTCAATACAATCCTTCCCATAAGGCATCTCGGCAGCAGTCGAGGTGCCTTTAATGTATTTGAAAAAACTCCTTCTTGCTATGTATAAAACACTTGACATATGGTACACCATATGATATATTATATATAGAGGAGGTGAGAAACAGATGAGTAATAGAAACCGGAAACATCCGGAAAAGAAAAAGTCCGATATCGACTGGAAGGGTTGGGTACTCGGAGCGATAACGGACTTGACTATCGGAATCATCTTACTGATTCTCGATAAGCTATTAAATTAGCGGAGAGGGGCGAAAGCCCTTCTCTTAAACAAAATATAACACAAGAACTCATCTGTGTAAAGTATGCTGTGGAAACTGGGAATATTCTTTATAGCGATCGGCTTGGCGAAACTGGCATATTATCTCATACAGAAACGGAGGGATAACAATGCCGACAGGTAATCCGAAGCCACAGACTGTAGCATCCAAGAAATATCAGGACAAAGCTGGATGGATTTCAAAGAGCTACAAACTGAAGAAAGAAGTTGTTGAGCTGTATGCTGAAGCCTGTGAGAAAGCAGGTGTCAGCCAGGCAGGACAGTTGATGAAGATGATGAAAGAATTTGCAGACAGAACCAACAAGGAGCACTCGGAGTAAATCCGGGTGCTTTTTTCGAATCTTTTGTAGGTGTTCGAACTGAACATTAAAAATAACGGAAAGGACTGATTTGATATGGCACAGGAATTTGCCAGAAAGTTTTATGATAGTACAGCATGGAGGAAATGCCGGGGTGCATATATCCAGCACAGAATGGCTGTGGATGGTGGTATGTGTGAGACGTGCCATGAGAGACCAGGGTATATTGTACATCACAAGAAAATGCTGACAGCATCAAATATTAATGACCCAGACGTTACACTGTCTTACAGTAATCTGAAATACGATTGCCTGATCTGTCACAACAAAGAAGAAGAACACAGAAAGGATGGGAAGAAAAAACTTCCAGATGATCTGTGCGAATATGTATTTACGCCAGATGGGGATGTGTCCCCCCTGAAATAATTTGCAGAATTGCGCGGGCGCAACCGCCTGCCTAGGTTAAAAAAACATACAGGTCATCATGAAGGGGGTGTGGTACCGAATGATAGACTACGGTGATTTTGAGGAAGAAGCAGCCAAGAGAGAGGCTGAATATGACAGTATTTCGGAATATTTGGAGAGAAAAAAAGACATTAAGAAAGAAGAAAACAGACTTAAGAGATTGTTTTCCAAGATTGATGGAAATAAGAAAAAGCTGGTAAATGCAACAATTGAAGATGTTGCATTTATGACAGTTACAATGCGAGATCTTCGTGAAGAAATCCTCCGAAAAGGAACTGAAGTCACATATAAGAATGGTGAAAATCAGTATGGAACCAAACAGAGTCCTGCCGCACAGTTGTATCTTCAGATGAGCCAGAAGCAGACCCAGGCCATGAAGATTCTGACAGACTGTCTTCCGAAAACAGAAAAGCCATTAAAAGCAGATGATGGCTTTGAGGACTTTCTGAGGGGAAGAGATGGATGAACACTGCCAGAAAAGTAGTCAGAAAAATTATTTATTCTGACGATTATAATCCGATCCGGGAATACTGGGAGGCTATAAAGTACAAGCCACTTTTTGCAGAGATTGAAAAAATAGAAGATGAGATTGCAGAAGCAGAGAGGAAAGAAAATGTCAGCTCTGCTTTTTTGGTACGCAGAAAAGAGGAACTGGAAGAGAAAATCAAAATCCGGCAGGGACTGGAAGTAAATGGAGCTGTCAATTCCAGCTGGAAAGTGTACCGAATGTACCGGGAGATTATCCGCTTTCTGGACGATCCGCAAAGTGAATGGGAATACTGTCCGGCCAGAGCCAACCATGCGATAGAATTTGTTGAAAATTACTGCAAACACAGCAAAGGGAAGCTGGGAGGGAAACCTTTTATCCTGGAATTGTGGCAGAAAGCACTTGTAGCGGCTACATTTGGAATCATCCATAAGATTTCCAGACTGCGAAAATACCGGGAAGTTATGCTGATGGTGGCACGTAAGAATGGAAAGTCCACATTGTCAGCGGCTATTGGATTGTATATGCAGCTGGCAGATGAAGAACCAGGGGCGGAGGTTTATGCAGTAGCTACCAAAAAAGATCAGGCGAAGATCATATGGCTAGAAGCAAAACGCATGATTAAAAAAAGTCCGGTCCTCTTGCGGCGGACGAAGCCTCTGGTAGCTGAAATCAATGCAGAGTTTAATGATTCTTTTTTTAAACCGCTCGGCAGGGATTCTGATTCTCTGGATGGTTTGAATGTACATTGTGCTACGATGGATGAAATACATGCCTGGACAGATGACAATCTGTATGATGTTGTAGTTGATGGAACTACAGCCAGAGAGGAACCCTTGATCTTTATCACCACTACGGCCGGAACAGTAAGAGAACACGTTTTTGACCGTAAATATGATGAGGCACAGAATCTGATCAATGGATTTGATGATCCGGAGGGTTATAAAGATGAGCATTTTCTTCCGGTTATATACGAACTGGACTCCAGAAAAGAATGGACAAAAGAAGAAACATGGGTCAAAGCTAATCCGGGACTTGGAACTATTAAGAGAATTGATCAGTTACGGGCAAAGGTGCAGAAGGCGATTCTAAACTCCTCGTTAGTGAAGAACCTTTTATGTAAAGATTTTAATATTCCGGAAACAACATCAGAGGCATGGCTGACATTTGAAGAGGCAAATAATCCGAATGTTTTTGATATTTTGGCTTTGAAGCCACGGTATGGCATTGGTGGAACCGACCTGTCTTCAACTACAGACCTTACAGCGGCAAAAGTAATCTTTCAGGTGCCGGATGATCCGAATATCTATGCACTTTCTATGTATTGGATTCCAGAAGAACTGGTGGAAAAAAGGGTTGCGGAAGATAAAATTCCGTATGATATCTGGATAGAAAAAGGATATGTCAGAACATGTCCGGGAAACAGCAATCATCCCAAATATGTTACAGAATGGTTCAAAGAAGTACAGGAAAAGTACGATATCTGTATATCGTGGGTGGGATATGATGCCTGGTCCGCAAAATACTGGGTAGAAGAGATGAAAATGGAGTTTGGAGAGATGTCCATGGTTTCAGTTATTCAGGGAAAGAAAACTCTTTCAAGCCCTATGAAGAATATGAAAGCAAAGCTTCAGAGCAAACTGATTAATTATAATAACAACCCGGTGGATAGATGGTGTCTGTGCAATACTGCGGTTGATGTGGATAAAAATGATAATATACAGCCAATAAAGACCAGTAACCAGAGAAGGAGAATCGATGGTACAGCAGCTTTACTGGATGCATATGTTGTTTACGAAGAAAAATTAAACGATTATGTCAGCCTGATATAGGGAGGTACAATGAAAAAATTCTGGAAAAGAGAACCAACAAATGAAAAAACAGACAATCCTTCCGCTGGACAGACGCTGAAAATGATCACTCTTCGCGGAGAATCTTTTTTTTCCTGGGACGGAAAGTTATATGAGAGTGACATAGTAAGGGCGTGTATCCGTCCAAAGGTAAAAGCTGTAGGCAAACTGGTCGGAAAGCATATTCGGGATGATCCGAAAACAGGAGGGATTAAAGTAAATCCGGATGCAAATATACGCTTTATTTTGTCGGAACCTAATCCATATATGACTGGTCAGCAGATGCAGGAAAAAGTGGCGAATCAGCTGTGCCTGAATAATAACGCTTTTATTCTGGTTGTGAGAGATGAGAATGGAAAGCCTTTACAGCTATACCCAATCCCCTGTGTCAGCGTTGAAGCAAAATATAATGCTGACGGAGAATTGTTCCTCAAATTTTTATACACAAGTGGAAAAACGGGAATTTTTCGGTATTCAGACGTGATTCATTTGAGGCAGGATTATAACGAAAATGATATATTCGGAACATCCCCGGCACCGGCTTTATCTGAACTTATGACTCTGATTGGGACAATAGATCAGGGGATTATAAAAGCAATCAAGAACAGTAGCGTAATCCGGTGGCTGATATCGTTTAAGCAGTCTATGCGAGATGAAGATATTAAAAGGTATGTACAGAATTTTGTAGATAATTATTTGAGCGTGGAGAGTACCACATTTGGGGCAGCAGGTGTAGATGCGAAAGCAGATGTACAGAGGATTGAACCAAAAGACTATGTTCCAAATGCCATGCAGTCTGAAAAGATTATCGATCGTATTTATTCTTTTCTTGGGACAAACAAGAAGATTGTCCAGTCAGATTATAATGAAGATGAATGGACAGCATACTATGAAGCAGAGATTGAACCGGTGGTCGTACAGCTCTATCAGACATATACAGTGGCACTTTTTTCAAGACGGGAAAGAGGGTGCGGAAATTGTATTGTTTTTGAAGCAAATAATCTTCAGTGCGCCAGCCTTACTACAAAACTGGCATTTCAGGCAATGGTTGATCGTGGTGCAATGACTCCGAATGAATGGAGAGAAACCATGAATCTGGCACCAATTGAAGGCGGAGACCAGCCGATCAGGAGGCTGGATACACAAGTTGTTAATTTGCTGGAAAATATGCTTGGAAAAGTAAATTCTGAGAATTACATGCAGATGACAGCGGTTATGTTGGAAATGCTGAAAACAGGAGGAAAAGTGGAAAATGAAATACAGAGTTGATATCCGGGGCCCCATGATACCAAATGATTACAAATTTTATTATGATTTTTTTGGAGAAGATTCTACCTGCCCGAGAGATGTGCAAAAGGTGATTGATGCACTGGTAGATGGAGATGAAGTAGAAGTATATATCAATTCACCGGGAGGCGTGATAGATGTCGGATCAGAGATTTATACACTTCTCAGAAATCAGAAAAATATTACTATCTACATTACAGGAGAAGCCTGCAGCGCAGCTTCGATCGTGGCTATGGCAGGATACTGCGTTATGGCTCCGACAGCATTAATGATGGTTCACTGCGTGTCTTCTGGAGCCAGAGGGAACCATAGTGACATGGAACACGCAGCAGAAGTACTCAGGACGGCCGATCGGGCTTTGTGTACAGCATATATGGCAAAAACCGGGATGACGGAAGAAGAAGCACTGGATATGATGGAGCACGAAACCTGGCTGACTGCAGCACAGGCAAGAGAAAGAGGCATGGTAGATGAAATAATGTTCGAGGAAGAAGAGGAAACTGTACCGGTTGTGGCAGGACCTCTTTTTTGTTTACCGGAAAAAGAAAAAATGGAACAGGTAAAAAGAATGATCCGGGCAAAGGATGATAAAAAAACAGAATTGGCTCGGGTAAAATTAAATCTTTTAAGATTGAGAGGGAAAAGATGAACAAGAAGCAGTATGAAAAAATGAGAAATGAACTGTTTATGACAGCTCAGAATCTTATTAATGAAGGAAAAGTAGACGAAGCAAATGCAAAGATGGAAGAAATTAAAGAACTGGACGAGAAATGGGATGCCATCGCACAGGCTCAGGCAAATCTGAGAGCAATGAACAATGCACCAGATCCGGTAAATGTTTTTGGAAATACTGGAGAAACAGCAGATTTCGCTGGCAGGAGAAAAGAACCTGAGAATATATATGATTCCGTAGAATATAGGACTGCGTTCATGAATTATGTAATTTCCGGAAAAGAAATTCCGGAAAAATTCAACCAGTCAGCAGTAACTAAAACTTCTGATGTAGGTGCAGTTATTTCCCCGACTGTGATTAATCGGATTATTGAAAAAATGGAAACAATTGGCGTGATCCTGCCGTTAGTTACGAAAACTGCCTTTGCAGCAGGAGCGACAATCCCGACATCTTCAGTAAAGCCGGTAGCCACATGGGTTGCAGAAGGTGGAACATCCGATAAACAGAAAAAGACTCTGGGAAATATCGATATTAAGGGATTTAAACTGAGATGTGCGATCGCAATGACACTGGAAACGGTGACAATGAGTCTTCAGTTCTTTGAAACATTGTTTGTGAACAGCGTATCAGAGGCAATGGTAAAAGCACAGGAGGTGGCTTTTATTAATGGTACAGGAAATGGGCAGCCAAAAGGTGTGCTGAAAGAAACAGTAGCTACAGGGCAGAATGTGGATATTGCAAAAACAAAAGATGTGGAATATAAAACACTGACAGAAATGGAAGCAGCTCTGCCGCTGGCGTATGAAAATGGCGCAGTGTGGAATATGACCAAGACAACATTTATGAAATTTATCGGAATGACGGATTCTAACGGCCAGCCGATCGCCAGAATTAATTACGGTGTAGATGGAAAACCTGAGAGAACATTGTTAGGAAGAAAAGTGGTATGTAATGATTATATGCCTTCTCTGGGAGCAGCAATCGAATCGGATACGGTAGTGGCGTTCTTATTTGACTGGAGCGATTACATGTTCAACACCAATTATGCAATGAGAATCAAAAATTATGAGGATGATGACACCGAAGATCAGATTACAAAAGCGGTTATGATCTGCGACGGAAAAACAATAGATTCAAATTCGCTGGTTACCCTGACAAAGAAAGCAGCATAACGAGAGGAGAACGTGAATGGATGAGCTGGTTGAATGGTTGAAAAAAATGCTTAGAATCAAATCCGATACCGCAGATGAGGAACTGGAAGACCTGGTAAGAGCCTGTCAGAATGAACTGAAAATTGCCGGAGTACAGGGGAAACTAACAGATCCCCTGTACAAACAGGCTGTAAAGCTCTATGTAAAGGCAAATTATGGTTACGATGATGATAACGAGAAGTTTTTGAATGCATTTCAGGGTCTCAGGGATTCTATGGCACTCAGCGGAGACTATAAGGAGACATAGAAGTGGAATACGAAGGTGAACTGATATATGAAGTGGAACTGAAGGATCGGGACGGCTTTCCCACAAAGAAAACCTGTAACTTTCCGGCAATTTTGACAGAAAAATCAATAAAACGTGCTGAGAGCTACGAAGCCCTTCGCTCCGGAATAACCCTTACAGCAGTTTTTGAGACCAGACAGGAAGACTGGGAAACAACCAGACATTTGAATAATGGACGTCCTGCATATGCGGAGAAAGTGATTATAGATGGAGCAGAATATGAAATTGTAAGAACATATAAAACCGGAAAATCTATGATTGAGATTGTCTGCAGTTAGGAGAAGATATGCCGTTAAAAATGACAGGATTTAATTTGTTTGAGGAAGAACTGAAAAAATATGAGAATCCGGATGAAATCGCTGCAAAAGCAGTAGACGCGGCAGCTCCTGTGCTGGCCGGGACGGTGAAAGACTTAATAAAAGCAACGACTTCTGCGGATTCCACCGGAGAACTGGCAGAGTCCATAAAGCCGACAGAAGCCAGAATGAATGGATATGGGTGTTTTGCGGCGGTACGTCCGGTCGGAACAGACAGCAAAGGCGTGCGTAATGCTGAAAAGATGGGATACAAAGAATATGGCACCAGCAAACAGCCGGCAAAACCTGTCCTGAAAAAAGCAGTCAAGAAATCAGAGAAAGAATGCCTGGAGATTATGCAGAAAGCATTTGAGGAAGTAACGAAATGAGTGTAAATGCAAAGATAGAAGCGGCTTTGAATGAATGTTGCAGTAATATCTGGCCAGTAGTATGTCCAGATGTACACCCACCGGAAGAATATATTGTGTACAATCCTGAACTGGAGACTCCGGAAATCTACGGAGATGATGAGGATCTGGAATGGACACATTATATGCAGATACATTTTTTTACAAAGAAAAATTATATTTCAAAACGTAAAGAAATCAGAAGGCTTCTGAGGTCGGCGGGATTTACAATGACTGACATTAACACAGAATATGAAAAAAACACGAAATATTTCCATCTGATATTTTCGTGCTATATCGAAGAAAGCGAGGAATAAAAATGGCATATTTAGGATTAAGGAAAATTAAAATTGCAAAGCTGAATGGCAGCACATATGATAAACCGGTGTCTCTTGGTAAGGCAATCGGTTTGAATGTTAACCCGTCCTATGCAGAAGGGAGTGTCTATGGTGATGACGAACTTGCAGAGTATGACAAGGAATTTCGATACGCAGATGTTACCTTAGATACATCAACAATACCGATTGAAGCAGATGAGCAGATGTTCGGACATACCGTAAACAAGGAAAAAAATGAAATCGTATATGGATCAGAAGATGAAGCGGCATATGTTGGTGTAGCATGGCTTACTGCTGAAAAAGTAGATGGTGTTAAAAAATATTGTGCGAATTTCTTACCAAAGGTAAAATTTTCTGAACCGTCGGATGAGTTTGCAACAAAAGGTGAGAATATTGAATATAAGACACCTTCTATTAGCGGCAGAGCTATGGCAAATGAAAAAAAATGGAAGAGAGTAAAAAAATTCAATACAGAAGCTGAAGCACAGGCAGCAGCAGATGCATTTTTTTCCACTGAAGCCTAAGGAGAAATATGATGTTGAATGATGATTTAAACAGGATTTCTCTTTCGGGAGAATCTTATGCAATTAAATGCTCATTGCTTGTCCTGGAAAAAATCCAGGATAAGTATGGAGATGTAGGTGCGTTTGAGGATAAAATAATCGTTTTCGAACGATCAGACGAAGATGAGAAAAAGATAAAAGTACGTTATCCGGATCCCGAAGCAGTATGCGATGCGCTGTTTTGGTTTTGCCAGGAAGGCGAGACGATAGAAGCAGAAAAACGAGGGGGAAAGCCCAAGGAACTGACACGAGATGGACTGGCACGAAAAGTAGATACCACAATTTTTGATATTGCAACAGAACTTCACAGAGAATTTATGAACTGTTTTCGGACAAAAAAAGAGAATCCCACGAAGATAACAGCGAAGAAGGAACATCCACAGAAATAGATTTTTCATGGATACTCTTCGTGGGGATGAAACTTGGGTACAGAGAACAGGAGGTTGCTCATATGTATTATGGAAAATGGAATGAACTGTTTAAACAATTCGTATTTTACCATAATGCGACTATGAGAAAAGCTGTCTTTGAGAAAAAGAAGGTGGTATCACTGGATGATTTGTAAACCATTTCTGCGTGGATTAAGGAGAGTTTCATATGAGCAGTAAAAAAATTGGCGCCATCATTGCGCTTGATGGTGAACGGAGCTTTAAACAGTCAGTTACAAATTGTAATCGGACACTTGCACAATTGAAAGCAGAAATGGAACTTGTCAGGGCACAAAGTGAAGGACAGGAAGATGACCTGGAATCACTTGGAAACCGACATGAAGTTCTTACAAGGATTCTCGAAGCTCATAAGAAGAAAGAGGAAGAAGTTGAAAAAGGGCTTCAGCACTCAAGAGAATCTTATGCAAAAATGGGCGAAAAATTACAGGATCTCAGAGACGAACTGCAGCAGGCTACAAAAAAACTTCAGGAGATGGAAGAAGCAACAGATTCTTCAGAAGAAGAAACAGAACAGCAGAGAAAAACGGTTGCTGAACTGACAGCAGCACTTGAAAAGAGCGAGAAAAACTACAAAACAGCAGCTGACAGGGTTCAGACATGGGAAACAAATCTTGTAAAAGCGAAAACAGAAACAGCCAAAGCGAATAATGCATTAAATGAAAATGCCAGGGCTATGGAAAATGCTTCCGGTAGTGCGGAAGACTATGCAGACAGCCTGGACGAGATACAGGAAAATACCGATAATGTATCAGAAGGTGCACAGGGACTCACAAATGTTTTTTCGGAAGTGACCAGCAGAATAACTCCAACAACCGTTGGCTTAGCTGCCCTGGGTGCTGCTCTTGCCAAGACAGCGAAGGAAAGTGTGGAATTCGCATCGTCTGCCGAAAAATCGATGAAAAAGTTCCAGGCTGCTGCCGGCATCTCAACTGAGAGCATGGGAAAATATCAAGATGCAATCAAAGATCTTTACAGTGATGACTACGGCGAAAATATTGAAAGTGTAGCCGATGCGATGGCACAGATCAAACAGATTACTGGCGAGATCGACCCATCTAATCTGAAAGAACTTACAGAAAATGCAATTGCACTGGAAGATATATTTGATATGGATATGCAGGAGAGCGTTCGGGGAATCGACACTCTCATGAAGAAATTTGGTCTGACGTCAAAGCAGGCGTATGACTATATGGCAAAGGGTGCTCAGAATGGTCTTGATAAGACGCATGAACTTGGAGACAATATTGCCGAATATGGTCAGTTGTGGTCTCAGGCGGGATTTTCTGCGGAAGAAATGTTTACAATTCTTCAGAACGGCCTGGATGCGGGAGCATACAACCTTGATAAAGTGAATGACTTTGTAAAGGAGTTTACGATCTCTCTGGCAGATGGAAGAATCGGAGAAAATCTGGGGTCATTTTCAGAAGGTACTGCCGATCTGTTCCAGAAATGGCAAGAGGGAAAAGCAACCGCGAAAGATGTTTTTTATTCAGTTATCAGCGATCTGAAGAATGCGACCAATGAACAGGAGGCGCTCACAACAGCAAGCACTGTATGGTCGGCACTGGGCGAAGATAATGCAATGGCAGTGATTACTTCACTGGGTGATGTTAATGATGCTTACAAAGAAGTAAGTGGCACCATGAACGATATTAAAGATATTGGTTATGATACACTGGAAAGTAAATTAGAATCCCTTGGTCGAAAAGCTGAAACAGAGATTCTGAATCCGATCGGAGAAGCGGCGCTGCCTCTTCTGAAAAAGGGAATTGATGCAGCAGGAAGCGCAATTGATGTGATTGGGAAAAGAATCTCTCCTCAGAAAACAGTTCTGCAGGAATTTATTGAAGAGATTAAGGAATCCAATGAACAGGTGGGTGATATGCTGGAAAATTCCAGCATATCCATGAAGAATGCCCAGATCGATGCTCAAAAATTAGAAAGTTACAAAAATACACTCCTGGAACTGAACGGTGTTACAGAAAAAACGGAATATGAAAAATACCAGATAAAACGAATCGTGCAGGACCTTTCAGAATCAATTCCGCAGCTGGCAGATGCCTGGGACGAGGAATCTGGCTCTATCAAGCTGACTAACGAGCAGATAACTGCGCTGATCGGGAATCAGGAAGCATATATTATTCAGTCAGCAGCTATAGAAGCGAAAGAAGAGTCCATGAAAGCCCTTTTTGAAGCTGAAATGAATGTAGCAAAGGCTGAAAGCGCATATAATGAGGCTGCTCAAAAAAGCGACGAGGTTATTAAGAAAAATAATGAATCCATAGAATCCACAGGGATTGCTATTGATGGTTACGAGTACAAACTCAGCAGAGCTCTGGCAACGGAAGATGAAGCAAGAGACGCACTTGACGAAGCTACCAAAGCTCAAAAAAAGGCAAAGGAAGAGGTAGACAACACCACAGCGGCGGCAGATGCAGCGGCTCAGAAGATAGAAGAGTATGGGATAACGCTTGATACAACAACAGTATCTTCTGAGGAAATGGCATCCGCTCAGGAAGATGCATCCTCTTCAATTGATGAATCTGCAAATATAATATCAGATGCAACCGTCCGAATTGCAGAAAAATATGTAAGTATGCGCGATACAATGATTGGTTCAATACAGAATCAGATGGATATGTTTGCGGAATACAGCGCAGGGACAGAAATTTCCACGCAGCAATTACTGGACAATATGCAGTCGCAGATTAATGGAGTTACAAACTGGGCAGATAATATGGAAACACTGGCACGAAAAGGTATCAATGATGGACTTCTGGAACATCTGGCAGAACTTGGTCCCCAGGGCGCAAATTATGTGCAGGCATTTGTTGATATGACACCGGGACAGCTGGAAAAAGCCAATGAGCTGTGGGCAGAATCGCTTGATTTTAAAACAGGCACAGCAGAAGCAGTGGATTCGGCTATTGAGACTTACACAGAAGGCATATCCGGTGGTACAGATAAGATACAACAGGCCATGAAAGAACTGGGAACGAATTCCTGGGAAGGTTTCAAGCAGGGCATTACAGAAAAGGAAGGCGAGGCAGAGGCTGCTGGAACTGAATTGGGCGAGGCTCTGATAAAGGGAACAGCAGAAGGAACCGGCGTTCATTCCCCTTCATGGAAAACTGCACAGCAGGGACGATATGTAGCGGAAGGACTGAAAGAAGGCATTGAATCCGGAAGTCCAGAAGTCACGGCGGCAGCAAAAGATATGGCTTCCAAATTGATAGAAACTTCAAAGGAAGTTCTTGATAAAGATGGTTTCATTGCTATAGGAAAGAACATTACAACAGGATTACAAAGTGGAATCAATAAGGGAAGACCGTATACAATAGCTGCTATCAGAAAATTACTCCAGGAAATCCGGAATATGTCAGCGACCGGAACAGCTCAGGAAAAATATGCACCATATGGAAGAAATATTGCCATAGGATTAAGAAATGGGATTTCTGCAGCATCGCAGTATCCGGTAAATTCTCTCAGGGGTATTATGAATCAGATCCGTGACATTTCCAACAATGCACCAAATTTATATAACACAGGATGGAACTTGTCTATTGGCCTTGCAAATGGAATCACAGCGGGAAGTTCCAGCGTGATTAATGCTGTTGCAAATATGTGCCAGGCAGCAGTGAATGAAGCCAGAAGCAGACTGGATATTCACAGCCCGTCAAGAGTGTTTGCCGAGCTAGGAGCATACACAGCGGAGGGATTTGGCATAGGATACGAGACCAAAATTGCAGATGTAAATGGGATGATCAGAGAAAGCATGGATTATTCAGATATGCTCCGAAAACCGACCGCAGGAGGCAGAACAGGAACATATTCCGAAGATGCTGTAGACGCTTTGATGGAATATCTGCCATACCTGCAGATAATTGCTGAAAAGAAGTATATGGCTTATATCGATCAGAATCAGGCCGTAGATGCTTTGGGCGATAGGATATCCAACAATACTGCTTTAAGGACTCGGAGGATGAGATGAAAGTCAACGGGATTGATATAAACAGATTTTCAGCAAGACAGCTGAGATATGAAATAGAACATAGGGAAGTAACTTCAAAAAGCGAATGGCCGGCTGCACTTGAAACACCTGTTATGAAAAAAAGTCAGAAAGGTTTCAAAAGTATAACAGTTTCTGTTGCTGTGTATGGCAAAGGAAAAGAAGAAGTCATTCGAAACAGAAGTAATCTACTGGCAATCATGTATGATGAACTGGAAGTGGAAATTGATGGGTATACAAACCATTTCAAATGCGTGCTAGACAGAATAACAGTGAAAGAATCTATAAAGCGTAAATGCCATGAAGTGATATTGAAGTTTATCGGATATGAATTTGGCAATGAAATCTCAACTGCTATGAAAAATACAACAGATTCCATAGAGGTAGAGGGAAATGACAGTACACCATGTATTGTAGAAGTCACCGCCTCGGCAAATCTGGCATCTGTGGAACTTACCGGAATGGCATATAACCAAGTTTCCGGAGAAACAGAATCTATCATTATCAAAAACCTGAAAGCAGGGAAGAAAGTTGTTATTAATGGTGAGGACTGTACAGTGCTGCAGGAAGGTGTAAATAAGTTCGCAGACACAGAAATGTGGGAATTTCCGGTTCTGAAGCCTGGCAAGAATATGGTCAGCTGTTCAAGCGATAAATGTACAGTTACAATGAAATATAAGCCAAAGTATGTATAAGGAGGAAGAACATAATGAAACTTACAAACGAAGCAATTAAAAATATCCAGAGTGCGCTGACTGCTGCCGGAAACAAAGAGATGAATGATTTTGGGCTTGCATTTAAAATTGCAAAGAATAATCATAAACTGATACAGGCAGCAGAACCCATTGCGAAAGTAGAAAACGATATTCTGAGAAAATATGGTGAAAAAGACAAGGAAGGTGTTCTGATCACACAGAGTAATGGAAAAGTCAAAATTGTGGATACTGACAGATATAATCAGGATATTATGACACTCATGAAGGCAGAAAGTGATGTGGATCTGGAGTACTTTGGCGAGGAAGAAATTGCAAAAATGCATATGACACCAAATCAGATTACTTTGCTGATGCCGGTTATAAAGTAAAAGAAGAAAGGGATTTTGTATGCTGAAAATATTAGATAGAAACAAAGTCCCGGTGAAGGGTCTGAAAAAATATGATGATTTATGTATAGAGAGTGTTCTGGAACTGGATGACAGGACGCTCTCTTTTTCTGCTCCATACAGAAATATAAGAAATGCAGTTGTAAATGAAGGATACATTGAAACCAGAACAGATCGTTATGTTGTAAAAGAAATTGAAAAAAACACAGAGGGAACAGCAAAAGTAGTAGCTCAGCTGGACCTGGAATCGCTGGAGGGAAAAGTATTCCGGGAGTTCAGATCGGAGGAACAGACTATCAAATCTGCTTTGCAGCTTGCTTTTGCGGGTACTGGCTGGGCAATAGGAGTCTGTGAGGTTAATAAAAAAAGAACTCTTTCGATGTCAAATGTGTCAGCGTTAGATGTATTAAAGCAGGCACTTAAAACATACAGGGCAGAAATTAAGGTAAATTCAAAATTTCAGATAATCAGTATATATAATGCAATTGGATCGGATAAAGGAAGCTATTTTGCAAATCAGCTTAATTTGAAGAGTCTCACCGTACAGTCCACATCTTATGATTTTTATACAGAAATTGAACCGTATGGAAAGGACGGGCTGACGATTGAAGCAGTCAATTCAGGGAAAACATATCTGGAAAATCATCAATACAGTTCGAAAGTGAAGAGATGCATCTGGAAGGATGAAAGATATACGGTGCCGGAATCACTGAAAGAGGATGCAGAAGCAAAACTTGCAGATATGAGTAAGCCTTATGTTTCCTACTCAGCGGATGTGATAGATCTGGCAAAATGTTCAGAGAAATACAGAATTCTGGAATATGGTATAGGAGATATCATAACTTTAATTGATGATATCACGGATACCAGAGAGAAGCAGCGCATCGTGGGAATGAAAATATATCCGGATGCACCAGAGAAGAACAGCTGCACACTGGCGAATAAGGTTTTGACTTTTGATGAACTTGCACAGAAATATGAAGACACTGTAAATACAGTTGATAATATTACGAATGATAATGGACAGATTGATGGTGACGCAATTGATGGGATTTACAGTAGGCAGATTGTTGATCTGGAAAATGCAATTGTCAGTTCTGTACATATTAAAGATCTTGATGCAAAATATGTGCAGGTTTCCGGAAAATTGACTGCTGTTGAAGGAGAGTTTGGAAGCATTAAAGGAAATATTGCAGATTTTGAAGATGCTTATGCCAAAAGACTTAGTGCCGCAGAAGCTGATATTGTACAGCTGCGGACTACGGATCTGTCAGCGGTAAATGGCAGGATTGATGTCCTTGATTCCAATTATGCCAATATCAGAAATCTTCTTTCCGGAGCAGCAGGCATCGGCGATCTGCAGAACATCCACCTGACTTCGGACAATGCAGTGATAGATACAGCCCTGATCAGAACGGCAGTTATGCAGTCCGTTACCATTGGAGATCTTCTGGCTGGTACAATCAGCACCAACAAATTCCTGATAGCTTCCGACGACGGAGGTATCCGTATCCAGGGAGCAACACAGCAGTGGTCCGATACGGATGGCACAGTCCGGATGCAGGCCGGACGGGATGCGAATGGAGATTTCACGTTCTCCCTGTTCGACAAGACCGGAAAAGGCATCCTGATTGATGCCACAGGGGTAAAACCGGATGCGATCGCAGATGGCCTGATCGTCAACAAAATGATCGCAGACAACGCAGGGATCGCCGGTTCCAAGCTAGATATACCTTCTGTGATATCTGCGATCAATGACAGCTCGCAGAGTATCAAGAGCAGCCGGATATGGTTTGATGAGGAGAAACAGACATTAAACCAGTTATATGCACAGATAAACAAAAATATCACAACGATCCAGTTGGCGGCAGAGTCAGCTTCTAATACAGCGAATACAGCCAGCAATACAGCGGATACTGCATCGGATACCGCAAAAAAGGCATTAGAAACTTTATCTGGGATCTCCACTCTGGATGCAATCGGAGCATCCCTGGACAACGATGCGCATGTGGTGCACACCAATGCAGATGGTTCTGGAGGAGATTACAGGGAATGTCATACGACTTTTTTCATGTATCTTGGGGATGCGGATGTATCAGACCATATTGCAGAAATCAAAGCAGAAGCATCCGAAGGAGTAACCGGAACCTTTGACAAAAAGACACGCACCTATCAGGTAACAGCAATGGAGCCGGACAGCGGATACGTTGACATATCGGCTTTACACGGGGAATCTTCCTGGCTTAAAAAGCGTTTTTCGATTAGCAAGTCAAAGGATGGAAAAATCGGTCTCAGCTATGATCTCCGTGTCAGCAGCCCGGTACTTAGAAAGCAAGCGGATGAAACCTTACTTCCGGAGAGCGTGACGTTTTCCACGTTTCAGAACGATAATGGCCTGATCCGCAGCTATGCCGGGGTTTTCCAGATAGAGGAATCCCTGGACGATGGAAAAACATACGCGCTGAAATATGGTTCCACCTCTGCAGAAACCATGAAGATATACAAGCCTTCCGGAACGGAAGTAAAAATCATCCGGTGTACGGTATATGATGCTTCTGGCGTACAGAACCTGGATCAGCAGTCAGTAATCATCCTAGCCGATGCAGAAGGCCTGGCTGATGAAATTAAGAAAACCCAGGAAAAAGCAGATAAAGCCCGGGATGCGATTGTAACTACAAACCGGAAGGTATCAAAGATAGAAACTGGCGTGGAAGGGTTGCGGACAGAACTTTCAGAGACCACGACAGATCTCCACGGCCTGACCGACGGAACACTGTTATATAACTGTTATTATCATGATAACGGGGATGGGACTACGACCGTCACAGCCGTTGTATACCGTGCCGGTCAGGATGTCACGGCTGAATTTCCGGAAAAGAGCTTTAGCTGGATTCGTAAAACAGAAGCCGGGGAACAGGATCTGGGATACGGATATTCTATTACAGTTAAGAATAGTGATTATATGTTTGGTGGTGTTGTAGTCGGGCAGTTTACAACGGATGTAGATGAAAACCAACGGAAAGCATTGCTGTCGGTCCAGGAAGGTGTAGTGGAGATCGATGGAAAACCAGTAAGCCTTAGTGCGGAACAGAAGGATTATGTTGACGCGAATACGCTTTCCGAGGTAGTTACTATCCCAACGGGCAAAAAGTTCATTTTCACAGATGCTGCAACTAATCAGGGCGGGACCGTTGCCCTGGAGAATCTTGCAAGGCAGATCCTGCTGAACCTGACAACACAGACATTCGAACTGGATCAGGGAACCAAAACCCTGCCGGATGCACTGAACGAACTGAACCGGGATCTGCAGTATATTCCTATTGAGATCTTAGCATTTTCCAATAATATTGGTGTTGCAGAAAAAGGCAGCACGCTCAATGAGCTCACACTGAAATGGCAGCTGAACAAAGAACCGGAAACCATCTTGATGAATGGCCGGGTCAGGGCCGACCTGAAAACATTACGGTCATTAACATTAAAAGGCATGGCATTAACTGCTGATAAAACATTCATGCTGCAGGTTACAGATGAAAAAGGGAAAACGGCACAGAAAAATACATCTGTTGTATTCCAGAATGGGGTTTACTATGGCGTATCAGAGATCCCAGAAGAAGTAAACAATACTTTCATACTCTCACTTTCAAGATCACTGCAGGGGAGCCGTACAAAAACATTCAGCACAACCAGCACAGAAGACCAGTACATCTGGTATGCTTTTCCATCCAGATACGGAACTCCGGTGTTCAGCGTTGGTGGCTTTGATGGCGGTTTTACAAAAGCAGCATCCATCAGTTTCACCAATGCTAGTGGCTATACAGAGGAATATGCAGTCTATCGCTCAGATAACAGCAACCTGGACACAAAAACAATAAAAGTAACATAGGAGGCAGGACATGGCAAAATACAACGGATCTGTAGAATTAATCTCAGGTATCACCCCGGCAAACGGCCAGGACTTCCCGCTCGTGGCTGCACATGCTGTCCAGGTAGACGATAATGGAACCAGACTGGATGAAGCTCTGAAGAATGTGAGTACAGATATCCGAAAAGGAAAACACAGACAGGTGGGAAAAGCATGTCTGTGGTATCACAATCTCTACGATTGGGGCAATACGGATGATGAAGCGGCTGCAAATCTTGCTCAGAATGATATAGTAGTAGCTGGTGGAAATTTATATGCAAATGCTGGCACTAAAGAAGACAGAACGCGGCAATTAAATATTATTACAAAAGCAAAAACAGCAAATCCGAATCTTAAGCCTGAATTATTCATGAGCATATAGGAATGCTCAATACTGCAAAGCCTTGAAGC
>OLRG01000702.1_pt1 | contig 30532 bp, 19 predicted proteins | sample 1672331 | NCBI WGS metagenome assembly OLRG01 (sample SAMEA3136672, study PRJEB25190) | human gut metagenome
ACCTGCTGACACAAACGTAGTATTTGGACACCAGTTTGCATCAATCGCAGGTGCAGGTCCGATCAACGGACCAATCCAGGCAGCTATTTTCGGATGGCTTCCGGTTCTGCTTTGGATCCTGGTCGGTGGTGTATTCTTCGGCGCTGTTCAGGATTTTGCATCTATGTATGCATTTGTTAAGAACAAAGGACGTACAATCGGTTACATTATTGAAGAGTATATTGGAAAATTAGGAAAGAAATTATTCCTGTTATTCTGCTGGCTGTTCTGTATTCTGGTTGTAGCAGCATTTGCAGATGTTGTAGCCGGAACATTTAACGGATTCAATGCAGATGAAGCCGGAAAGATTACAAAAGTAGTTGCAAACGGAGCTGTAGCAACAACTTCTATGTTATTTATCATTGAAGCTGTCGGACTTGGAATGTTCCTGAAATATACAAAATTCAACAAATGGGTAAACACAGCAGTAGCAATTGTATTATTAGTATTAGCAGTAGCACTTGGACTTCATTTCCCGGTATACTTAAGCCTTGGAGTATGGCATGTCATCATTTTTGCATATATCCTGGTTGCCAGTGTGGCACCGGTATGGGCATTGCTTCAGCCGCGAGATTATCTGAACAGTTATCTGTTGATCTTCATGATCATTGGAGCAGTTATTGGTGTATTTGTATCAAATCCATCCTGCAACCTGAAAGCATTTACAAGCTTTAATGTTGACGGACAGTATATGTTCCCAATCTTATTCGTAACAATCGCATGTGGTGCAGTTTCCGGATTCCATTCACTGGTATCTTCCGGTACTGCTTCTAAACAGATCAAGAATGAGAAAAACATGCTTCCTGTATCTTTCGGAGCAATGTTAATGGAGAGTATGCTTGCAGTTATAGCACTGATCGCAGTTGCTTCTTTTGCAAAAGGTGAAGCAGCAGCACAGGGACTGACAACACAGCCACAGATTTTTGCGGGAGCAATCGCAAACTTCCTGTCAGTGGTTGGTTTACCACATAGCCTTGTATTTACACTTATCAACCTTGCAGTATCTGCATTTGCACTGACATCACTTGACTCTGTAGCCAGAGTAGGACGTCTTTCTTTCCAGGAATTCTTCCTTGATGACGATGTAGATCAGGACAACATGAGTCCGTTCTTAAAAGTAGTAACAAATAAATATTTTGCAACCATCATTACTTTAGTACTTGCTTATCTGCTTACAAAAGTCGGATATGCAGAGATCTGGCCACTGTTTGGTTCAGCAAACCAGTTATTATCTGTACTTGCACTGGTAGCCTGCGCTGTATTCTTAAAGAAAACAAAACGTCAGGGATTCATGCTCTGGGGACCAATGGTATTTATGATGGCAGTTACATTTACAGCACTTAGCATGACAATCGTTAAATTAGGCAAAGCATTCATGACAACCGGACTGGATGTTGGAAATACTTTACAGCTTATCTTTGCGGTATTACTGCTGATTCTTGGTGTGCTTGTAGCTATTCAGGGAGTGAAGAAATTGCTTGAAAAAACGGACGATAAGAAAGCGACAGCTTAGAGTTTGAGCATAGAGATTGAATGAAATTAAGGAAAGTATGTACTTTCCGGTAAAAAAATAAAAAATAAAAAGGCGAGGCATGACTCTTAAGAATCGTGCCTTGCCTTTTCTCTTATTTCTTCATTTTTTCGCTTGCTATGGAAACGAAAAGTTCTTTATTCTCTGATTTACCCGAAATTCTTCTTCCATAATTCGTCTAATTTATCCAGAGCATCGGATAATTGTGTCTGTTGTTCACTGTTCAAACCATTGATTACCATATCTTCTTCCAGTCCCCAACTGTCGAGATCATCTGCAATCTGTCCGGCGCGTGCACCGCAGCGGATCAGCTTCCGGACAAGAGTTTCTTTCGTTGCTGTCTCAGCAATTCCGTGAAGAGCGCGTCCCTTTGCACAGCTTAATGCATTGATCGGACAGGCGTTCTCACAGCCTGTGCAATGTTCTTCTGTAGTTGCCATTCTATTTCCCTCGTTTCTTAAAAATTATGTTTATATTTTAACGTATAATATAAAACTTGTAAATTATATATCCACAGCATCTCTGCGTTACAAATCTTTGTATTGCAGTGTTATAAGTTAAGAAATTTTCAATGATGATTGAACGTATAAGTGAAAGGATTTTCCTTTTGACTGGGGAAAACTGTTGTAACTGGCAATTGTTAAAAAATCGAATCACAATCAGTAAGGGGCTGTCTCTTCTTCTGTCACAGGAATGATCATATTTTCAAAAGCGTTTACCATCTTCGGATGCTGGATGAGAAAATGGATCGCAGGAGCTTTCTCTTTAGATACCATGACATATTTCCCGCGAAGAATACAGATCTGAATGTTGCGGAAGGCAGGCGAGGAATTTGGCTTTACGTGGTACAGAGGATGTTTTTCGTGGTATTCTTGCAGCAGATGTAGATGAGTCTGATATTCTTCCCATGTATAAAAGACATCTTTTTCCAGAAACATACCGGAAAGAGATAAAGTCATCGGATATTTTGCAAATTCCTCTTCTGTCAGGAGTGGTATTTCTTCTGTAACCGGGCTGTGAGCCAGGAGCTCTTCTGAAAAATCTCTGGAAGATCGTACATAATCTATGATCTGAGCCTGTTCGTCCGGTGTTAACTGGTTGTGAGCCAGAATCTGTTCCAGAAGCCCATCTGTCATTGTGTAAAGTGACAGAGAAGAGAGAATATAATGCCGCTCTCCGTGCGTATGTGCGTTCTGCAGACGGAAATTCTGGAAGTCCTGAGCCTGTTCCAGACGGTAGATCTTCATAAGCGGAGATGCCTTGGAGAGAAGTCTGTCCGCGCGTTTGCGGTAATGTGCAACTTCTTCTTTGTTTTTTGTAAGGTAATAGCGCCCTTCGCTGTGATAGCCACAGATTGCTTCGCCGGAGAGCGCAGCAGTGCCGGAGACTTTTAAAAAATGAGAAAATATATTTCCGGGCGATCCTTTCAGGTAATAAGGAGAAATCTGTCCGGTCATATACATTGGAATCCAGCTCTCCAGACCAAGCATCATATCTTCAAAGGAACGGTCAAGGTTATGGATCTGGTTGAGATGCAGTCCTTTTTTTAACATCATTGCCATACCGAACATCCATTTTTTTGGAAATTCCGGATCTTTTGCCATCTCGCCCATAGGCATATCGCTGTACATGGCAACGGGTTCCACAGATTTTGAAAGCACGGTTGCTTTTAAGAAAGCGAGTTCGCTGTCCATCATTTCTTTTAATCCGTAATAACTCCGGGAAGTCGGAAACTGGAAAGGTGCAGTCGGAACCTTCATCTCATCAAAATGAATGGCACGGATATATTCGTTGAGATCAAACTGTTCCAGTTTTTTCAGAAAATCTGCCATATAATTCTTCGAAGGCTGCGTCTGATTGGTCAGCCAGTGAAAAAGAGAAGTTCTGTAAATGTCTGGATCTTTAAACGCATCTGCATCACATCCGATCAGAGCGGCTATCTGCGACTTCTGTGAGACATTCTGATATTTATGCGTAACAAAGTCGGTGATTTTTGTTGCAAATTCTTGTGGATCTGCCGGTTTACGCTGTCCATTCCGAATGCGTGAAATGTAGGAAGCATCATAATTCAGCGCACGGGAAAGTTCGGATACATTCAACGAGAGTGTATTTAACAAATAGTTAAAATTTGTCTGCAACCGGTGGATATCTACAAATGTATTCTCAGAAAATATGGATAACGTTTCGGAAATGGCAGACTCTGTAAGAGAAGAGATGCCTTTTTCCTGTGCAAGTCCGGAAAGACCAGCAATCAGTTTGTTATAATTTTCTGAGCCCCATTGCGGAAGCCGGTCACCGGAACGATAGCGGCTGATCGTAGCAGCAGAAAGTCCGCTTGCCTGCGCCAACTCTTTGGAAGTACAGCCTAACTGTTCTATGTATTCGTTTAATTTTTCTTTAAAATCCATATGCGATTCCTCCGGTAAATTGATAATTATATTGCTGTTTTCCGAGAAATACAGCTCCTGATATTGTAGTTATTTTTAGTATACAATAGATAATCTTATTTACAACAGAATAGTTTCCAAATTGGCATTGCCAGAAAGGAAATACAGTAGATAGAAAAAAATCCGGCTTGATATAATGAAAACAGGAAAATTATGTAGAAACAAAAAGTGAGGTTTTGCGTATGAAAAAGAAACAAATAGAACGATTAGGCAAATGCGTGCTTGGCGGTGTGCTTGCAATTACAATGATGGCGTCATTAATGCCAGGAATGAGCGAAGTAAAAGCGGACGAAAAGGCATCGATGCAGAATGTCCGGGAGGCAGATGAGATCTCCGCAGAGAAGATCGGGCATCTGATGGGAGATGATAATTCAGAAAATGCGAAGCATCTGATCATGCCGGATGAATATTTTTATATTGATCCGGAGCTTAAGGTGACACATGATACCAGAACAGATGGCGTTCCTTATGTAACACTGACATTGCTACGTGCAAGATTAGAACTTGAAGAGCTGCGTGCCTATGATTCCAAGCTGGTACGAAGCAAGCTGGATACAAGCAAGATTATAACAGATGCAAGTGATCCGGTGCTTACGAATACGTATAATATCTGGAAAATGGGTGAAAATTCACTGTCAGAGTCCGTGAAAAAAAGTGTGGATATGGATATCATGTCAATATCACCTATAGGCTACAGAAACAAGACAGGTTTGCCATGCATTGTGGAAGCGATCCGGGGGAGCGGCTTTGATTTTGTAAGTGAAGTAAAAGACAGTGCAGGACTTACAGTCGCAAATACGGTCGAGAATACATGGAGCGGCTGTACGCTTTGTTTCTTTGAGCCATATTATCTGCTGACATATAAAGATGTGACGGAAGAAGAATCTAAAAATTTTCCGGATCGCTATTATATAAAAAGAGAAAAACAGGAAATAAGACTCCCGGCAATCGTAAGACCCGGATTTCATTTTAAAGAGTGGAGCGGAGGATTGTATTTCGCAGATAAGAAGCGAGATGGCAGTGACACGGTTTATACATTTGACTGGGAAAATAATATAGAAAAGGCAACGTACAACTGGGGTGATGAGGAACTGTATCCGGTTTTTGAGGAAGGTGATACCATCACATTCCATGGAAATGGCGGGACTATCGATGGTAAAGAACAGATCACTTATGAACTGGATCAGGAAAGTGATAATTTCTTTGATATCGGGAAATATGTACCGAAGAGGAAGGGATATACATTCCTTGGCTGGTGTTATAAACCGACGGCATATTATGACAGTCTGATTAAAGATACCAGTAATTATGACTGGGTAAGGAAATGTACGGATAATGGTTTTGACCGGAATCTATATGCAAAATGGGCAGAAGACAGTGATGAAGAACTAGAGACAAAAGGCTATAAACTGGATGAAAAAACAGGGGCGCTTACGATTATTACAGATCAGGGGATGCTTGGATGGAATACGCTTTGCAATGAAACAGATGATAAGTGTAAAGAAAAAGTCAAATCCATTACCATAGGCGGAGATGTAAAAGAGATTGACAGCTGGATGTTTACAAACTGTGAAAATCTGGAAACTGTGAAACTATCTTCAAAAGTGCGGGAAATTGGAAAATATGCATTTTATGGATGCAAGTCTTTAAAGAATGTGGAGATGCCAGGGGTGTCTTCGATTTATGACAGTGCATTTGAAGAATGTTCTTCTCTTGTAAAAGTGACATTTCCGGACACAATACAGGTTATCAATAATGAAGTGTTTAGAAATTGTTCTGCTTTAAAAGAAGTGGTATTTGAAAAAGAAGAACAACCACCGTATTTGCGAATCTATTCCAGTGCATTTGAAGGATGTCATAAAGATCTGACCATCCGGGTAAAAACTTCGCTCCTGAAGGAATTTAAAGAGGAAATCCTGCCGGATTTTGCAGATAAAATTACAGACGAAGCAGGTTTCATACCGACACCGGATCCTGAAGATCCGTGTGCAGGAGGACATCAGACAGAAAATATTCTTACAAAAGCAACTTTAAAAACGGATGGTAAGATAGAAGAGCGTTGCAAGATATGTAAGAAAGTGATTGGAACAAAAACAATTGCAAAGATTGCAGATGTAAAACTTTCCGGAAACAGTTATGTATATGACGGCAAGACGAAAACACCATCCGTAACAGTAAAGAACAGCAAAGGCAAGACACTTGCAAAAACAGATTATTCCATAGCTTATGCGAAGGGACGCAAGAATGTCGGAAGTTATACTGTTACGATCACACTGAAGAATAATTACAGCGGAACAGTGAAGAAGACATTTAAGATCGTTCCGAAGACAACAAGCATTTCCAAACTGACAGCAGGTAAGAAGAAGCTGACTGTGAAGTGGAAAAAACAGGCGACACAGACGACCGGATATCAGTTGCAGTACGGAACATCGTCTAAGTTCAAGGGTGCAAAGACCGCGACGATCACGAAGAATAAAACAGTGAGCAAAGCGATTTCCAAGTTAAAAGCAAAGAAGAAATATTACGTAAGAATCCGCACTTATAAGACTGTGAAAGTGAATGGAAAATCTGTGAAACTTTATTCCGCATGGAGTAAAGCAAAATCGGGGCTTACAAAATAAATAAGAAATAAAATGTGGAAAATAATAGATGCAATGAATAAGAGGTGGAAATAAAATGAATAAAAAGGCAGTAATTGATAATGTACAAAAAGAACTCTTTGCCATGCAGGACACCGGGTATCGGGATTTCCATATGAAACTGATGCCTACGGTAGATCCGGAGCGTGTGATCGGAGTAAGGACTCCGGCACTACGTGCATTTGCAAAAAAGTATGGAAAGACAGAAGAAGCAAAACAGTTCGTAGAAGTATTGCCACATCAGTATTATGAAGAGAATAATTTACATGGACTTCTGCTGGAACAGGGGAAAAATTACGAAAAATGTGTAAAAGATCTGGATCGTTTTCTTCCCTATGTGGATAACTGGGCGACCTGTGATCTTCTGGCCGTGAAAATCGTAAAGAAACATCTGGATCTATTCATTAAAGAGGTTTACCGTTGGATGGAATCGGAGCATACTTATACGATCCGTTTTGGGATAAATATGCTGATGCGCTATTATCTGGAAGATGAATTTAAGCTGGAATATCCGGAAAAAGTTGCAGCTATCCGGTCGGAAGAATACTATGTCAATATGATGCGTGCCTGGTATTTTGCAACTGCGCTGGCGAAGCAGTATGAAGCAATTATTCCTTATCTGGAAGAGAAGCGGATGGATACGTGGACGCACAATAAGACAATCCAGAAAGCGATCGAGAGCTACCGGATAACGCCAGAACAGAAGGTATATCTGCGGACGTTGCGTGTGAAAAAGTAAATATTTTAACCTATAAGTTTTTCTTCTTTTGGTATATGTTTTCAATGTTGGAAATTATCGGATTAAAGCGATAAAATCAATTATATCAGCTGCCGGGGAGGGGAATACCGGCGCGTAACAAGAGAAAAGAGAGGTTAAAAAGAAATGGAGACAAAGAAAAAGGGATTTCCTACGGCATTCTGGACATGTGCCGCAACCGAGATCTTTGAGCGTCTGTCTTACTATCTGGGACGTTCACTGATCCTGATTTTCGCAACAGCAACCGTAGCAACAGGAGGACTTGGACTGTCCGACACTGTTGCAGCAAATATGCAGTCGAACTTGACCGCATTTTCTTATCTGCTTCCGTTATTCGGAGGAATCGTAGTTGACCGTTATATCGGTGCAAAATATACGACACCGGTCGGTATGATGATTGCCGGAGTCGGATATTACATGGGTTCTGTGGCAACAACAGCAACTGGTGTTTACGCCATGATCTTCCTTGTAAGTTTAGGCCTTGCGTTATTTAAAAACGGACCGATCATCGGACGAGTTATCACTGAAAAAGAGCAGATGGACCCGGCGTTCGCTATGCGTTACACACTTGTAAATGTCGGTGCATTCATAGGTACTTTCCTTGTAGGTATTCTTTACAAAGATGTATTTGCAAAAGACGGAGTATTAGGATTTGCTCCTTGCTTTAAAATTGCAGCACTGATCATGTTCCTTGGAGCATGCTGGTATTTCTTCGTATGCTGGCGTTTCCTCGGAGATGTTGGAAAACGTCCGTTCAAGAAGACAAAGACACAGGAAGAGCTTGCAATTGATGCAGAAAAAACAGTAGAAGAGAAAAAAGAGACGAAAAAAGAGCCACTTACTACGATTGAGAAAAAACGTATCGGTGCGATCCTTATTGCATCTCTGTTCTCCATTATCTTCTGGATCTTCTGGTATCTTGGATACCTTCCGGTATATTATTACTGGGCAGATAACATGAACTGGGTAGTTGCAGGCTATGAAGTTCCATCTACATGGTTTGATGCAGCAAACTCAATGTTCTGTGTAATCTTAGGACCTGTGACAGCAGCACTCTGGAGAAAGCTGGCTGCAAGACCGCAGGGAGACATGAGTCTGTTCAGAAAGACAGGACTTGGAATTGCGATCATCGGACTTGGATACATCTTCTATGCAGTAATTGATATTGCAAGAGGCGGACACAAAGCAAGCGTATTATGGCTGATCGTATTCGCATTCCTTCTGACACTTGGAGAGATGTTCTTCTCACCACTGGGACATTCATTCATCAGTAAATATTCCCCAAGCCGTTACCTGGCGCTGATGATGTCTATGTGGGGATTTGCAACATTTATTGCAGCTAAGAGCTACGGTCCGGTATACGGAATCTTATTTGGTGGAAATATTCCATTCAAGACAGCATGTATCGGAATTGCCGTTGTATCTTTTGTGGCAGCAGCAATTATGATCGCGTTAGACAAACGATTATCCGCGTTAGTAGATTAATAATGAATTTTATGAGCTATATATTTCGTGCAGAATTATATAGCTCATGTAATATAACAGAAAAGAGGTATGTTTCATGGGAGTAAAAGAAAGACTTAGTTGTCTCAGAAAATTAATGGAAGAAAAAGGAATTGACTTTTATGTAATTCCGACTGCAGATTTTCATCAGAGTGAGTATGTAGGAGAATATTTCAAGGCACGTAAATATATGACTGGATTTTCCGGATCTGCAGGAACAGCTGTAATCTCAAAAGACTGGGCAGGAATGTGGACAGACGGAAGATATTTTATCCAGGCGGCAAAACAGATGGAAGGTACAACCGTAGAGCTTATGAAAATGCGTGAGCCGGGAGTTCCGACTATCGAAGAATATTTAGAAGAACACCTGCCGGAAAATGGTGTGATCGGATTTGATGGACGTGTTGTATCTATGGGAGAAGGTCTTGGATATGAGACAATTGCTCGAAAGAAAAACGGAGGAATTGTTTACGAATATGATCTGGTAGATCAGTTCTGGGAGGATCGCCCGAAACTTTCTGAAGAGCCTGCATTTATTCTTGAGGAGAAATATGCAGGAGAATCCGTAGCTGATAAATTAAAGAGAATCCGTGAAGCAATGAAAAAAGAAGGAGCAGATATACATATTCTTACAACACTGGACGATATCTGCTGGACTCTGAACATGCGTGGAAATGATATTGATTTCTTCCCAATGGTATTGTCTTATGCAGTCATTACAATGGATGAAATGTTATTATATATTGATGAGAGAAAATTATCTGATGAAATGAAAGCTATTTATGCAAAAGATGGTGTTACAATTCATCCGTATAATGCAATATATGAAGATATGAAACATCTTTCTATAGAAAATACAGCACTTCTGGATGCGTCAAAGACTAATTATGCAATTTATAAGAACATTCCGGAAGAAATGAAAAAAGTAGACACACGCAATCCGGAGATTCTTTTTAAAGCAATTAAGAATCCGGTAGAGATTGAAAATATCCGTAAAGCACAGATCAAAGACAGCATTGCACATGTTCGTTTTATGAAATGGTTAAAAGAAAATGTAGGTAAGATGAAGATTACAGAGATGAGCGCATCTGACAAGCTGGATGAATTGCGTATAGAGCAGGGAAATTTCATCCGTCCAAGTTTTGAACCAATCAGTGCATATGGAGAACATGCAGCACTTTGCCATTACACATCATCAAAAGAGACGGACGTAGAGCTGAAAGAAGGAAATGTATTCTTGACAGATACAGGGGCTGGATTCTACGAAGGATCTACAGATATTACAAGAACCTATGTATTAGGTGAGATCCCGAATATTATGAAAGAGCACTTTACACTGGTAGCAATCAGTAATCTCCAGCTTGCAAGCGCAAAAATGTTAAAAGGCTGCAATGGAATGAATCTGGATATTCTGGCAAGAAAGCCGTTCTGGGATAGAGCATTGAACTTTAATCATGGAACCGGACATGGTATGGGTTACCTGCTAAATATCCATGAAGGACCGACAAATTTCCGCTGGGCATATCGCAAAAATGATACTCATCAGTTTGAACCGGGAATTGTTATTACAGATGAGCCGGGAATTTATATTGAAGGTTCCCACGGAGTCCGTCTGGAAAATGAACTTCTTGTAAAAGAATGGAAGAAGAATGAATATGGAGAATTCCTCTGCTTTGAGACAATCACATACGTACCAATGGATCTTGACGGAATCAAAGCGGACATGATGTCTGAAGAAGAGAAACGTCTTCTGAATGATTATCATGCACTGGTATATGAAAAAATTGCGCCACATCTTAACGAAGAGGAAAGAGAATGGCTGAAGAAATATACAAGAGCGATTTAAGAAAGTTTTTCATATTACAATTAGAATAAATCATTATACATCTTTCAACAAAGCGGGGTTCTTTACGTAAAGTAAAGGACCTCGTTTCTATATATTAGCAAGATATTCAAGAAATTATCTGCCATCTTTGTTATGACCATAACAATAATTATGCTATAATAAAAGTGACTTAGTTTGTGAAGATTAATTACTTTTTGCTATGACAATGGAGAATGTAAGAACCTGTGATCGTAAAATGTACAAAAGACCGATAATAAAGATAACGGATGGAAAGTTAGAGTATGAGATTTGGAAAAAAGCAAGTGAAAAAAAGAAAATGGATGAAAGTGGTCTGTCTGATTATTTTTATTCTTATATCGGCGTTATTTCTGGAAGACCGGCTTCTTGATTATGTAAATAACCGGAACATAAGGAATACGTCAGAAGTTCTGCTGGATCAGGTGGCAGGGATCATTGAGAGAAATACAGATGACGAAAAAGAGATGATCCAGTCGTTGAAGGAAGATTATATGGTGCGGGCAAAGGCGGTAGCATATATTCTGGATGCAAATGAGAAGACAGAGCATGATGTGCCGGAACTACAGAAGATCGCGAAGCTGATGTCTGTCGATGAAGTGCATCTGTTTGATAAGAGCGGTAAGGTTTACAGCGGAACGGTGCCGAAATACTACGGATATAATTTCAGCTCCGGCAAGCAGATCGCATATTTTAAACCAATGTTGAAAAACAAAAAGCTTACGATGTGTCAGGATGTGACACCGAATACATCAGAAGGAAAGAAGATGATGTATGCGATCACATGGAATGATGCAGGAACCCGTATGATCCAGGTAGGTGTAGAGCCGGTGCGTCTTCTGGAAAAACTGAAACGAAATGAAATAAAATCCGTTGTCAGCAATATGCCGGTGTATGAAGGAATCGACATCTATGTAGCAGACAGAAAAAGCGGAAAGATTTATGGTGCAACGGATTCCGGGAAGATTGGCAATAAACTGAAACAGTTAAAAATCAGCAAGAGCAGAAGTGTTTCACGGAATGTCGGCGGCTATACAGTCGGAGTGGTATACGATATGACACATCTTAACGGAAGTAATGCAGTGGCAATGCTGAGTGTGATGTTGTATCTGCTTATTGCAACGATTATACTTCTGATTATGATCGCAAGAGTATTGAGAATAAACAGGGAAAAGGAAGAGCAGTATGCAGTGCTGGCAACGATGGCGGGGCTCAACCACAGTATGTATGTGATCAAACTTAGGGAAAATAAGATCATGCGTTATGGCGGAGTTGAGATCGGTGAAGAAAATATGGAAGGAAGGTATTATGAAGATGCGGATGTGCGTCTGCGTGTGCTTCTGGAAAACAGAACCGTAGAAGAGTATCGGGAGGCAGCAAGAGAATTTATAGATCTGCATACTCTTCCTGAACGAATGGAAGGAGAGAAATATATATCCGGAGATTTTATAGGAACAACACTTGGCTGGTTCCAAGCGTCGTTTATTGCGATTCAGCAGGATGAAGAACAACGGCCGGTGAGTGTAATATTTGCGGTGCGAAGTATTGAATATGAAAAACGAAAAGAAGAGCAGCTGCTCCGGTCATCCACTACAGACGAGCTGACAAGATGCTATAACCGGCGTGCCTATGAGCAGGATATAAAGAAACTGACAGCAGATAAGAAGTTCCTTTATCTGACCGCGGATGTAAATGGTCTGAAAGCGGTCAATGACCGGCTGGGACATGCCGCCGGAGATGAGTTGCTCTGCGGTGTCGCAGGCTGCATGAAACAGAGCTTTGAAGATTATGGAAAAGTCTACCGTATCGGCGGTGATGAATTTGTCACAATCCTGTTTACAGATGAGGAACAGTTTGGGATTATTAAGCAGAATTTTGATTTGCTTGTGGATAACTGGTCCGGTGACACAGTGCCACATATGAGTGTCTCCTGCGGAGCAGTCTGGAGTGATGAACGGCAGTGGGAGTCTGTCCGTGAAATTGCGAAGCTCGCAGACCAGCGGATGTATGAGAAGAAAGCGAAGCATTATGCGAGACGGAAGAGCGATTTCCAGAACTGGATGTATAAGAGATAAATAAAGATGGAGGAAAGATAGATGGCGGAGGTAGAAAACAGTAAAGATTTAATCAGTGTGTTATGGAGCGGAGCGGATATTCTCCGCTCAAAGATGGATGCAAACGAATATAAAAATTATCTGTTAGGAATTGTATTTTACAAATATTTGTCAGATGCATTTTTGATCAAAGTATATGATCTGCTTTATGATGAAAGACCAGAGACGATGAAAGCCGCATTAGATGCATATATAGAAGCATTAGAGGATGAGAGTGCGGAAGAGTTAAAAGAGGAACTGAAAGACGAATGTCATTACATTATTGAGCCGGACTTAACTTATACCAGCTTTGCAGATGCAGCGAAAAATAATGCATTCAACAGAGAACAGTTGCAGAAAGGATTCAACAATATCGAACAGAGTGATCTAATATTTGCGGACCTTTTTACAGATATTGATCTGTATTCCAATCGTTTAGGAAACGGAGATCAGAAGCAAAGTGACACTATCGCAAATCTGATTAAAGAAATTGACAAAGCAGACTTGTTAAATTCCGATGCAGAGATTCTTGGAAATGCATATGAATATCTGATTGGACAGTTTGCGTCAGAGACAGGAAAGAAAGCCGGAGAGTTCTATACACCGCAGGCAGTATCAAAGATCTTGACGAAAATTGCGATCGCCGGTCAGGAAGACAGAAAAGGACTTTCCGTATATGATCCGTGTATGGGATCAGGCTCATTATTGTTAAATGCAAAGAAATATGCGAAAGAGCCGGAATATATCAAATACTACGGACAGGAGTTGAATACTTCAACTTACAATCTCGCAAGAATGAATATGTTCTTACATGGTATCACACCGGAGAATCAGAACCTTCGGAATGGTGATACTCTGGATGGAGACTGGCCTACCGGAGAAGAGACAGATTTCCATATGGTACTTATGAATCCTCCGTATTCAGCAAAATGGAGTGCGGCAGCAGGTTTCTTACAGGATGAAAGATTCAGCGACTATGGCGTGTTAGCACCAAAGTCAAAAGCAGATTATGCATTCTTGCTTCATGGATTGTATCATTTGAAGAGTAATGGAACAATGGCGATTGTACTGCCTCATGGTGTGTTGTTCAGAGGGGCAGCAGAAGGGAAAATAAGAGAAAAATTACTTCGCTCAGGTAATATCTATGCAGTTATTGGCTTGCCTGCAAATCTCTTTTACAATACATCTATTCCGACTTGTATTATCGTATTGAAAAAGCACAGAGATGGCAGAGATGTCCTCTTTATAGATGCATCTAAGAAGTTTGAAAAAGGAAAGAAACAGAATGCCATGACAGATGACCATATCGATGAAGTGTTGGAGTTATATTCCAATAGAGAGACGGTAGAAAAAGAGGCATTTCTTGCAAGCTTTGAAGATATTGAAAAGAATGATTTTAACCTGAATATTCCGCGTTATGTAGATACTTTTGAAAAAGAAGAAGATGTAGATCTGAATGCACTTTTAACAGATATGAAGAAGACAGATGAAGAACTGGAACAGGTGCAGGGAGAGTTTTTATCACTTCTTAAGGATTTAACTTCGAATGATGAGACAATTATGTCATCACTGAACGACCTGATTGGAAAGATTGAGGGGTGATGGATATGGCAAAACCAAAGATTAGATTTAATGGGTATACAGAAGATTGGGAACAGCGTAAGTTTGCAGATTTCACATGGGATGCCGGAAAACGGAATAAGGAAGATTTAGATTTAGAACCATATGCTATTACAAATGAGCATGGATTTATTCGTCAGTGTGATGCACATGATGATTTTGGATATATGAAAGATACGGACAGAAAAGCGTATAATATTGTTCAACCAAATTCGTTTGCCTATAATCCAGCAAGAATAAATATAGGATCTATCGGATACTATAAAGGCGTGGAAAATGTGATAGTTAGCTCACTTTATGAAGTTTTTCAAACAGACAATTATGTAAATGATAGGTTCCTTTGGCATTGGTTTAAGTCTGATGAATTTCCAAGATGGATTGAAAGACTTCAAGAGGGAAGTGTTCGATTATATTTCTATTATGACAAGTTATGTGAATGTCAATTATATATGCCATCATTAGAAGAGCAGGAGAAAATTGCCTCGTTTTTAGACGCACTCGATCACCTCATCACTCTTCACCAACGCAAGTGTATGACGAGTAGATGAAGAACAAAAAACGTTTGGGAACAGCGTAAGTTTGGTAGTTTGCTAGAAGAGACGAGAAATAAGACAACGGTTGAAGATGAAGATACATTGCTTTCTTGTGCCATTGATGGTATGTATCTTAACTCTGAATTATTTAGTCATTTTAGAGGTTCATCAAATATCGGATATTTAAAAATCAAGAAAAATGATTTGATCTTATCAGCGCAAAATTTACATCTTGGGAATTGTAACGTGAATTTGCGCTTTGAGCATGGCATAATTTCGCCAGCATATAAGGTTTATGAGCTTGTTGGATGCAATCCGTTGTTTATGCAAGCATGGGTGAAAAAAGACAGTACTAAGGATTTCTTTTTAAAAGCATCTACAGAAGGAACTAGCGTTTGCAGAAAAAATATTGTCTGGGAAGAATTATATAAACAGGAACTACCAATCCCGAACATTGAGGAACAAATAAAAGTTGGAGAGTATTTTAATTCTCTCGACCACCTCATCACTCTTCACCTTCGTAAGCAGGACAAACGTAAAAAAGGGTCAAAAAACACTTGAAATCAGTGTAAGTATAAAATAAATAATGTATATTAGATACATAGAATCACAAAGGAGACAAAAATTATGCCTGAATTAGAGTCAATGATAGAACAAAAGTTAATTGAACAACTGGTATATGGAGATTCGCAGTGGACATATCGACCGGATTTGAAGACGGAAGAGGATTTGTGGGCGAATTTCCGGTATATTCTGGAACAGAATAATAAGGAGCGTTTGGATGGAGAGCCTTTAACAGATACCGAGTTTGAACAGGTGAAGAACCAGTTGCAGTTTTCATCCTTCTATAAAGCGGGAGAATGGCTTGTTGGAGAGAACGGTAAGGTTCAGGTACATGTGCAGAGAGATACGAAGAGATTACATCTCGTAGTGATGAATCACGAGCATATTGCAGGGGGAAGCAGTGTGTATGAGGTGATTAATCAATACAGTGCATTGAAGACAGAGGAAGACGGACGTAATCGCAGATTTGATGTAACGCTGATGATTAATGGACTTCCGATGATTCATATAGAATTAAAGAATAAGCAGCATTCTTATATGGATGGATTCTGGCAGATTAAGAAATATATCGGAGAAGGGAAGTTTACTGGAATTTTCTCTGCGGTACAGATGTTTGTAATCAGCAATGGCGTAAATACAAAGTATTTTTCTGCAGCAAGCGACACGGAATTAAATGAAAAATTCATCAGTGGATGGCTGGATCAGGATAATAATCCGGTATCTGATTATATTGAGTTCGCAAAGAGTGTACTGCGCATCCCGGAAGCGCATGAGATGATTGCGAGATATACGGTATTAGATGAAGATGCGAAACGATTAATATTATTGCGGCCGTATCAGATTCATGCGATTGAAGCAATACGAGAGGCTTCCAAGACAGGGAAGTCTGGTTATGTCTGGCATACAACGGGTTCAGGTAAGACGTTGACTTCGTATAAGGCAACCCGTAACCTGCTGATGGACATTCCGTCTTTGGATAAAACGATTTTCTTAATTGACCGAAAGGATCTGGATACACAGACAACAATGGCATTTCAGGCATATGCCAACAATGATCTGATCGACGTAAATGAGACAGACAATGTAAATGATTTGAAGAAAAAATTAAAATCAGAAGACCGGCAGGTAATCGTTACAACCATCCAAAAGCTGCAACGATTAATTACAAAGAGATTGCAGGAAGGAACGCCGGAATATAACAAGATTAAAAATCTGAGGATTGCATTTGTAGTAGATGAGTGTCACAGAGCAGTTACACCGGGAACGAAGAGAGAACTGGAGAGATTTTTTGGAAAATCATTATGGTATGGCTTCACTGGAACACCAAGATTTTCAGAAAATCCTTATCCGAAGATGGGTGATCTGCCGCGCACAACAGACGAATTATACGGAGAACGTTTACACAGATATACGATACAAAATGCAATCCATGATAATGCGGTTCTTGGCTTTCAGGTAGAGCATAATGGACCGAAGACGATGTCTGATGAAACAGATAGTAAATTGTATGATAATGAAGCACATATGTTAAAAGTTCTGGATGTGGTTTTGAACAAGTCCTATCATAAATTGGGATTCCAGAATGGAAAAGGTAAGACGTATGAGGCATTGCTGACAACAAGTTCGATTCCTCTGGCGCAGAAGTATTATGAATTATTAACGAAAGTAAAAGAAGGAAATACTCCATTGCGGATTGATGAAAAGATCCGGCAGGTACTCCCTGATTTTCCGAAATTTGCAATTACATATTCTGTGACGGAAAATGAAGAAGGTTCACAGGTAAATCAGCAGAAGATGCAGAAATCGTTGGATGATTATAACAATATGTTTGGGACAAAATTTGATCTGGCACAGATCCAGTCTTACAATGGCAATCTGAATAAAAGGCTTGCGAGAAAAGATCCTAAATTTAAGAGACGACATGAACAATTGGATCTGGTAATTGTAGTTGATCGATTGCTGACAGGATTTGATGCCCCTTGTATGTCTACGATGTTTATTGACAGACAACCTATGGGACCGCATGATCTGATACAGGCATTTTCGCGAACAAATCGTATTTTCGATAAGAATAAAACATATGGACAGATTGTTACATTTCAGGCTCCGAAGCTTTTCAAAGAGAGTGTAGATAACGCAGTAAAATTGTATTCCGCAGGTGGTACAAATGATTCTATTCTGGCAGAATGGGACGAGGTGGAAAAGGCATTCCGTACAGCGCTGAAAGCGCTTCGTATTGCAGCAGGAGCGCCGACAGCTATACCGGGAATGTCGTTGGCTGAAAAGAAAGTATTTGCAAAAATATTTCAGACATTTGACCGGTTATTTGCACAGCTTAAATCGTTTTCAAATTACAGTGACAAGCTGTTGGAAGAATATGATATTACAGAAGAAGAGTATGAAGATTATGTAGCGCATTATAAAAATGTAATAGAAGAGATAAAAAGAGAAAAAGAAGAAGGAAATGATGGCGAAGAAGATGAAGAGGAAACGTCAGACTTAGATTCAGAGTATGAGCTGATGGCATACAGTAATACGAAAATTGATTATGAGTACATTATCAATTTGATTCAGAATATTGTATCACCGGGAGAAGATGAAGAGGATATTTCACCAGAGGAAAGACAGAAGCAGATAGATGAAGTTAAGCAATATATAGCAGAATTACGAAATGGTAATCCGAAGATGGCAGATATTATGTCAAATCTGGTTTCAGAGATTGAAGTGGACGCAGACAGGTATAAAGGACATTCGATTTTGAACATAGTAGAAACAACAAAGCAGAAATACATTGAAAACAGGATTTCTGACTTTTGTGAGAAGTGGTATGCGGAACCTGATGATGTTATGTATGCAGCCATGCATTACAGAAACGATGAGATACCGAATGAAGGTGTTATAAAAGCTACAATTGATTATACATGTTATAAGGCAAATGCAGAAAAAGCGGTTCCGAAGTTCAAATACTATAAGATGTGTATGGATGAATTAAAAGAGGTCTTAGATACCGAAATTAAGCCTTTAATTAATCCATTGTAAAGCAAGGCGAAGGTGTAGTTTTATGTTTATATCAGCGTGAGTTATTTCGGGAAAGGAAAAGGCTTATGATAAATGATATGAACAGGACATTGCTTTTCAGTGAATATTTTCAGCAATGGATTAATATTTACAAGAAAGGCGCAATCCGGGAAGCGACTATGGCAAAATACCGTATGACACAGAGATGGGTAGAGAAGCTTATGCCGGAGTTAAAAGTTGCGGAGCTGAACAGAACAGCATATCAGCAATTATTGAATGCATACGCAAAAGAACACGAGCGCCAGACAACATTGGATTTTCACCATCAGTTAAAGGGAGCGATTTTAGATGCGGTTGACGATGGTCTGATTGAAAGAGATCCAACCAGAAAAGCAATCATTAAGGGGAAAACGCCGAGAGTCAAAAAGATTAAATATTTAAGTCAATTCGAGTTACATACTTTGATTTCTGATCTGGATCTCAAAGAAGAACCGAATTGGGACTGGTTTATTTTACTGGTCGCGAAAACAGGAATGCGTTTTTCAGAAGCACTTGCGATTACGCCGGGAGATTTTGATTTTGCAAGACAGACATTATCTATCAGTAAAACATGGGACTACAAGGGCGAAGGTGGTTTCCTGCCAACAAAGAATAAATCTTCGGTTAGAAAAATCCAGATTGACTGGCAGATTGTTGTAAAATTTTCAGAGTTGATTAAAGGACTGCCGGAAGATCAGCCAATCTTTGTAGGCGAATCGAAAATATATAATTCTACAGTGAATGATGCATTAACCAGACATTGCAGAGAATGCGGGATATCGGAGATTTCGATTCATGGCTTAAGACACACCCATGCCTCGCTATTGCTGTTTGCAGGTGTTTCAATAGCGAGTGTTGCTCGAAGACTTGGACATGCCAGCATGACAACAACACAGAAAACGTATTTACACATTATTCAGGAACTTGAAAACAAAGATGTAGATCTGGTAATGCGAACATTATCTGGATTGTAAAAATTAAAGTAGAAATACTTACGCTGATTTTCTGGAACGTTCTTGAAAGAGGAAGAACCGGAGTATAACCAGAAGGAGCCGAAAGAGCATTATAGGGAAATGATACGAAAAGATATGATTGAGATAACAGGTCCATTTTATGCGGATGAAAGTGAAGAAGATAAGAAATTGTTTTATATATGTGCACTAATCGATTATATTGCGAGAAAAACAAAGAATAAAAGAAGTGTGATCGTGGATGTTTTAGGGCAGGAACGAATTGGAAGAGTCGGAGAGTTAGCTGATTTTTATGGCAACAGTAATTTGGAAGAAGTATGCAGAGTGTTAATGAAAGAATCCCAGATTGAGCCGGGCGATTTTGATAATGTCGGAGCGTGTCAATATGATATTCCGTCACACTGGGATATTGGAAGAGTGTATAAGAGATTGATTAAACAGGTAGTGAAAGTAAAAAATGTAGATGAAGTGGATGCAATTTTTGAGGTGTATCATTCATTTATCAGTGATAAAATAGATGATTATAACAGTATCGTTTATTGTGAAAATCCGGATTATATTTTTGAGGCTTTTATGACTGATAAGTTGCCGGATTAAATCATTTTCACAAAAGAATCAAGGGGGAGAACGCAATGCCAAAAGGAACGAATCAGAAATTTAAACTCTATCGTCTGGCGCAGATCATGCTGGAGCGGACAGACGAAGAGCATTATATTACAATGCCGGAGATCATGGAGGCACTGAAAGAATACGATATCACTGCGGAGCGTAAGAGCATTTACGCGGATCTCAGGGATCTGGAGACATTTGGGATCGATGTGGAGGGAGAACAGGTCGGAAACCGTTATCACTATCATGTGGTGAACCGCCCATTTGAGATGCCGGAGCTGAAGCTTCTGGTGGATGCCATTCAGTCTTCCAAGTTCATTACCGCAAGAAAGACGAATGATCTGATTCGCAAACTGGAGACGTTTGTCAGCAGATACGATGCCATGAAATTGCAGAGGCAGGTATATGTCTCCGGACGGATCAAGACGATGAATGAGAGTATCTATTATACTGTAGACGAGATCCATAATGCGATTTCCGAAAATAAAAAGATCTGTTTTCAATATTTCCAGTGGAATGTGAAGAAGGAAATGGAACTGCGCCATGGTGGAGCATATTATCGTATCAGTCCGTGGGGTCTGTCCTGGGATGATGAGAACTATTATCTGGTTGGTTATGATTCAGATGCGCAGATGATCAAGCATTACCGGGTGGATAAGATGCTGAATCTTCGGATGATAGATGAGCGTCGGGAGGGCAGAGATCACTTTAAGAAGCTGGACATGGCAGATTATGCGAAGAAGAGTTTCGGGATGTACGGTGGAAAAGAGCAGGATGTGAAAATGCTGGTGGAAAATCATCTGGCGGGCGTTATGATTGACCGCTTTGGCAAGGATATTATGATGGTGCCGGTGGATAAGGAGCATTTCTCTGTGAAAGTACAGGTGCATGTCAGCAGGCAGTTCCTTGGCTGGGTGATCTCGCTTGGCGAGGGTATTAAGATCATCGGACCGGATGAAGTGGCAGGACAGATGAAGCAGGAGATTAAAAGGCTTGTGGAGCAGTATGGAGAGTAAGATGGCAGGAACGATCATTTGTTACGGGGATTCGAACACTTTCGGGTATGATTCCCGCGTGGGTACAGAAGGAAGATTCCCGAAAGAGATAAGATGGACGGGAATTCTGGATGACAGAACAGAATACAAAGTGAAAAATCATGGAATCTGCGGAAGATGTATTCCGGAGATGACAGGACAGATGGATTTTATTTGCAAACAGATCAAATCCTGGGCAAAAAAAGCTGCACCGATATGGTTGTTTCTTATGCTCGGGACGAATGATATCCTGAATGCGGCAGAACCATCGGCAGAAAAGACTGCAGAGAAAATGAAGCATTTTCTGGAAAGATTACAGGAAACGCCGGAAGTAAGTGAGGGCAAGATAGAATTATGTCTGCTTGTCCCGCCGATGATGAAGCGTGGCTCGTGGGTTTCGGATGACCGGATTGTGACAGAATCACAGAAGATTGGCGAATTGTACGGGGCATTAGCAGAGCAGCTTGACATTAAATGCATAAATTGCGGTAAATGGGAGCTGCCGCTTTTATATGACGGTGTGCATTTGTCTGAGGAAGGACATGCGGAATTCGCGGAAAAGCTGATATCGGAGCCGGAGGCTTTTGAATTGGGAATTATATAATAGATGTATGCAGTAAAGAAAATAATGAAATTAGTAGAAGGTACAGTTCATAATAAAAGGTTATCTATAAATACATTGCAGTAGGATGGAGGAGAGCAAATGAAAAAGAAACGATTAGAAGGTGTGCTCCTGGCGTTTGCGGTGGCGGTGTCCACGGTATTTGCACCGGTGAATGTGGCAGCTGCTGATAGCGTGGAGAGTAAGAGTGTGACGTTGCAGGATCCTGCAAAGGATCAGAACGGAAAACAGACAGAAAAACAAGGAAAATATGTGTAAAGAAAAGAAAAACAAGGCTGCCGGTGTTCGTGCGCGGGCAGCAGGTGTAGATTCCATGACATATGACTGGGATGACACCACGCAGACGCTGACAGTCAGCGGAACAGGAAAAGTTGTCGGGAATTATGACACCAGTTATCCGCTGAGCGCTTATAAAAAAGGCTCGTAAAATTATTTTACAGGATGGAATTACAGAGATTGGTACAAAGGCGTTTGCTAATTTCTCAAATTTGACAGAAGTTGATTTTCCGTCAACATTGAAGAAAATCGGGGAAGCGGCATTTTACAGATGTAGCGAACTGACAAGTGCAGAATTACCGGGGGCATTGACGACACTGTCGACAGCAGCATTTGCTGATTGCAGTGCATTTGCTGATTTAGTACTTCCGAAAAAACTGCAACAGATCGGAGATTATGCATTCCAGAATTGTGCATTGACGCAGATGACATTTCCGGCATCTGTAAACTATATATCATCACTTGCATTTTATGGATGCAGTGGATTACAGGAATTTCAGGTGGCAGCCGGAAATGCGAAATACAGTGCTTCAGAAGGTGTATTATTTGAGGCGAAGAAGACAAAGTTAGTTTTATATCCGATGGGAAGACAGGCTAAATCCTATCAAATCCCGGGTTCCGTAAAAACGATCGGAGAAAATGCATTTAACAATGCGAATGTCTCGGAAATTCTAATTCCAAAGACGGTCAGTGCGATTAATGAAGGTGCTTTTGCCAGAGCAAAAATAAAAACGTTGAATCTGCCTGGTTCCATAACAAGTCTTGGATTATATCTGTGTGAAGACTGCACGGAACTTCAGTCGGTGACGATTGGAAAAGGAATTAAGAGTCTTTCCTATAGAATGTTTTATAAGTGCAGTTCTTTAACAGAAGTATCGCTTGGCAGTACATTAAATACACTGGATAGTCTGGCATTTGCATACTGTACATCTTTACGGCAGATTACAATTCCGGACAATGTGACTCAGATTTTAAATGGATGTTTCGGAGAATGTTCTGCATTGGAAAAGATAATATTTCCAAAGAAATTAAAAGAGATCGCATTTCAGGCATTTTTAAATTGTGGAAAACTGACATCAGTGACATTCCCATCAGCGCTGGAAAAGATTAACCGGGTAGCATTTTACGGAACCGGAATTAAAAAGGTAAAGATTCCGTCCTCTGTCACTTATATCGGACCGGAAGCATTTCCGGCAGGCACAGTGATGACCGGAATAAGTGGCCTGGCAAAGATGGATGATGGCTCTTATATGAAGATGGAAAAACTGCCGGTCAAGGTGAAATATGATTACAGTGCAGCATTTGATGTTGTAAAAAGAGTAAACAGTGAGAGAAGCAAGAGAGGACTTAAGACGCTTACGATGGATAAGCGGATGATTAAGGGCTCTATGCTTCGTGCAGCGGAACTTGCGATTGCATTTTCCCATACACGTCCGTCAGGAAGAGATTTCAATACGGTTTGTTATGACAGCAAACAGGGTTATATTATGCTGGGCGAGAATATTGCTGCCGGACAGACAAGCAGCAAGAGCGCCATGACTTCATGGATGAATTCGCAGGGACATAAGAAAAATATTCTTATGTCTGCTTATACGGGAATCGGCGTGGGTGCAGTTGTCGTAAACGGCGTGCATTACTGGGTACAAAATTTTTCAACGACCACAGTGCAGAAAGCATCGGCTTCTTCTTATAAGAATAAGAGTGCAAATGTAAACGTAGAGGTAACGAAAGAGCAGGACGGAAATCTGTTTTATATCAATCCGCTATATTCTTTCAGCATGAAGAAAGGAACGTCCAGAAGCATTTCTTACAGTATATATAACGGCTTTGTAAATGTGCCGCTTGTTGCAGGCGGAATGAAATATACGGTATATACACCGTCCGTATGTAAAGTGTCAGCGTCCGGAAAAGTAACCGGATTGAAAGCAGGTAAGACAAAGATTAAAGTAGCGCCGCAAGCCGCACCGTCTCTTACAAAGACATTTACAGTAACGGTCAAAGGATCTTCTCTTGCAAAAGTAAGCTGGGGAAAATGCAGACGTTCTTCCAAAACAGTTCTGCTGCAGTGGAAGAAAGTGAAAGGCGCAACTGCTTATGAAATTTATCGTTACAAGAATAAAAAATGGGTGAAAGTAACAACGACAGGTAAGACATCTTGCAAGTATAAAAATGCGCCGAAGAATGGTTCTTACAAAGTGCGTGCATTAAAGAAATCAGGAAATAAGAAAATATACGGTTCGTTTTCAGCAGTGAAAAAGATCAGATAAGAATCAGATAAGAGAGACAAAAAAATAAAAGCGAGGTATAAAGTCTAAGCTATTCAAATAGATTTTATACCCCGCTTTTTCTATGTTCAGCTAAAAGTATCATTCAGAGGATAAAAAAACACATTTGGGAGACATTATAAATTAGAAAAACGATTGAAAACGAGCATATTTTACAAAAATAAGGAACAAAGGAGAGAATGAAAAATGGTGGATGTAACAAATTTTGCACAGATGTTATTACCTTTTGTATTACTGGTGCAGGGAATATGGTTTCTGATAAACGGAATAGCGGAAGAGAAAAAGTGTACCAAGAATAAAGAAAAGGAAGTGGAAAAGAAGAAAGAAAAAGTTAGCGTATAATAAAAGTGTTTCCGCGAGAATAAAGAGTCCCGGATTTAATTCTGGGCTCTTTAATATTAGGTGATAAAAATGCAATAAGGCAGAAAATGTCAATTTTTAGTGAAAGAAAGTGAAAGGAATAGAACAGAAAAGTCTTTTAATTAGTAATAATGCTTTCTGAGCTATTAATCATCATATTAAGGAAAAAATGAAAAAAATAATAAAAAAATGACCCTTTTTGACGGGAACCAATGTCTTAATAAGTATACAGAGACATTTTATGTAGACTTATAGATAAAGAAGTAAGGAGGAACATGTATGAAGAAGACAAGACGCTGGTTGGCGATGCTTCTCGCTGTAGTTTTAGTCAGTTCGAATGTAATCTATCAGCTTGGCACCAATATGAGTGCAAGTGAATCGGACAGTACAACGGAAGCACAGCAACAGGACGATTCTGCTGAGGAGAAAGCACAGCAGGAGGCGGCTTCGAATGCACACAAAAAAGACTCAGGAGAAGCCAAAGTTCAGGAGGTGAATACGGAGGAAGATAAGAATACTTCGGACACTTCCAAGAAGACTCAGGTTACAGAAAAGACTGAGAAAAAGCAGGAGCAGACAGCAAAGAAAGCAGACACTGCAAAGAAAGCAGACACTGCAAAGAAAGCAGATACAAGCTCCGGCGATACAAAGAAAGATTCCGAGGAGAAAGCCTATAAAGCTACAATCCAGAAATCAAAACTGGATGGCGGCGATATTAAAGCATAGGGCTCTGACGGAAAGAAAGAGACTGTTGCTTACACAGACAGCAAATATATGAAAGAAGTAAAAGAAGGCGACTCTTTTAATTTTGAGATCACTGTAAAGAATTCTTTCAAGCTGGACAAAGTAACAGATCAAAATAATAATACGATCCAACCGAAGAAGGTGGATGGAAATGTTTATACATACAAAATTGCTGATGTAAAATCAGATAAGACATTTCATGTATTATATAAGGAAGAAACTAATTCAGACAAATCCAAAACAGATGTGAACAAGTCTGGTGACAACAAGAAGGATGATGCTGATGCATCTGACGATGGGGAGTCAGACTCGAAGGCGAACGAGGATAAGAACGTATCTGCAGCATCTGAAAATGGTAAGATTGCAACAGTAGCGGATACAGATGCTACTCGAACAATCCGAGTTGGTGAGACAATCACATTGGATTCGAGAGATGTGGACAAGTATAATTATTCTGATCATAACTGGACTGTCAAAGATAATAGTTTAGTTAGGTTAAATAAAGATACTGATATAAGCATTACTATAACAGGATTAAAAGCAGGACGTACAACGGTCACAGATACGTATACGAGTGGCTGGGGGTTTTTGCTGAAAGAAAAGAAGTACAATATCGAAGTTCTTGCAGCCGTATCACCAACCGCTATCTCAATCACCGGAGCAGATAAAGTTACACAGTTTAAGACTACACAGCTTAAAGCTAACCTCACACCAGCAGATGCATCCGGAAATGTAACTTGGACTTCATCAAATGAACAGATTTTATCTGTTAATGACAATGGATTAGTTACAGCGAAACGTCAAGGATCTGCAACTGTTACTGCAAGTGTACAGGGAACAGCTAAGGCAACATTATCTGCTACAAAGACCATTGAAGTTGTGAAGAATGAAAGCCCTACAAATAAAAGAGAAGCTTTGGTTTATTATTTGAAAGATCCTACCAAAGATGCAAATTCAAATGCAACAACCGAATGGGGACCAAGCTCTATCGGAACAGCTGTTGTCAATGTAGAGGGTGCTACATGGACAGGTGAGAAAAACTGTTTTGATAATGTTGACCAGCGTGTAGTATCATGGCCTACAACCTTAAATGGTAATGTAATTCCAAGAAGTAATGATGCATGGCAACTTATATTTGATGCATATAAGACTAAAATCGAGAGGGAACTGAGAGTGGCTATTACAGAAGATGACGTAGAAGAAATCTCACTTGTTCCGGCAAAGATTTCAAAAAATAATGGAACAACCCCAGATATGCATTTGGATTGTAATGTCAACATTAAATGTAAAAAAGTAGCATTGATTAAATATTATCTTTTTGATGCGAACGGAACTAACTGGGAAATGTTAGGTTCTAAGAACTACTTGGTTAAAGATGGATCCACAACAAAACCATCGGATGTTACAAATAAAAGTTTCCCGACAACTAAGACAGTTAATGGCGTAACTTACACATTCTCTGGATGGTATACAGATCAGAGTTTAACAACTCCTGCACCAAGCTTCCCAGCTCAAGTTACAGGTGCTGCTAATTACTATGCGAAGTATGTTGCCGGATATCAGGTTATGTACAATCTGGCCGGTGGTAAATTTAGCGATAACTCAACTACCGCAACAGAAAAACATAATGTAGATACAGATGTAGTTGTAAAAGAGCAGCCTACACGTGCAGGTTACAAATTCAAAGGCTGGAAAGTTGAAGGACTGAGTGGTACTACTACTATTAATAGTGGTGATACCTTTACAATGCCGAATGGAAATGTAACGCTTACAGCACAGTGGGAAAAGAAAGATATTAAAGATTACGTTACATTAAATACAAAGGATGTAACAGAAGTATATAATGGTCAATCTCATGCAGCCGGAGAAGCAACAGCTGTTGCTAAGAAGGGAAAAGAGAATGAGGTTGGAACTCTTACAGTTGAATATCAGAAAGCAGACAAAAGCTGGACAACAAACCGTGAAGAAATTACTGCAAAAGATGTATCTGATAGCAAGACAGTTAATGTTCGCGTAACAAGCAATGATTTGGTTGGCGAATTAACTGGAACAGAGAAGTTAACAATTACAAAGAAAGCTGTAACATTAACATCAGCAACAGCTAGTAAGACATATGATGGAACAGCATTAACAAATGAGACTGTAAAAGCAGAAGGTTTTGTTAAAGACGAAGGTGTTACTACTCATGTAAATGGTTCTCAGACAAATGCAGGATCAAGCAAGAATACTTTTGCAAAGCCAGCATATGAAGCAAAGGCTGGAACAGATCTTAACAACTATGACATCACTACAAAAGAAGGTACTCTTACAGTTAATCCAGTAGAAAAGGAAGTAAAGGTTAAGATTACAGGACATCAGAATGCAGTAACTTATGATGGAACAGAGCATACAGTTACAGGATATGATGTAACAGAAATCAGTAATACACTTTACACAGTAAATGATTTCACATTCAGCGGAAAAGCAGAAGCAGCCGGAACGGATGCGGCTACTTATCCGATGGAACTTAAGACATCCCAGTTCAAGAATAAGAATGCGAACTTTACAAAAGTAACATTTGAAGTAGTAGACGGAAGTCTTACAATCAATCCTCGTAACGTGACACTGACATCTGCAACAGACAGTAAAGTTTACGACAAGAATCCGCTGACAAATGATACGATTACAGTCGGTGGTGACAAATTTGTTGAAGGCGAAGGTGCAACTTATGATGTAACCGGAAGCCAGACAGATGTCGGAACAAGTGATAATACATTTAGTTACAAATTAAAAGACGGCACAAAAGCCGGAAACTACAACATCAGTAAGGCAGAAGGTAAATTAACTGTAACAGCAGACGAGAATGAAATCGTTGTTAATATCGTAGGTAATACAAAGACTGTAAAATACAATGGCAAAGAACAGTCTGTAACAGATTACACAGTTGAAAGCATCCAGAGCAATGGGAAAGCTTACAGCAAATATACAAAAGACGATTTCTCGTTCAGTGGAAAAGCAGAAGCAAAAGGAACAGATGCAGGTTCTTATAAAATGGGTCTTACAAAAGATCAGTTTAAGAATACAAATAAGAACTTTACAAAAGTAACATTTGTAGTTACAGATGGTAAGCTTACTATTGAGAAACGCAATGTTACATTAACATCTGCGGATGCTACCAAAGAGTATGACGGTACTCCACTTACAAGCAATGAGATTACAGTTGGCGGTGAAGACGGATTTGTCGAGAACGAAGGCGTTACTTATACAGTAACCGGAGCACAGACAGAAGTCGGAAGCAGCGCAAACAGCTTTACTTACATTGCCAAAGACGGAACGAACCTTGACAACTACGACATTACAAAGACAGAAGGTAAATTAACTGTTAAAAAGAATGACACTCTGGAAGTAACGGTTTACATTACCGGACATACAGATTCTAAGATGTATAACGGTAAAGAGCAGTCCGTAACAGGTTATGATGTAAGAACAAGCACAGGTCTGTATACAACAAATGATTTCACATTCAGCAAAGAATCAGCAAAAGCAAAAGGAACAGATGCCGGTGACTATGCAATGGGATTGAAAGAATCCGATTTCACAAACACCAGCAAGAACTTCAGCAAAGTGAAATTCGTAGTTACAGATGGAAATCTCACAATTACGAAGAGAGACGTTACTTTAAAAACTGCGGATGCTGAGAAGGTATATGACGGAACAGCATTAACCAAAGATGGCGTGACAGTTGGCGGCGATGGATTTGTCGATGGCGAAGGTGCGACATATAAAGTAACCGGAACTATTACAAATGTAGGTGAAAAACCAAACGCATTTACTTACAAGCTGAAGGATAATACAAAAGCTAAGAACTACAATATCACGGAAACACCTGGTACTTTGAAAGTTACACCGATAACAGATAAAGTTACAGTAACAATCAAAGAAAATGACAAGAGTGCGAAGTATGACGGTAACGAACATACAGATTCCGGATATACAGTGAAGAGCATCAGCAACGAGCTGTACAGCATAGATGACTTTACATTCAGCGGAACAGCAGAAGTCAAAGGAACGGATGCCAGAACATACGATATGAATGTACAGGCAACAGACTTTACAAATATCAACGACAATTTCTCAAATGTAGAATTTGTTGTGGAAGATGGTCAGTTGATCATCAGCAAGAGAGATGTTACTTTAACATCCGGATCAGATGAGAAAGTATACGACGGAACACCATTAACAAAAGATAAAGTAACTGTAAGCGGTGACGGATTTGTTAAGGGCGAAGGAGCAGAATATAACGTAACCGGAAGCCAGACAAAAGCCGGAAGCAGTGACAATGAATTTACTTACACACTGAAAGACAACACAAATGAAAAGAACTACAACATTACAGTTGTAAAAGGAACACTTACAGTTACCCAGGATAAGAACGAAGTTGTTGTAACAATCACAGGTCATACAAACAGTGCAAAATATGATGGCAAAGATCACACAGCAAAAGGATATGACGTAAGCATTAATAATAAGAAGTATCACGCATCTGATTTCACATTCAAGGGAACAGATAACGTTACGAAGAAAGATGCCGGAACATATCCGATGGGACTGAAAGAGTCTGACTTTGTAAATAACAGTACAGATTTTGCAAAAGTAACATTCGTAGTTACAGACGGAAGTCTTACAATTGAGAAGAGAACAGTTACTTTAGGATCTGCAACAGCAAGCAAAGTATATGACGGAACTGCTCTGACAAGTAAAGACATTACTGTTGGCGGTGATGAATTTGTAGACGGCGAAGGTGCAACATACGATGTAACCGGAAGCCAGACAGCAGTCGGAAGCAGCGATAATACATTTACTTATGAGCTTAACAAGAATACAAAAGCAGGTAACTACACGATTACAACGTCTGTTGGAACACTGACAGTAACACCACAGAGCATTACACCAGATCCGGAAAATCCAGATTCTTACAAAGGCATTACGATCAATGATCCATCCGATC
>OLRG01000703.1_pt1 | contig 30531 bp, 28 predicted proteins | sample 1672331 | NCBI WGS metagenome assembly OLRG01 (sample SAMEA3136672, study PRJEB25190) | human gut metagenome
CATTTTCATCCGTCCCCAGAATATCAGACAAAAGTAATTCATTGCCGTCCCAGTCTACATTCAGCGGTTCATCAATGGATACCTCCATTTTCAGTTTGCTGCTGCGCCGCAGATACATCAAAATCTCATTTTCAATACATCTTGACGCATAAGTGGCCAGCTTAATATTTTTATCGGGATTATAAGAATTAATGGCTTTGATCAGCCCGATGGTTCCAATAGAAATCAGATCTTCCATTCCTGCACCGGTATTATCAAATTTTCTTGCAATATAGACAACCAGTCGCAGATTATGTTCAATCAGAATATTTCGTCCGTGCTCTCTTTCTGCCTCCGTTGCCAACATAGCAATGGCATTTTTCTCCTCCTCGCCCTCTAACGGCACAGGAAGTACATCCGTCCCGCTGATATAATGAATTTCTCCGTTTGATTTATAAATAATGCTTCTGAATCCCCGCACCATACGATATCCCGCATAATTGATTGTCCGCATCACGTCATTACCTCCTGATTTATGATGATTTTACCTATCTGATGCGCTCAGACCATATTCGGATGCAAGATGATCTCATAGCCATCCGTTTTACCAAAAGGCTGCTTTGCTACAGCCAGTACCGGATACGACGTTTGAAAAAAATACCGGCCCTCGAATACAATCAATTCATCCGCGACAAATCCCCTCAGCAGGCCGTTTTCAACACCAATACTGCTGTATGGAATCAATCGAAACCGTGTGTCCCACTCCATTTCTCCCTCAAAAAGACGTGCAGCCAGTTCTTTCCCAATAATGCTGACCGGCTTTCTTCTGATAGGTTCGTACAAACAGTTCCCCGTATCATAAAGCCCGATGGTTTCTATTGTTTTTAGTCCCAATTTGATTTGTACACGGTAAAGAGTTTTCCGCTTATGACGGCAAAGTCGCCTGCATCGTTGACGCAGTTTCCCTGCCAAGTGATGATTCATGAAATGCGTATAATGGAATTGCAGGAAATCATTGTACCTATATATTTCATCCCAGGTGGCAGTCCGGTTTAAAATATTTCTTTCCTCCTGATTTTTGGTACGGATTTATTATAGCGTATGTCCCATAAATAATTTGTCAAAACAGGGCTGTATCATCTGAAATATTTCGACTAAAACTGCCGGATTCATCACGCCAAAGTTTTGTGATGATAAAAAAGAATGATAATATTGAAGACAAAAAGGCACACCCTGACGGATGTGCCTTAAAATTCAAATATTCAATTCATTATTTCTTCTGTAAGAAGCTAGGAATCTGAATGTTGCCTGTTGTACCTGCAGGTTTCTTCGCAGACTGATTCTGCTGAACGAATGAAGGTGGTACAGGACTTCCTGTCGGCGCTTTGTATGTATTGCTGCCAACGCTTGTCTGGTAAAGCGGTTTCTTTGCATAACCAGGTTTCTGTGGTGTCTCCACTTTCTTCTCTTCTTCAAGACCTGTTGCAATAACAGTAATTGTTGCTGAATCCGGGTTAGTATCATCATACATTGCACCGAAGATAATATTCGCAGATTCACCTGCCAGCTCTTCAACATACATAGCTGCTTCATTGGCTTCAATCAGACCGATATCACCGGAAATATTAATAATGATATCTGTTGCGCCTTCAATCGTTGTCTCAAGCAGAGGGCTCGTGATTGCCTGCTTAACAGCTTCAAGTGCTTTATCATCACCATGGCCTTCACCAATACCGATATGTGCAATTCCCTTGTCTTTCATAACAGTTGAAATATCTGCAAAGTCAAGGTTGATCAGACCAGGAACATTGATCAGATCAGTGATACCCTGAACGCCCTGCTGTAACACTTCATCTGCCTTCTTCAGCGCTTCAGGCATAGATGTTCTTCTGTCAACAATTTCAAGCAGCTTGTCATTCGGGATAACGATCAGTGTATCAACATTCTGTTTCAGTCTTTCAATACCCTGGATTGCATTGTTCATACGCTGTCTTGCCTCAAATCTGAATGGCTTTGTAACAACACCGACTGTCAGACATCCGAGATCTTTGGCAATGCCGGCAACAACAGGTGCTGCACCTGTACCTGTACCGCCGCCCACAGGTAACGAATACCATATCAGCGCCTTTGATCAGCTCTGTAAGCTCGTCCATACTCTCTTCTGCCGCCTTTGCACCTACTTCAGGCTTTGCTCCGGCACCAAGACCTTTTGTCAGTTTCTCGCCGATCTGTACTAACTGTGGTGCCTTACATAACTGCAGTGCCTGACGGTCTGTATTAACACCGATGAATTCAACACCGAGAATATTTTCATCTACCATTCGGTTGACAGCATTGTTACCTGCACCGCCAACACCAATTACAAGAATTTTTGCTGCTGCTTCATTTTCATTTGGTTTTATCTCAAGCAAGGTTCTTCCTCCTTCATATTTTACCTTTTATCGTACCATACCATTATATAATATTATTTTTTTTTAAAAATATCAACCTTTATTTATGAATCTTTTGTAAAAATAATTGAATCTTTTGTCGAATCGTACTCCTCAAGATGCAGTGTCCCGGACAGACCTTCCAGTTTCGAAAGCAGATCATTCAGTTCAGAAATCTTTTCTTCCATATATATATCTTTGCCGAGAAGAACCTTAACCTTGCCCATGACAATATAATAGCCGCCGTCATCTGACTTGCCAAGACTATCTGCAGTAATCGCTTCGCTTCGAAGAATAGCTGCAATATCCAAAAAATCTGCAAAGACACCGGTATCATCAGACACCAGTTGTTCACCTACTTCTGCTGTATCAGCTGTTATACCGCTTAAAAGAAGGACATCCTGAAGCTTCTCTGTCTGTTTCAAAACAATTTTGCCGCTGTCATTGACGTAAATGTATTCATCTTCCGACTGAACATATCCCGACAGTTTTTCTTCATTCACCTGTACAACAATTGTCTGTGGATTTCTGAACTGTACATGAATGCTGTTCAACAACGGCTCAGAGGATATATCCGTTTTGCGGTTAAGCAGCCACAACAGCAATGAATTGTTCTGACATTTATCATATTGGATCAATGTCTGGATCGTCTCATCACTGACACGCTCATTCCCTGTAATCCGGATAGTCTTAATCCTGCAGCCAAACACCACCGCCAGAATAAGGCCGACAGTAACAATCAGAACCAGCCACCCCTTCATGCTTTTCTTCTTTTTCTTTTGTTTGCCGGGACGCTTCCTTCTCTGACTTTCTTGCATCTCTCTGTCTGTATCTGTCAATCAATTATCCTCCCATCTTCGTTCTGTATGATCAGTTATACAGCAAATCTCAGCGCCTAATTGCCCAAGATCCCTGCATATATCCTGATAGCCGCGTTCAATATGCTCACTTCCGTGAATCACCGTCTCTCCCTCTGCCGCAAGACCTGCGATGACAAGTGCCGCCCCGCCCCGCAGTTCTTTCGCCTCCACCGTTTCACCATGCATCCGGCAAGGGCCATGAATCACTGCTCTTCGCTGATCAACGGTAATATTACCGCCCATTCTTATCAGTTCCGGAACGACTTTGTATCGATTCTCAAATATATGCTCCGTCACGGTGCTGTCCCCTCTGGCCTGACACAGACATGCCAGCATCTGAGACTGCATATCCGTCGGAAATCCCGGATAAGGTTCTGTTTCAATTTCTTTAACAGCCAAGAGCATAGACGGTGCTATTATTTTAATACTTTCTTTGTAAATAATCAAGCCACATCCTGATTCTACCAGCACATCCGCAACAGCACGCACATTTTCAATATGAATTCCCTTTAAAACAATCTCTCCGCCAACAGCGGCGGCAGCAGCCATGTAGGTACCCGCAGCAATTCGATCAGCCATGATCGTGTACTCTGTATCATGAAGTGTTTTTACCCCTTTGATCCGTATCCTCTCTGTGCCTTCTCCTTCTATGCACGCACCGGATTTTTTCAGAAAACGGCACAGATCTGCAATTTCAGGTTCCATAGCGGCATGGATAATTTCAGTAACACCGTCTGCAAGTACAGCAGCCAGCAAAATATTTTCTGTCACCCCTACACTGGGATAAGGCAGTTCAATCCTGTTTCCCTTCAATCCTGTCGTTTTGCATTCAATTTTATTTTCCTTCAGATTGATCTGTACATTCATCTTTCGAAGTGCATCAATATGCCAATCTATAGGCCTGGCCCCTATGGTACAGCCGCCGGGATAAGGCATTGTAACTTCCTGTCCTCTTCCCAGCAGCGCTCCCAAAAGGATGATCGATGAGCGCATTTTTCCGGCATCCAGAGAAGAAACGGCAACTGTATCCATCTGATCTGTTTTTACCCAGACGTCTCCGTCATCCCACATAATCCGGGCACCCGACTGCTGAAGAATACGCAGCATATGATGCACATCCATTATCTGTGGGCAGCGGCGAAGACGAACCATTCCGTTATTCAAAACAGAGGCAGCAATGATGGGCAGCGCAGCATTTTTGGCGCCCTGAACTTCAATCTCGCCATGTAGACTGTGTCCGCCGCGGATCTTTATATGTGACATATCTCGCCTCCACGATTACAGGTTTGTGACTTCCCGTCATAATTTATGATATGTATGTTTTTCCCTGTTGTGCAATGTTTTGTACAATTCCGATTTCACACATCAAAAATATCAGCGACGTTCCGCCGTAACTGATAAACGGCAGTGGGATCCCGGTATTTGGAATACTGTTTGTCACGACAGCAATATTGATCAGCATCTGAAGCCCCAGATGTGCTGTTACCCCCATCGTCAGCAGTGCCCCCGGTATATCCGGTGCAGAATTAGCCGTAATCAGGCACCGCCAAATCAGAAAAATAAACAGTGCTGCAATAATTCCTGCACCAAGAAGTCCCCATTCCTCGCATATAACAGAAAAAATCATATCATTATGTGCCTCCGGTATATACGCCAGTTTTTGAATACTTTTCCCATAGCCCCGGCCAAAAAGGCCGCCTGAACCAATGGCATACAAAGACTGTCTTGTCTGATAACCTTTTGGATGCGTTTCAACATTCAGCCATGCCTCGATCCTTCCTAACCGGTATGAGGCAAGCTTCAAAAATATCCCCATGAATCCACCACCTAATCCCATCAGCACAAAAAACGGCAGCCATTGCCTGCTGGCTGTAAAAATGATAATGAAGGCAATTCCCATAATGATAATTCCCGTGCTGAGATTTGTCACCATGACCATTCCCGCCGCCGGCATCATCCATAAAAACACGAGCAGTATGCCCTTCCATTTTTTCATCATGATGCCGGCGGCTCCGCAGATGGATGCCAGGAAAATAATCAGTACAAATTTAGCAAATTCCGACGGCTGAAAACCAATAGAACCAATATAAATCCAGCGTTTTTGGCCATGGCTGGCTGTCCCCACAACAAAAACCGCCGCCAGCAGCAAAAGCGAAAGACCATACAGCGGCAGAGCCATTTTAAGCAATCGGTGATAATCCAGTTTCATCATCAGAAACATTGCTGCTGTCCCGAGAAGTACGGTAAAAATCTGTCGTTCCACATAATAAAAAGCATTCCCCATATGCAGCCGAGCAGTATAATTGCTGGCACTGTAAATCATCAGCAGCCCAAACAGAATAAGCCCGAACACCGTGCCGAGCATCGCCCAGTCGCCCACAAATCTTTTTCTATTCATTGCCGTCACCCGAATCACTTTCTATGTCCGGCCATTGCCCCAGGTAATAAGGCAGAACATTCTCAAAAATCTCTCTCATGACCGGCGCCGCAACGGTTCCTCCATAATAGGCACCGGTCGGCTCGTCAATTAGAACGATGCCTATGATCTCAGGGTTATCCGCCGGGGCAAAGCCGATAAAGGAGGCAATATATTTGCCGGATCCCCTGGGCAATTTCTGGCTGGTTGCCGTTTTGCCGCCAATCCGATATCCCTCAATGAAGCATTTTTTGCCTGTACCTTCCGAAATAACCTTTTCAAGCAATGCCTTCATTGTATCGGAGACTTCGGAACCAATGACATGTGCTTCTTCATTATAGTGCAGTCGAATCATATTGCCTTTGGCATCCACGATTCGAACCCCAAAATGCGGTGTGATCAGTTTGCCGCCATTAACGACAGCACTGACTGCCCGCAGCATTTGAATAGGTGTGATCTGAAAAGACTGTCCAAAGGAAATCGTCGCAAGTTCCACATCCCCCACATTGTCAATCTGATGCATGATCGAACTTGCCTCTCCCGGGAGATCAATGCCGCTCTTTTCCATAAGTCCAAGCCTGTCAAAATATTGGTACATTACCTGAACGCCAGTTCTAAGACCGGTTTCGATAAAAACAGGATTGCACGAATTCATCAGTCCTTCCACAAAGGATTCAGAGCCATGTCCGCTGATCTTGTGACATCGTATCCGCCGGTCATCGACAATCTTATATCCCGGGCAGTAAAAACGGTCATTTTGTGAAACCGCGTGGGATTCCAGCGCAGCTGTAGAGGTAATGATCTTGAAGGTGGATCCGGGTTCATAGGTATCGTTCAGGCAGCCATTTCGCCACATCTGGTTCAACGCATCCTGTATAGCGTCTGTTTCGGCATTTTCAGGCAATAAATAAGGCGCATTCAGATTGAATTCCGGTTCATTGGTCATGGCCAAAATTTCTCCGTTTTTCGGATTCATTAAGATAACAGAGACGGATTTTGCTTCCTTCTGTTCCATGATTCTTTTTGCAACCTGCTGGACATAGCTCTGGATCGTATAATCCAGACTGATATAAAGATCACTTCCGGGAATCGGTTCCACCCGCCCCTCGGATGTATTTTCGACTTCAATGCCTCTTGCATCCGTCGTTGTCAGAATCGTCCCCTCTATTCCCTGCAAATAGGCATCATATTGAACTTCTAACCCAATAATGCCCTGATTGTCGCCGCCCGTAAAACCCAACACTTTGGAGGCCAGCGTTTTGTATGGGTAATAACGGGTATAATCTTCATCCACCATAACCCCATCCAGTTTGTATTCACGGATTTTGTCCCCCAGCGCTTTGTCAACATTAGCCTTAATACGTTCAATAGATGACACTTTTTCGACCCGTGCCCGTACTTTTGCTTCATCCAGAGACAAGACCTCTGATAAAACACGGATAACCTTTTCAGGTTCTTTGATCTGATTGTGTATCACAGAAATTGTACAGACAGATTTGTTGTCCGCCAAAACCCTTTGGTTTCTGTCATAAATCAGTCCCCGTGCCGCCTTGATGCTTCGCTCCCTTTCATGCAGTGCATCGGCCTGGCTCTGATAGTACGCCGACCGAAATATCATCAGATAAGCCAGCCGCCCCATCAAAACCAGGCCGATACCCACAATAAAAGCGGCCACTATGAGCATCTTTCGTCTATGATAGATTTTAATATGCATACATACGTCCGCTTTATTTTTTATTATATTATGTTGTCGTTATTCCTATTAGAACAGCTGTTATTCATCATCATCTGATGTGCCGTTATCCGAATTGTCCGCACCTTCATTGGCCTGATCATCATAAGAACCGTCTGAGGTGTTCTCATTGGTTGTCTCCGTTTCTGTCACTTCTTCCGTCGGGAAGATCTGCAGATATGGTAAGGCCTCAGAGAATATATTACTTGCAATTGCGGAGGCAAAGGAGCTCTGCCCCTGATCCTCTGCATTGGCCTCATCGACAACCACATAGACAACCAGCTGCGGATCATCAATCGGTGCTGCGCCAACAAAGGACACAAGACGTTCTTTGCCGCCTCGAGGAAGCTTCTCAGCTGTACCTGTCTTGCCGCCAATCTTGTATCCGGCTACCTGCGCTGCCTTACCTGTACCATTCTCTACCGTCTCATACAGAGCATTCTTCATCCATTCGGAGGTTGTCTTTGAAACAGTTGTCCGCATCAGTGTCTTATCAAAAACCTGCACCGTATTGCCATTATCCGATGCAATCTCAGATACTACATGCGGCTTATAATAATAGCCGCCATTAACAATCGAGCAAAAGGCTGATACAACCTGTACCATCGTTGCATTGTATCCCTGGCCAAAGGAACTTGTCCACATTTCAACAGGTCCCATATTGTCTGCTGTATAAATCGTACCGGCACAGCTTGCTTCTCCCGGAAGATCGATACCTGTCAACTGCCCAAGTCCAAACAGTTTCTGCATCTTCGTAAAGGAAGTAATACCGATTCTGTCGCTGAGCTGCATCATGACATCATTGCAGGAATGTGTAATACCGCCCGTCAGATCTAATTCACCATGCACACTGTTGCAGGAAACAAAAGTACTGTCGTTCTCATAGGTCTGACCACCGTCACAGTAGAATTGTTCGTTCGGGTCTACAAGTGCCTGATCCAGCGCATAGGAAACCGTCATAGTCTTGACGGTTGAACCCGGCTCATAGCTATCATTCACACAGAAGTTACGCCAGAGCGTATAAAGGGCATCCGACATTTCCTTATCCGTCATGTCCGCCAGCTGATCCTCTGTGTAACCGGCCACTGTTAAATCTCTCGGATTATTCAGATCAAATATCGGAGCACTCGCCATAGCCAGAACCTCTCCGTTATTCGGATTCATAACAATAGCAGCCACGTTTTTGGCCCCGGTTTCTGTCATGAACTGGCTGATATATTTCTCTGCAATACGCTGGATATTGATATCAATGGTTGATACAACTGTCTTGCCATTATGTGGTTCCTCTGTAACGGTCTGGAGATCCACATTATCCGTGAGATAACCGTACTTTCTTCCATTGGTTCCGGACAATGTATCATTATAATAGCTTTCAATTCCCCAGAGACCGCTGTTATCAGAAGCTGTAAAACCAATCAGATCACAGGCCAGCGTCGAAAACGGATAGATTCTCTGATAGCTTTCTTCAAACCAGATTCCCGATGAAACAGCCTTGATCTTCTGCGCATCATTCTCATCCTCTGAAGCAAGAAAATCATCATACGGCTTTTTCTCATCATATGTCATTTTCCTCTTCAAAACGACATACCGACTGTCCGGCTGTTGCGTTAAAATCGTATCCACATCATCCTTGCTGATTGAAAAATATTCTTCCAGAACTTCTTTGGCGTATTCAGAAGCCTTATCGATATTGCTGTGCGTAATGACATACGGATCCAACACCAGATTGTAGATTTTCTCACTTGTTGCAAGAACGGTTTTGTTTCGGTCTGTAATATCCCCTCGTTTATAGGGAATTGTCTGTCCATCATAGTTGAGCAACGAGAGTACATTCTTCTCGTAATCTGTACCGTTTTTTACATTGATCTGCACAAGTCTGACCACCAGCAGCACAAAGCAGATCAGCACAAACAAGAATACAACGAGCAGTCTTCTTCTGTTCGTCTTTGAAAATTTCCGTATTTTTTTATCCGCCATCTATTAATCACCTAAATTTAATGTCTATTTTATTTTCCGCCAGGTATAGATTCATACTGTCGTATATAATCATTATTGCTGCTGTCATAATAAATTACCTGATCTTCACCGGCATAGACCATTCCCAGTCTTCCGGTTGCAATCTGGTAAATCTCATCCAGATCAATGGTCTTATTCAGGCTTTCCTTCAGTGAATTATTCTGTTCCTGGACGGTCTGCAGCTGACTCTGAAGGGCTGTCACAGCCTGTTCATTCTTCTTCAATACAGAACTGGAATGTAAATACATAAAACAGGCAGCCAAGGTAATGCCTACCGATGTCACAAGAAACAGTGTATACTTCAAATCAAAAACCGATACACGCTTCTTATGCTGTACAGTCCGTTGTTTCGGCCTGGACTGTACAGCTTTATTTCTTCTTTTAGGTGTTTCAGGCTGTTCATTCAGCCTTCTTGCTGTATTTCCATCTATATAATAGCGTTCGGGCTCTCTTCGATAAGCCATCGATTGGTTTGCTCTCTTCTCTGCCATCCAACGCCACCCTTTCTTCATTAACAGGACCGTCTGCGCCTGCCGCATCCGATCGTTTTCTTATTCTCTGATTCTTTCAAAAACTCTGAGCTTCGCGCTCTTTGAACGACTGTTCACTTCCAGTTCTTCTTCACTTGGAAGTATCGGTTTCCTGGTAATCACTCTGCCCTTTGACTTCTTCCCGCAAACACATACAGGAAAAGACGGCGGGCATGTACACGGCCGTTCATTAGTATTGAAAATGTTCTTAACAATTCTATCTTCAAGTGAATGAAATGTGATCACACATATTCTCCCATGATCATTCAGCAGATCGATCATCTGATCCAGCGTATTCTTCAAAACATCCAGTTCATGATTCAATTCAATGCGGATTGCCTGATAAGTCTTCTTGGATGGATGACCACCCTTGGCTCTGACCTTCGCCGGGATAGCAGCCCGGATAATATCATTGAGTTCCCCGGTTGTCTCAATCGGCTTCTTCGCTCTGGCCATAACGATATGCTTGGCAATATTGCGCGCAAACTTATCTTCGCCATAATCTCTGATCATATGAAACAATTCTGTTTCTGTATAATCATTCACAATGTCTCTGGCTGTCTTCGTCTGACGCTGATCCATGCGCATATCAAGAACGGTATCTTCTCTGTAAGTAAATCCTCTCTCAACAGTGTCCAGCTGATAAGAGGATACGCCAAGATCGAGTACGATTCCATCCACGCCATGAATGCCCAAATCTGCAAGAACCTGAGGCATTGCACTATAATTGCTGCGGACAATGGTCACTTTGTCGCCAAATGGTGCCAGGCGTTCTCCAGCTGCTTCTATTGCTGCTGCATCCTGGTCGATACCGATCAGACGGCCTGTCTCACCCAGGCGCTGCAAAACAGCACTGGCATGACCGCCTCCGCCTAAAGTGCCATCTACATAGATGCCATTCTCTTTTATATCTAATTGTTCAATCGTCTCATTCAGTAATACAGAATAATGCTGAAACGTCATAATGTCCTCCTATATATTCACACCGAGACTCGCCATATGGGCAGCGACTGCTTCCATATCCTCATCATCCATGTCATTCTCCACATCCCACTTCTCTGCACTCCAGAGTTCAATTCGGGTATCCATACCCGTCAGTACAACATCTTTCTGGAGGTCTGCATACTTGCGGAGTGAAGCCGGTACAAGAATACGTCCCTGCTTGTCAAATTCGCATTCTGTTGCTCCTGACATAAAAAAACGTTTGAACTGTCTGCTCTCTTTATCAATGGTAGATAATTCTCTTAACTTTGCAGTAAATTCCCGCCATTCATCCATCGGGTGAATCCAAAGACAACCGTCAAGGCCTTTGGACAAAATAAATGTATCCCCCAGGTCTTCTCTGTACTTCTGGGGAATGATCACTCTGCCCTTTGTATCTATTGTATGATAATACTCGCCAATAAAGCCATCCATTCCATGTCCACCTTTGTCTTACGGAAATCTTCATGTCTGCCACAACATAAAGGTATTAAGTCCCACTTAAAACCACTATTTACCACAAATCACCACTTATGTTATTTATTTTAGACTATTCCACACAATATATCAATAGGTAAAATGCAAATTTACTTTTAAATTTTTGTAACTGTTCAGAGCTAACCTCCAAAATGCCTGTTTTTTGAAATTTTGCTTGGCTCTGAACAGTTACAAATTTTTGTAAACAGAATGCAGTTTTATATACAACAAAAACACACTGCCTGATGGGATCATCCCCCACCTGACAGTGTGTTTCATAAGATTCAAAATATTCTGTTATGCAGCTGTCTTTGATGCCTTTTTCAGCCGGCTTCGCTTGTAAATCATAACAATCAATGCAAAAACAGACAGACAGGCTGACAACACCTGTGACACAGGCAAACCTATATACGGAAGCAAAAGCTGATCTGTTCGGAATTGTTCAATAATAAATCGCCCGATACCATATCCAAACAAGTACATCATGAAAAGTTCCCCATTAAACTTCTTGTGCTTCCTGTAAAGCAGGATGATCACCAAAACCCCCAGATTCCAGAGAGACTCGTACAAAAATGTCGGCTGAACCTGAATGTACTGAACACCATCAACGGTAACTGCCTTGTCTAAAAGATCCTGGGTCGTATAAGCAGCCTCATCCATTCTGATCTGCATAGCCAGCAGACCGTCAGAATAACCGCCGAAAGCTTCTCTGTTAAAGAAATTGCCCCATCTGCCGATGATCTGCCCGATCAGTAGTCCCGGCACAACCGTATCTGCCATCAGAAGCAGACTGGCCTTCCTGATCTTCGAGAAAATAATCATGCAGATGAATCCGCCGATAATGCCGCCGTATATAGCCAGGCCGCCCTGCCGCAGATTAAAGATCTCCAAAGGATGCTGACTGTAATAGGACCACTCAAAGGCCACATAATAAATTCTGCATCCGACAATCGCTGATATAATCGCACACAAAGCAAAATCATAATACATCTCCGGATTCTGCCCTGTCCGTTTGGCTTCATGCACAGCCATTGCAATACCGCACAGCATGCCGACGCCGATAATAATGCCATAATAGGCAATATCAAAACCAAATATAGAGATACTCTTTCCCAGATGTTCAATCACAATCCCCAAATGCGGGAACCGGATACTTGCTCCTGTCATCAATGCTCCTCCTTCTGTAATTATTCTGTTCCGATCCGGACACTTCCAAACAATTACATAAATTCTATTTTTCCATTGTAAACTGCTTTATTACAAAAATCAAGTCATAAAATAGCTGTTCTTTTTACAGGAACTGTGCTAAAATAATACGGAAAACTGCATTGAAAGTGAGGAAATAGATATGAAATTAGGTATTGTTGGTCTGCCAAATGTCGGAAAGAGTACATTATTTAACTCTCTGACAAAAGCCGGCGCATTGTCTGCCAACTATCCGTTTGCAACTATCGACCCAAACGTAGGTATTGTTGCTGTTCCGGATGAAAGAATTGTGAAACTCGGTGAATTGTATCACACAAAGAAGGTAACACCTGCCACCATCGAATTTGTGGACATTGCAGGCCTTGTAAAAGGTGCCAGCAAAGGTGAAGGTCTGGGCAATCAGTTCCTTGCCAATATTCGTGAAGTAGATGCTATCGTCCATGTTGTCCGCTGTTTCGAAGATGACAACATTATTCATGTTGACGGTTCTGTTGATCCTGCCAGAGACATTGAGACGATTAACCTGGAACTGATTTTCTCTGATATCGAGATTCTTGAGCGCAGAATTGCCAAGATTGCCAAACAGGCAAAGATGGATAAGGCTTATGCCAAAGAGCTTGAACTGGCTCAGGCTGTCAAGGCGCATCTTGAAGACGGCAAGATGGCAAGAACATTTGAAGTATCTGACGATGAGGACGAACAGATCTGGTTTAAGAATTACAACCTGTTGACTGCAAAGCCAACTATCTATGCTGCCAACGTAGCTGAAGATGATCTGGCTGATGACGGCGCATCCAATCCACATGTTGCCAAGGTAAGAGAAATGGCTAAGGAAGAAGGCGCTGAAGTTTTTGTTATCTGTGCTCAGATCGAACAGGAATTAGCTGACCTTGATGACGATGAGAAGAAGGAATACCTGGAAGACCTGGGTGTTTCCTCCAGCGGTCTTGACAAACTGGTGGCAGCAAGCTACAGCCTGCTTGGTCTGATCAGTTTCCTTACTGCCGGCGAAGATGAGTGCCGTGCATGGACGATTAAGAAAGGTACAAAAGCCCCACAGGCTGCCGGCAAGATCCATACAGACTTTGAACGTGGTTTCATCAAAGCCGAAGTTGTCAACTATCAGGATCTTCTTGATAACGGAAGTCTCTCTGCTGCCAAGGAAAAAGGCATTGTTGGTATGGAAGGCAAGGAATATGTTGTCAAAGACGGCGACGTGATTCTGTTCCGCTTTAACGTTTAAATCATAAATAAGACTGCCGCATGACGGAATAATGCAGTGCGGCTTCTGAAACAATATATGGATTCAAAAAGAGTTATTCAGCACAGGCACACTCTCGTTGCCAACGTCTGGTAGCGGTACATAAGGCAGTACAATACACTGCCTAAGTACCGGCCGACGTTGAAGCACCTGTGTTCGAATAACTCTTTTTTAATCCATTCAGATATAGTTCTGCTTATTCCACGATATCAAGCAGTTCTTCAAAGGTGTGAATTTCTGCATCGAAGGCTTTGACCTGGCCAAAACCATAGGCGGCGTAAATGAATGGAATACCGGCCTGTGCAGCTGCATCGGCGTCTCCTTGGGTATCACCGATGTAGACCGGAGATTTGAGTCCGTTTCTTTCCATGACCAGGCGGATGTTTGCTCCTTTGGATTTGCCGGTCACACCGATACATTCACAATCTTTAAAGTACTTCGCTGTGTGATTGCCGCTGTAAAAGCTCTGGATATAGCCGTCCTGACAATTGCTGACAATAAACAGCGGATATTTCTCTGAAAGCTTCTGCAAGGTCTCTTCCAGCTTCGGGTAGAGAATACCGCCATGTTCTGCCAAATAAATATTCTCCTGTTCACAGCATTCATCCATCAGACGCATTCTCAGTGCTTCTGTCTGTTCAGGAAACATATTGCGTGCTATCTGATCAAGGGGTAAGCCGAAATTGGAAGCTAATTCCTCCGCTGTCACTTTCTTGTGAATCTCCGGATAATGTTCCAAAACAAGCACCCATGTAGCAACTATTCCCTCTGAAGAGTCCCAGAGTGTACCATCTAAATCAAAAATCAAACTATCTATCTTCATCTTCTTCTCCTTTCTGTATCTTCCTGCGGCATTCACCGCAGCAGCCATAAAAAACAGTCTTACTCTCATCCACTGCGAAATCCTCTTTCGCCATCATTTCATCTGCCAGTTGCCGCATGTGTTCACTTTCAAAATGAATCAGTCTGCCACACTCACTGCACATCAGATGATAATGATGTCTGCATTCAGGATGCCCGCCGCTGAACTGATAGCAGGCCGGTGACTTTTCACTTAATGTATACTTACGAATCTTCCCCTCTGTCTCCAAAGACTTCAGAACTCTGTATACGGTTGTCTTGCCAACCCGTTCTTCACCTGCATTCAGATCATGAATAATGTCTTCTGCACGGACATGAGTGTCCTGTCTGTCTTTGAGATATTCAAGAATCATCGATTTCTGTCTTGTATTTCTATTCTGTTTATCATCAGACATTCTCTGCATCCTCCGAATATTTATTCTTATCTCATATAATTTTCTCTTCCTATTATAATAGCTTTTCTTTTATCTGTACAGTACAAAATCAGGCGCAAAAATACCTGAGAGATACTGTGTTCATTCATTTCCCTCAGGTATTTCCTATTCTGTATTGAATTTCTATCTGTTGATTCTCAATGCTGTATTACGCAAGTTCGACTTTTGGAGGCTTATCTCCTTCCGGATCTTCTTCCAAAATTGAAAATGCAATATTCGTTGCATGGTCCGCAACTCGTTCAAGATTGGAAGCTAAATCCGAAAACATCATACCCACCTGAGCACTGCATTCGCCTGTTGTCAGACACTTGACATGTAAATTCTGAAGCTCACGCTCTTTCGCATCAATGGCATTTTCCAGATCCAGAATTTCCTGAAGATGGCTGTCATCTTCAAGATTGAACATATCCATCGAAAGATGAAGAATCTTCACCGTCATCTCCTGCATTCTGCGGATCTCATTTCCGGCCATGCCATTAATATCTTCTTTCATATCAATCAACTTCTCAACATCTTCTGCAATATTCTCTGCATGATCACCGACACGTTCGATATCGCTGACAACATGGAACAGGGCACCCAATTTCTTGCGGTCTCCTACCGGTAAGCTGATCTGGTTGGCTTTAACAAGATAATCTGTGATTTCCTTGTTCATATAGTCGATACGCTTCTCAACCTCAAACACTTCCTTCGCCGCCTTGTCATCCTTAGTCAGGAGTGCATCCAGCGCCTTTTCCAGATTGCCAATGGCAATTTCACCCATATGGCTGATCTCACTGCAGACCTGCGGAATAGCCGTCGCCGATGAAAGTCTGTCTCCATCACCAATATACTTCATTTCATATTCATCTTCTACATCATTATCCTCACCAGGTACAATGAAATAGGTCAGTTTGACAATCCAACTCATAAACGGCATCAGAATGATAACCTGGAAGACCTTGAAGATGGTATGCGTATTGGCAACACATCGGCCGAGATTGCCGCCGGAAATATGCATGATCAACGCTTCAATCCAATCGGAACCGATCAAAAGAATGACTGCCATAATGATGGAACCGATAATATTGAATAATAAATGAATCAAAGCTGCACGTTTGGCATTCTTCTTGCCGCTGAGACTGGCAAGCATCGCTGACATGCAGGCACCGATATTACATCCGAGAATAATAAAGAAACAAATCTTCAGCGGAAGTAATCCCTGCTGTGCCAAAAGGAGCACAATACTGACTGTCACAGAAGAACTCTGTACAATCGCCGTGATCACCAAGCCAAGCAGCAAAGCAAAGAATCGGTTGTCCAGAGACATGAACAGATTCTGAATAGCCGGAAGTTCTTTCAAAGCACCCATAGAAGAAGACATGGTACTGATTCCCAGGAAAAGGATACCAAAACCGATGACAACCTCTCCGGCTTTTTTCACCGTTGGATTCTTGAAGATCATCAGCATCAGAACGCCTGCCATAATAAATACCGGCGCATACTGAGACAGATTAAATGAAACAAGCTGTGATGTAACGGTCGTACCAATGTTGGCACCATAGATAACGCCAATAGCCTGATAAAGCGTCATCAGACCGGCATTTACAAAGCTGACAACCATAACCGTTGCGGCACTGGAGGACTGTATAATCGCCGTAAACACAACGCCCACAATGATACCCACATATCTGTTCTTCGTAAACAATTCAAGAATACCACGGAGTTTGGCACCGGCTGCCTTCTCCAAACTATCACTCATCAACGTCATACCATAGAGGAAAAGACCCAAACCTCCTATAAGGCCCAAAACCATACCTGAAATATTCATCTTTTTTCTCCTTGATTTTACTTATGTAAAACTTATGTAAAAATACACCAATAACAACTTTAATATATATTGCGCCGCTTGACAAGTCTTTTTTTTAGAAATTTGCTTTATGTTAGCTTCCAAAAACATTATTATGTCAACTTAATTCAATAAAAATAATTGAAGCCAGCACACTTTTCCCTGAAATTTCCTATTTTTCAGCTTGTAAATTATGTCAACTCCTCTTTTTTATTTTTTGCCTGCGTTTTCAGAAAAAAGTAGTAAAAAAAGAATCGGATCTCTTTTGGAATCCGATTCTTCTTAATCTGTATAGACACTTATACACTAAAAATTTCTTATATAAATGCTTCTGACAGTCTGTTTAGATCACTGAACTTCTGAAAGGATTTTGTCCAGTTTCTCATACATTTCATCCACATTTTCTTTTGTGATAACAAGCGGCGGTACAAAACGGATGATATTAGTACCTGCAGAGATGATCAGAAGACCGTTGGCAATAGATTTTGCAACAATATCCCCAACAGGAATTGTAAATTCAAGACCTCTCATCAATCCAAGACCTCTTGTTTCTTTGATGAAATCATAACGTTCAACTAACGATGCCAGTTTTTCTCCCAGGTAAGCGCCTACTTCATTGACATTGTCAAGAATATGACGGCTTTCAAACATGTCAAATACAACATTCGCTGCTGCTGTAGCTAAAGGATTGCCGCCATATGTAGACCCATGATCACCGGCTACCAATGCCTTCTCAACCTTTTCTCCGGCAACAAAGGCGCCAATCGGCACACCGCATCCCAGTGCTTTGGCAACGGTCAGGATATCCGGTTTTACATCGTAGTAATCATAAGCGAACATCTTGCCTGTACGACCCATACCGCACTGAATCTCATCAAGAATCAACAGAATGTCCTTTTCATCACAGAGCTTGCGCACACCCTGGATAAACTCACGTGTAGCCGGATAGATACCGCCTTCCCCCTGTACAGTCTCCATAATAATAGCACATGTCTTATCCGTGATCTTAGAAGCAACATCCTCTAAATTGTTATACTCAGCAAACACTACCTTGTCAATCAGTGGTTTGAAGGCTTCCTGATAATGAGGATTGCCTGTGACAGAAAGGGCACCGATACTTCTGCCGTGGAATGAATGGTTCATGGCAATGATCTCATGATCTGTGGAACCATTATCTCTTGTCCATGCATACTTACGGGCAAGCTTGATGGCACCTTCAATGGCTTCTGTACCACTGTTGGTAAAGAATACCTTTTTAAGGCCGCAGGCATTCACCAACTTGTGTGCCGCTTCTGCCATAGGCTGTGTATAGTACAAATTGGACACATGGATCATTTTGTCGATCTGAGCCTTCAGGGCATCATTGTATTCTTTGACATTGTAACCAAACGCACATACAGCAATCCCGGCTGCGAAGTCAAGATACTTTTTGCCTTCCACATCGTAAAGATAAACGCCATCACCGTGATCAAGCACAACAGGGAAACGATTATATGTATGAATGATCGCCTCTTCTGCATAATCCATAATTTCTTTATTGTTCATGATAATACCTGCTTTCTTCACTGCCCAAAATTGCAGTACCAATACCTTTGTTTGTAAAGATTTCCAGAAGGAGACAATGCGGTATACGTCCATCCAGAATATGTACGCGTGAAACGCCGTTTTCAATTGCCTCAATACAGTTGTTGAGCTTCGGCAGCATACCGCCTCCGATAAACCCTTCTTCAATCAGTGCATGGGCTTCTTCACATGTCAGCTCTGAAATCAGTGTATCCGGATCCTCCGGATCCTTGTAAACGCCTTCAATATCGGTGAGGAAAGCCAGTTTTTCTGCATTCACAGCCTTTGCGATCTCACATGCAGCATCATCCGCATTGATATTGTAAGTATTGTAATCTTCATCCATACCGATCGGGCATACGATTGGAAGGAAATCCTTCTCCAGTAAATCGTAGAGAATCTTCGGTGTAACTTCTGTAATCTCACCTACAAAACCGATATCCTCTCCATTGGAGTATTTCTTCTTTACCTTCAGAAGGCCGCCGTCCTTGCCGCTGATACCAACTGCTTTGACACCCAGTTCCTGAACCATCTGGACAAGGCTCTTATTCACCTTATTCAGAACCATTTCTGCAATTTCCATAGTTGGCGCATCTGTCACGCGAAGGCCATTGACAAAACGTGCTTCCATACCTACTTTATTCACCCAACGGCTGATTTCTTTGCCGCCACCGTGAACGATGATCGGCTTGAATCCGACAAGTTTTAATAAAACAGCATCGGCGATGACATTCTTCTTCAGTTCGTCATTCATCATCGCACTGCCGCCGTATTTGATCACGATAATCTTACGGTTGAATCGCTGAATATAAGGCAGCGCCTCAATCAGTACTTCAGCCTTTGAAAGATACTGATTCATATCCTTTTCCATTTTTCTATTTCTCCTTTTCCCCGTTAATTATGAACGGTAATCCGCATTAATCTTAATATAATCATACGTCAGATCGCAGCCCCAGGCTGTAGCTTCCTGATTGCCCATCTTGATATCTGCAATCGCAGTTACCTCAGGCTCGGAAAGAATCTTTGTTGCTTCTTCTTCACTGTAATCCGCAGCCACGCCGTCTTTCATGATCTGAATCTTGCCGGCTGCACTTTCAAAGAACAGATCCACTTTTTCAGGATCAAACTGTGCGCCTGAATAACCCATTGCACACAGAATACGGCCCCAATTGGCATCATGGCCGCAGATAGCTGTCTTAACAAGACTGGATGTCACAACAGACTTGCTCAATGTTACTGCCTGTTCCTTTGTTTCGGCACCGATAATCTTCACTTCAAAGAGTGCAGATGCACCCTCGCCGTCTCCTGCAATCTTTCTGCAGAGACATGCATTCACTGCATGAAGTGCTTCACAGAAAGCTTTGTAATCTTCATTCTTTGTATCGATCAAAGGATTGCCTGCCTGACCATTCGCCAAAAGCAGCACCGTATCATTAGTAGATGTATCGCCATCAACAGAAACCATATTGTAAGTGTCCTTGATATCTTCGCTGAGTGCTTCCTGAAGCAGTGCTTTGGAAATGTTGGCATCTGTTGTAATAAAACCAAGCATGGTACACATATTCGGATGAATCATTCCAGAGCCTTTGCACATGCCGCCCATGGTCACTTTCTTACCGCCAATCTCAAACGTCACAGCGACTTCCTTCGGAACAGTATCTGTGGTCATAATGGCTTTTGCTGCCAGATGACCGGCGTCGATACTGCCGTCAAGAGCAGGTGCCAGCATATCAATCCCTGCTTCAATTCTGTCCATTTTCAGCTGCATACCGATAACACCTGTGGATGCCACCAATACAGCATCTTTCTGAATACCAAGGACTTCCGCAGCCTTCGCTGCTGTTGCTTCGCAGTAAGCCATTCCCTGCACACCTGTACAGGCATTGGCAATACCACTGTTGCAAATGACTGCCTGCGCATGTTCGGATTCATATACAACCTGTCTATCCCATTTCACCGGAGCAGCCTTTACAATGTTGGTTGTAAAAGTGCCTGCAGCCACACATGGTACATCACTGTAGATCATGGCCATATCTGTACGCCCCTGGTATTTGATGCCTGCAGCTGCACTGGAAGCCTTAAATCCTTTTGCTGCTGTCACGCCGCCTTCAATATATTCCATTTCCTGCCACCTCTTTTATTCATTAAACACAGTCATGTTGGCCTCGTTCAGGTTCAGATCATAATAATTCCGATCATCCTGACACTGCCAGCCGACCTTTTTCCAAAAGGCATTACCGCCCTCGTTTCTTGTAAATGCGATCAGATAGACTTTATTAATCTGCTCTGCCTTCAATGCTTCAATCGCTTTGGCTACAAGCTTACGCCCAATGCCAAGCTGTCTGTATGAAGCATCCACACAAACATGATACAGACAGCCCTGACGGCCATCATGTCCGCAGAGAATGGAACCCACAAGCTTGCCATCCATCTCCGCCACCACACTGGTGTTGGGATTTCTGCGAAGAAATCGCTCAATGCCCTCTCTGGAATCATCAATGCTTCGGATACCAAAGCCCTTGATACCAGCCCAGAGCGCCGCCACACGATCATAGTCATCAATCGTCATTGTTCTTATTATAATATCATTCATTCTAATATTCTACCTTCATTTTCTTATGGGAACATAGGCACAAGGTTCAGACCTGTGCTCTCATCCAGGCCAAAGGCAAGGTTCATGTTCTGAACTGCCTGTCCGGCTGCGCCTTTGACAAGGTTGTCGATGGCACCCATCATAATGACACGGTGTGTTCTCAGGTCCACTTTGAAGTTGACATCCACATAATTGCTGCCTTCTACCCAGCGTGTCTCAGGACATACACCCGGTTTCAGTACACGGACAAACTTCTCATTGGCATAATATTTGTCATAAGCCGCTCTGATCTGCTCTTCTGTCACGCCCTCTTTCAAAGAAGCATACGCTGTAGCCAGAATACCTCTGTTCATCGGTACAAGATGCGGTGTAAAGTTGATGGTGATTGGATAACCGGCTGCATAACCGAGCTGTTCTTCAATCTCAGGTGTATGTCTATGTGTTGCGACGCCATAAGCCTTCATATTCTCATTCACTTCACAGAAAAGGTTAGCTGTCTTGGCACCGCGGCCTGCACCGGATGTACCGGACTTGGCATCAACGATAATGGTATTCGGGTCAATGAGGCCTTCCTTTACTAGTGGATAGCATGTCAAAATAGAACATGTTGTATAACATCCCGGATTGGCGATCAGTCTTGCACCCTTGATGTCTTTACGATTGATCTCACAGAGTCCGTATACAGCCTCTTTAATATAGGAAGGACTCTTGTGTTTAATGCCGTACCATTTCTCATAAACTTCTACATCTTTAATACGGAAATCTGCGCTGAGGTCAATAATCTTCACTTTATTTAAAACATCCTCATTCACAAGAGAGGCACATAAGCCCTGTGGTGTTGCTGTAAAGATAACATCTGCCGCATCTGCCAGTGCATCCATGTTGTCATCCATGCACTTGGCATCTACAATCTGAAACATATTCTGGAAAACATCTGCATACTGCTGATCAATATAACTTCTTGAGCCATACCAGACAATCTCAACATCCGGATGCTGCATCAAAAGACGAACCAGTTCCTGACCGGCATAACCGGTGGAACCGATAATTCCTGCTTTAATCATTTTTCATAACTCCTTTATCTTAAACCGCTAAAAGGCAGTTTATTCATTTTTCGTTCAACACCTATCTATATTAATACATATCTTCAATTAAGTAAAGTACAAAAATCAAAAAAATATTCATAATTATGCATGCATAATTAATAAAAATACACTTTTTACGAAAAAACTATTGCATTATTCATACTTCTGGTGTATATTAATTGAGTGCTCGCAAGAAATATACACTTTAGCGAACACATCATCACAAATGAATGAACATGTTTTTTATATAGGAGGATTTTACAAATGAAAGAGAAAGTTGTTTTAGCATATTCAGGCGGTCTTGACACTACAGCCATTATCCCATGGTTAAAGGAAACATTTGATTATGAAGTTATCTGCTGCTGTATCAATGTTGGTCAGGGCGAAGAATTAAACGGTCTTGAAGAAAGAGCCAAGATGAGCGGCGCTTCCAAATTATACATCGAAGATATCGTTGATGAATTCTGTGAAGACTATATCGTTCCTTGTGTTCAGGCCAATGCAATTTATGAGAACAAATATTTACTTGGTACTTCCATGGCTCGTCCTGGCATCGCCAAGAAGCTTGTTGAAATTGCAAGAAAAGAAAATGCTGTTGCGATCTGTCATGGGGCAACAGGTAAAGGTAATGACCAGATTCGTTTCGAACTTGGTATCAAAGCACTGGCTCCTGACATCAAGATTATCGCTCCATGGCGTATGACAGATGTATGGAAAATGCAGTCCCGTCAGGATGAAATCGATTTCTGTAAAGCACACGGCATCGACCTTCCATTCTCCGCAGACAGCAGCTACAGCCGTGACCGTAACTTATGGCACATCAGCCATGAAGGCCTTGAACTGGAAGATCCATCTCTTGAGCCAAACTACAATCATGTACTTGTGCTCACAACTCCACCGGAAAAAGCACCTGACAAACCGGAATATGTCACAATGACATTTGAAAAGGGTGTTCCTACTTCTGTCAACGGCAAAGAGATGAAAGTGGCTGATATCATCCGTACATTAAATGAACTTGGCGGCAAGCATGGTATCGGTATCGTCGATATCGTTGAAAATCGTGTTGTAGGTATGAAATCCCGTGGCGTTTATGAAACACCGGGCGGTACTATCCTGATGGAAGCACATCAGCAGCTGGAAGAACTGGTTCTTGACCGTGCAACTGCAGAAGTTAAGAAAGAAATGGGCAACAAACTGGCTCAGGTATGCTACGAAGGCAAATGGTTCACACCATTACGTGAAGCAATTCAGGCATTTGTTGAATCCACTCAGGAATATGTGACAGGTGAAGTTAAATTCAAACTTTACAAAGGCAATATCATCAAAGCCGGTACTACTTCCCCATATTCACTGTACAGCGAATCTCTTGCATCTTTCACAACAGGTGACCTCTATGACCACCACGATGCAGATGGATTCATCACACTGTTCGGTCTGCCATTAAAAGTACGTGCAATGAAAATGGCTGAAGTAGCCAACAAAAACGCTGATAAATAGATAAAAAGCCTCAGTAATATCTGATGGCAGAAGGAAATAAAACATCCCTGAAACAGGCGCATCGCCAAATGTTTCAGGGATGTTTTTATTCAAAATAATAGCACGCTATTATTAAATTATCAATAGCGTGCTATTAAAATAGATCCAGCATATTATCCAGATAAATGGCTTCTCTGACGTTCAACTGATATTCTGGCTTTGTCATGTAGTATAACAGAAATTCCAGAACTAGTGCACTGCCAAGCCCCCGCCCTTCGATCTTAAAATTGGAAAAACCCATAGGTATATAGATATTTTGGATATCATCAATCCCTATAAATCCCGGATTCGTCATTGCCTTTGAAAACCGATAGCCCTGCTCAGCGGCAGGCGCCTTACAGTGATGTTCCGGTGCATTTACACCAAGATTTCTGCGGCTGACCGCTTCATAGCAGTTTCTCCTGTCCTTACAGCCAAACCAGCAGCATTCATTGCACAAAAACTCCACTTTATCTTTCTGTATCTGTGTCAATGTATCCAGCTGATCCATCTGTTTATTTAAACGAAAATCTGGCACAACATAGCGAAAATCATCGCGCTCCACCTCATGCCGGAATGCCTCAAAATCCGTCAGCACTTTTGTTGTAGAAGAAATGAAGTACAATTTCGGGTAATTCTCTTTCAGGTAATCCAGCAGCAGCTCCGAATGAATGATCACGCCATTCTGTACACGGCTGCTTTCTGAAAACAATGCACATAAAGTATTACATCTTTTATCTGAAAGATGCTCTTTTCTCAGCAGGGAATTACTGAAAGTAAGCCTTGCCGAGATGCCATATTTCTGCATAAGGGCTAAAGCATCACTCGGATCACAGGTTTCATCTTCCACACGGCCGCCGCCCCAGATGCAATCCGATGGTGCTCCGTAGATAGAGCCAATCTCACACCAGTCATAAAAGTATTCTCTGTGCTCATGGAATAAGGACAGAAAAATACGATACAATTCATAAAATTCAAACAGCCCAGGGAGGTGAAAATAAGCTGTGTTTCTTTTTGTCTTATCTTTACTCATATTTTCTCAATACTATTACGCTTTCACAATAAACATAACAACCATAGCTTCATAGATATTTACTTTCTTTATGATAACATGAAATGAACCATCTGCCAAGTAACAAGCGTGTGTCCAAAACAGAACACACGCCACCAAATTTACTTGTTATTGACACTTACAATCCGATAATAAACTCCGGATGTCATCTTGTAAACGATAATATAGCACACTGCAAACATCAGATAGCATCCCAGTGCCACCATTGCCAGAAACTGTGTCCGATTCAGCCCAAACAACAACAGCAATTTAGAAATCATCGGGAAAGCAAAAAGCAAATGTAAACCTGCCAGCAGAAGCGGTGCAAAGAAAACAATCAATATCTGTGAATTAATACTCTGCCGGATATCTTTCTTCGTCATGCCGACTTTCTGCATAACGACGAATCCCGACTGATCCTCATACCCTTCCGTCACCTGCTTGTAATACATAATCAGTATAGCCGCAAAGACAAAGACAATTCCGAGCAGAATGCCAAGTACCAGCAATCCGCCAAATGTACCGTAAAAGCTCTCTTTATTAAAGGCATAGCTTTCATAACTGACATAATCAATACCTTCCTGCTGTGATGCATTAAGGGCGGCAAATTTATTATTTAATATACCCTCTGCAGCCATCTGTGCGTCATCACTGCCGTCTAAATTACAGCCGTAATAGCATTTAAAATAGACGTTTTCCATATTTTCTGTCGTATACTGAGCCATATTATACTGAGCCAGTTTTTCTGCCACCTCATCAAAATCCGGCACAAAAATATGGTAAACTTTTGTTGATACTGCACCATCCATATGAATCGCCTTAAAATTTGAAATTACCTTTTTTACATTCAACTGAATGTCATTGTGAATGGATAATATGTCTGTATTATTTTCATAAGAGCCGCCATACACAGCAACAAGCGCTTCACCCGCATCGAGTGTCTCTTTTTCCCCGGTCACACGATTATATACACTGAGCGGCGCCACATAAACTTCATCGACACTGAAAGCTGTTGATTCATTCGTTTCCATAGCCATCAACTCATCTTTCATTCTGAAATTATGACCTTCAAGCTTCCCATAAAAAAAAGCAGATGTATATTCCAGAACATCGGAAGCTGTCAGATGGCTTTCATGAAGCGTCTCCTCCATCAGCTGACGCCAATTAGCCTCACTTTCTTCATTCAGATATTTTGGTGCACTGACATGAACCTCATAGGACAGGTCTCTCGGATAACGCTCACGCATAATGTTCTCTACTCCGGCATAAAGACAGATGGTTGATGAAAGCATCACCAGCACCATAGTGCTCAGTACACAGATGGAAGCCAGACCGGCGCCATTTCGCTTCATACGATAACTCATTGAGGCAATAGATATAAAGTGTTGTTTCCTATAATAAAAACCTTTATTCTTCTGCAAAATCCGGCAAAGGGTTACTGATCCGGCAATAAAAAGCATATACGTTGCTACGATAACAAGAATAACCGCAGCAAAAAACCATGCCAAAGCCACAACCGGGTCTTCGATTGTTACCGCCAGACCATAAGCAATGGCAAGCACCACAACACCAACCAACGCCAGTAACCAATTGCCCTTCGGCGGTTTTTCACCGGTATGTTCGCTTCTCAGCAATTCCATTGGACTGGCCATGGCCATTTTTCTTAAAGCACTCAACAGAATCAGAATAAAAATAACAAGAAAAACCAGAATAGTTTCTCTGATGGCTGAACCTTCAATTCTCAGCTTGAAATCCGTCTGACCATTCAGAATATTCACCATCCACAATTCTGCAAGTTTTGAAAAAACAATCCCGAATATAAGCCCCGCTACAAGGGAAATACCTGCAATAATGGACGTTTCCCAGAAATGAATATGTGCCAGATTGCGTTTATCCATACCAAGGACATTGTACAAACCATATTCTCTGCTTCGCCGTTTATTTAAAAACGAATTTGTATAAAAAAGGAAAATCAATGTAAATAGACCGATGATCCATTTCCCCAAATTCAGCATGCTCTGCATTGTTTCTCCGCCCCGGATCTGGACCAGAACACTACTGACACTCAGTGCGTCAATAATATAAAACATCATGACCATGGCAATACATGTAAAAAAATAGGGAATATAGAGTTTTCTGTTATGGCTGATGCCTGACCAGGCCATTTTCGGATAAAAAGATTTTCTCATGCCCGATCACCGCCTGTCGTGAGAAGAGTCAGCGTATCGGAAATCTTTTGATACAATTCCTGACGTGTATGATGTCCCTTATAAATCTGATGAAAAACCTCACCGTCTTTGATAAATAAAACTCTGCCTGCATGGCTGGCCGCTTTAACAGAATGTGTTACCATGACGATGGTCTGTTTATCCTGATTGATTGCTGAGAATAGATCCAGCAACTCATCCGAGGACTTGGAATCCAATGCCCCCGTTGGCTCATCCGCAAGGATCAGCTTCGGATGTGTGATCAGCGCTCTGGCCACCGCCGCACGCTGCTTCTGACCGCCGGACACCTCATAAGGATATTTCTTTAAAAGCTGTGTGATGCCCAATTGTTTTGCAATAGGCTCCAGACGTTTATGCATCTCTCTGTAATTCTTGCCTGCAAGGACCAGCGGCAGATAAATATTATCCTCCAGAGAAAATGTGTCCAACAGATTAAAATCCTGAAAAACGAATCCCAGATTATCACGGCGAAATTCTGCCATAGCAGTTTCCTTGATGTCTACAAGATTTCTGCCGTCTAACAATACGGTACCGCCTGTTGGTTTGTCCAGTGCCGCCAGAATGTTCAACAATGTTGTCTTACCGGAACCGGATTCACCCATGATGGCCACATATTCTCCCTCTTCCACACTAAAGGACACATTTTTCAGTGCCTGTACCTGATTACCGCCAAAACGAGTGGTATAGGTCTTTTTTAGCCCTTTTACTTCCAAAATACTCATATTTAAAATCCTCCTGTCTGATTGAATGACTTGTTCATTTCTTTTGACAGGATTATTGTATCAAACTCTTTTCATCCGCTCCATCGAATGGCCTTACAGACTTCTTACACTTTTGTAAGAAGTGCTGTTCGTTTTCTACTCAAACATACGCTCCGCTGTATTCAGATTCAATTTGATCACAGTCCCTTTATCCGGTTCCGATTCAGCCGAAATACCATGGCCCAGGTTACGGCAGATTCTGGCACAAAGATAAAGCCCCAGTCCACTGGCTTTTTTATCCGTTCGGCCATTATACCCGGTATACCCCTTCTCGAATATTCTCGGCAGATCCTCCGCTGCAATCCCCATACCCGTATCACGGATACACAGTATCTTCGGTGATTCCAGATAAATGGACACACAGCCCTGCTGTGTATACTTCAGTGCATTTGAAAGTATCTGTTCAATAACAAAAAGCAGCCATTTCTCGTCCGTCATGACTTGTGCATTCAGCGGCTGATAATCCAAATGAATCTTTTTGCCGATAAACTGCCCCGCAAATTTGCGCAATGCCTGCCGAAGGATATCGTCCAGATCATAAACAGCAATAACATAATCCCTGGTATCTGTGTCCAATCTGAGATAACACAATACCATATCCACGTACTGCTCCACCCTGGCAAGCTCCACAGAAAGCTTTCTTGAAAAGAATGAATCTGTATTCTGCAAAGTCAGCCGCATAGCTGCAATCGGTGTTTTAATCTGATGTGCCCAGACGGTATAATAGTCCATCATATCCTGGTATTGAAAAGACATCTCATCCTTCATCCTGCGCTGTCCTTCCTGAAGTTGAACAATGATCTGCTGATAATCCGTCTCCAGCACACTTACTGATTCCGGGAAATCCGTCATCACATCAAAAGGCATCGCTGACAATTGCTGCAGCCTTTCATGCCTTACTGCAAACTTTCTGTAATCCCATACAAGAAAAAGCATCCCTGTAACAAAGCAGAGCAACACCGGATAAAAAATCGCAGCTAGGGGCAGATGATACAAAGCAAAAGTCACAAAAAATATAATCGCAAAAAGTCCCTCTTTCAGGAACAGACTTTTCTTTTGTCCCAGCCACTTCACAAAATTGATTTTTTCTTCCATCATTCCTGCCCTTTCTCATCCGAAAAAATCACATAACCCACACCGAATTTTGTTGTAATAAAATCTTTCAGCCCGGCTCCCTCCAGCTTCTTCCTGAGACGGTTCACATTCACTGTCAGCGTGTTGTCATCAATAAAACTGTCCGTTTCCCAAAGCCGTTCCATCAAACGTTCCCGGCTGACAATCTTACCGGCGTTCTCCATAAGGATTTTTAAAATACCATATTCATTGCGGGATAAAGCAATTTGTTCGCCCCTGTAAGTCAGTGAGTGATCATCTACATTAAGAACCGCCTCCCGGCATTGCAGAACATGCTCTGTCTTTGCAAAATCATAGGTTCTTCGAAGCATCGCCTGCATTTTGGCAATCAGCACCGTCTGGTCAAAGGGTTTAGCAATAAAATCATCACCGCCCATATTCATGGCCATAACTATATTCATGTTGTCCGAAGCAGAGGATATAAAAATTACCGGTACGCGTGAGACCTTTCGGATCTCACCGCACCAGTAATAACCGTTGAAAAAAGGCAGACCGATATCCATCAATACAAGATGCGGATCAAATTCCGCAAATTCTGCCATGACATTTCTGAAATTTGTCACACTGTGTGTTTCAAAATTCCACATTTTCGCCTGCTCGCTGACCGCTTCAGCAATGCCGGCATCATCTTCCACAATCAATATTCTGTACATTCATTGCCTCCTAATGCCTGCGCTGCAAGGTATTTAAAACACCATTTAAGCGAACCAGATAAAGGGCTTCGCACACAAGTGCCATAACCGCACATACATAATAAGCAAACAAGATTTCCACTGAAGCAGATCTAAAGCAAAGTACCAGGATCAAAACACAGATCAGCACCTGAAACAGGCTCATATAGCACCACCATCTCTTGAATTTCTCCAGCTTCAAATCACCGGATACATCAGTCTCAATCTCATATAAAGACTGCAGGAACAGATAAAGCACATAAAAAAGTACCACATAATAAATCAGAGATAAAGCCGTCTCAAGCCAGGCAATATTCGCACCGATCCCTGTCAACGCCATCACATAAAGAATTGCCGAATAAACGGTCAAAACAAGCAGCGTTGTCCTTGCTGTCGCCAGTCGTTGGCATGTCTTCGGATAAACAGCCATGATATCCTTAAAACCAAGATAAAGTAAAAAACACCCAATGAAGTCCGGCAGGATTCCGAATCTCATACTACCATTTGTAACTGTAAAATCAAGCAGCGCCAGAATTGCGCCAATAAAAATCTTTATCATACCTCTTTCTTCTCCTTTTAATCCTTTTGCATGTCGACCCACCGTGTCTGACGCATAATCAGTCATTACAGCAGACGCACCTGTTCTGTTCATAAAGCAAGGGCTGAGCCTTAAAAGCTCAGCCGTGCATAAATATCCTTTGGAATATAGGCTTTCACATAAATGCCGTCTTCCTGATAACGTTCCTCCAGAAGCTGACCATACTTTCGGATCACCGCGATCTCACCCGCATGGGCATAATCAAAGACCCTCTCGATCAACAGCTTATTCGCTCTCAGAATCGTCTGCACTGTCGAAAGCAGCGCATCAAGCCCTGTTCCCTGCTTCACCGAAGCTGTCACTGTATAGTCAGCCCTGAAAT
>OLRG01000706.1_pt1 | contig 30423 bp, 28 predicted proteins | sample 1672331 | NCBI WGS metagenome assembly OLRG01 (sample SAMEA3136672, study PRJEB25190) | human gut metagenome
TTCCCCACATCCGTAGTATCCGCCAGTAAATCTGCAATCGTAATCCCATCGAAATACTCCGTGATCACCTTGTATGCCCCCTCCCACATTTTCAGGGTCTTGCAGACAGAGACTCTCTCACATTGATTCGGCTCATGTTCCAGACAGGCTATCGGTGCCAGAGACCCCTCTGTCAACCGAAGAATACTTCCAATCGTATATTCTGACGGATCCTTCAACAGCTGATAACCGCCTCCCTTTCCTCTCAGTGAACGCACAAACCCGTTCTTACTCAGGGAAGCCACAATAGCCTCCAGATATTTCTCTGAAATCTCCTGCCTTTTTGCTATATCCATCAACGGAATATACTCTCCCGTATTATGTTCTGCCAGATCCAGCATTACACGAATTGCATAACGCCCTCTTGTCGATATTTTCATGTCATAACCTCCATATTTCCTATATACCTAGTTTACCACAAGGTTATTATGGTTTTCAAGAGGAAATTTACATTTTGCCCTGTTCTTTCTTATTTCCAGCAAAATTCTATTTGCTCTATTATTTTCCATAAAGCAAACAAAGCTGCTATAAAGTACCTTTTCATAATTTCGTACTTTACAGCAGCTTTATCTCTACTCTATCAATCACATTCCACACATCTGTGTTTCATTTTTATCCCCGCAGCTTACCCACATGCTCTTTCAGCTGTATCGCTGCTGCCTTCGGATCCTCCGCTTTCATAATGGCGGAAACGACAGCTACACCTGCCATCTTACCGCCTTTCAGGATGTCCATATTTCCATCATTCAAGCCACCGATCGCCACCGCAGGGATCGGTACACTCTGGCAGATCTCATTCAGTGTTTCCACGGAAGTACGGATCGTGACTACCTTTGTCGTTGTCGGGAAAATTGCTCCCACACCCAGGTAATCCGCACCGTCCTCATACGCCTTTTTTGCCGCCTCCACGGTCTTTGCCGTAGCGCCTACGATCTTGTCTGGACCAAGCAGTTTTCTTGCCACGGCTACCGGAAGATCTGAGGAACCCACATGGACACCGGCGGCGTCACAGGCGATTGCCACATCCACACGGTCGTCGATGATCAAAGGGATCTGATAGCGGTCGGTAATTGCCTTTACCTTCATCGCTTTCTCCAGATATTCCCGTCCGCCGCAGTTTTTCTCCCGCAGCTGCACCAGTGTTACACCTCCCTGGCATGCCTCTTCGATCGTTTTGTAAAATGTTTCCTCTGTATGATAGGTGCTGTCCGTCACCAGATATAATGTCATATCTAAATCTGTTTTCATACCTGTTTTTTCCTTCCTGAAATTTTACTTTCATCATTTCACCCGTCAGTCAGCATACCACCTATGATAACAGACGCATGAGCTCTCTTTCACTTTGTGATCATGGCTTCCCGTATTCTTTGCATAAACGATTCGGGTGACTCTAAGACCACTTTATATTCCAATCTCCCGAATCCGGATCCTTGCCTCCAGTTCTTCCTGTGTCAGCCCTGCCACCGCATCCAGAAGTTCCATCTGAAAGTTTCCCGGTCCTGTTGACCTCTTTGCGGCGATCTCCCCGGCGATTCCCATCACCGAAGTCCCAAGCAGTGCCGCCACAAACGGATCTCTCTGCGCCAGGAAAGCCGCCGAAAGTGCGCCGACCATACATCCGGTTCCTGTGATCCCGGACAGCTCTGGCACACCATTTTCCAGAATCAAACACCGGTTCTGATCCACCAGAAGATCTTTTGCTCCGGTAGCCAGAAGTACACTTCCAGTCTTTTTCGAAACTTTTCGGAAGATTTCTTTTCTCTCTTCCTCATTGTCCCCGGTCATCGCATCCTCCGCTCCGGCATCAATACCTGTTCCGTGAAACGGCTGTCCGGCGATTGCAAGCAGTTCAGAAATATTTCCCTTCAGAATCTGTATCTTTCCCTTTTCGATCAGTTCCATGGCAAGTTCCATCCGGATCTTACTGCAGGATACGCCTACCAGATCCAGCAGAACCGGAATTCCTTCTTTCGCCGCCGTCCGCGCGGAACGCTTCATGGACTCGATCCGCACATCGGTAATATTTCCAAGATTCAGCATCAGTGCTCCCGCTGTCTTTGTGATACCTTCCACCTCCATCGGATGCTCTGCCATCATCGGCCTTGCGCCCACCGCAAGGATCATATTCGCACATCCGTGAATGGAAATCGGATTCGTGATGCAGTGAATCAGTGGTTGTTCTCTCTTTGTTGCATCACGCACGCTCTTCAGCTGATTTTCTAACTGTTTTATCATAAACTTTTGCTCCAAGACTTCTCTGAAATTTTGCCAGCAATCCTGCCTTGCTCAGTGCTTTCAGGAACACATACGCTACCGCACCGCCCATGATCGTTGCTGAAATAAACATCGGGGTGTAGAAAAATGCATTTAACCCGTCTCTTCCCATGATGAATGCCATCACCGGGTAAGAAACCAGTGATCCGATGATACCGGTTCCAAAGATTTCTCCCAGTACCGCACAGATGATTTTTCCACCGGATAAACGGTAAAAAACACCTGATAAAAATGCACCAAATACAGCCCCGGTCAGTGCAAGTGGCGGAATTCCCATAAATAACATATGGATCACACCGATCATCGTTGCACAAAGCAGGGAGTACCACGGTCCCATCAGTACCGAGCATACAATATTAATCAGATGCGCTGTCGGGCACATTCCCTCGATACGAAGGATCGGGGAAATTACCACGCCGATCGCTACCATCATAGCCAGCATTACCATGCGAAATGTGTTCAGTCTTTGTTTTTCCATTTTTGTTTTCCTCTCTTGTTTTCCGGGAAAACCTGTCTTTTTCTTTTGTGGGCAGAAAAAAGCGCAGTTTCCCTGTTTTTCGGTCGAAGTTCCATTACTTCCTCTCACTCCGAAACACGGATTCCCATCGCTTTTTTCTGTATGCCGGGTCTCAGGGCGCTCCCCCTCAGATCCACCTGCATCTGCCCTGTCCGTACACAGTCTGTGTTATCTGAACATTTGCCGCAAAATGCCTGCAAGTACAGTCTCTTATTTTCTAAAGGCCGGAAAAACTGATGACAACTGGATTTCCTGCAAATGAAACGAGATAAAATACGCTTCGCGAATTTTACTCGTTATCGCGGCAGTCGCCAAAGTCCATGCTTGCATGAGACCTTGGCTCGTTGTTCGCGTAATGTAAAAACATCTGCCCGCACTCACACGGACAGATGTACATTCTTTCGATATGTATTCCCTCCGTTGGCATTACCCAAATCAGGTGCGGTCGAAGATCTATCTTCCTCTCAGCCTGTCACACAAGCTCCCGTTCTTTATTCTCAGTTATCATAGCATCAACCTGTAAAAATGTCAAACAGGATCAGGCACTTTTTCTTTTTTGTTTTTCCTTCCTTTTCAGCCATCCGAACGCAATCATACAGATGATCACCGACAGCAACGAACCGGTCGCCGTAGCCAGTCCCATCGGAAACAGCGTATCCGGGAAGATCTTTGAAGTCAGGTAAACGCCCGGAATACGGACACAGAGAATCGCAATCAGGTTGTGGACAAACGAAATCTCTGATTTTCCATAAGCACAGAAATAACCGCTGAAACTGAAGTGTACCCCTGCAAAAATACAATCCCAGATATATCCACGGATATACTGCGCCCCCAGCAAAATGACCGTCGCATCCGTGGTAAACAATCCTACCACCGGTCCTGCGATGATCTGGATCAGCAATGACACAATGAGTCCGAAACCAACCGCGATTCCCATCGCATATCGGAGAATCTGATCTGCACGTTCGTATTTGCCTGCTCCCATGTTCTGTGCTCCCAACGCAGACACCGTGGAAAGCATTGAAGATGGCACCAGGAACAGAAAACTGATGATTTTTTCCACGATTCCTACTGCAGCGGCTACACTCAGTCCCCTGCGGTTGGCAATGATCGTGATGATGATAAATGCCACCTGGATAAATCCATCCTGTGCCGCGATCGGAACACCGATTTTGAGCACCTGCCCCATCGTTACCCGTTCTGGTCGAAAATCCGCTCTTTTTACCGAGATTCCCGTCTTTTTTTTCAAAATCACCAAAAGCGATACGGCCACACTGATCGTCTGTGAGAGCGTTGTTCCCAGTGCCGCTCCCGCTGGTCCCATATGAAGTGCTCCGATAAACAGGTAATCCAGCGCAATATTTGCTACGCAGGCAACCGCAATAAAATACATCGGACTCTTCGAATCCCCAAGTCCCCGGAAAATCGATGCGATCACGTTATACGCGGTGATAAACGGGATTCCTATAAAACAGATCGTAAGATACCGCACCGTTCCTTCTACCGCTTCCGCCGGTGTGGACATCACACGCACGATTGGCTGCACCAGAACCAGTAAAACGACTGCTAGAACCACTGAGACGCCAACAAAAAGCACGGTGGTATTTCCCACTACTTTCGATGCCTTTTGGCTGTCCCGCGCTCCCACTGCCCGACCAATATTTACCGTGGTTCCCATCGCCAGACCGACGATCATCACCGTCAGCATATGCATCACCTGACTGCCGATGGATACCGCCGTCGTGCTCGCAACGCCATCAAACTGCCCGACAATAAACAGATCCGCCAGACCATATAACGTCTGCAAAAAATACGATAACAGATATGGAAGTGAAAAATACACAATATTTTTCCACACACTTCCCGATGTAAGATCTCTTTCCATGTTTCTACTCCTTTGTTTCTCTGATACTTTCCCTCGGTAAAGTTCTTTTCTGGTTTATATTAAACCTTATAACTGTTATAGAGTCAACGGTTATCTATATTTTTTTGTTCTCATATTTTTCTGCAGCCTTTCACGCTTTATCCTTATCCTATTTCAATCATCCACGCCTCATAGGCTCCCAAGATCCACGTCTCTTTTCCAAGCCGATTCTGTCCCTGATTATGTATCAGTATTTTCCCGTCAGTCAGATCTTCTGTCGCCTCCATTTGCGTCTCGTGATCTGTAAAATTGCATATCACAACAATTTTCTTCCCATCCAGCGTCCTCTCGTAAGCAAAAATTTCCGGATGTTCCTTATCCAGCAACTGGAATTTTCCATAAATCAGTACGTCATTATTCTTCCGTAGCGCGATCAAAGTTTTATAGTAATAAAACAGAGAATCCGGATTTTTCCTGCTGTTTTCCACATTGATTTCTTTGTAATTCCCATTGACAGATAACCATGGCGTTCCTGTCGTAAATCCCGCATGTTCCTGATGATTCCACTGCATCGGTGTTCTGGCATTATCTCTGCTGTTTCTCAGCAGATAGCTCATAATTTTCTCCTCACTCCATCCAAGTTCCTGTTTTTCTTTGGCAAAGTTTGCAGACTCTATATCCTGATACTGGGAGATTTTGGTATTTACCACATTTGTCATTCCAATCTCGTCCCCCTGATAAAGATATGGAGTTCCTTTCATACCATATAAGAGAGTCGCAAGCATTTTACCGCTTTGTTCCCGATATTCTGGTGTATCATTTCCAAATCTTGAAATTGCTCTTGGATAATCATGATTTCCCCAGAATAAACTGTTCCATCCAATCTCATCCAGACCTGTCTGCCAGCTTTCCATAATAGTTTTTAATTGTGGTAGTGTATACGCTTTCGGTTCCCAGTTACCGCTTCGAACTCCATCGATGTCCATAAGTTTAAACTGAAATACCATGTCCAGTTCTTTTCGCTCCGGATTGGAATATTCTTTGGCCATCTCTAATGTTGTTCCACCGGTTTCTCCCACTGTCAAAACATCATTCCGCAAACCAAACGTATTTTTTGTCATTTCCTGCAGATATGTATGAATCTGTGGAGACTGCTGGTCATTTCCACCATGACCATCTTTTACAATATTATCAATCGCATCCAGTCGGAATCCCCGGATTCCTTTGTCCATCCAGAAACGAATCATGGCATACAGTTCCTGCCGCATGTTTTCGTTTTTCCAGTTCAGATCCGGCTGCTGTATGCTGAAGGTATGATAGTAATATTCTTTCACCTGAGGAACCCACTCCCACACATTTCCGCCAAAGAAAGCAGCTGATCCTTCCGGTGGCTGATCCTCCGTCCCTTCTTCCCAGATATAATAATCATGATACTTTCCATTGCGGTCTTTGCATGCTCCCAGAAACCAGGGATGCTCATGGGAACAATGATTCAAAACCAGATCCATCATAACAATGATATCTCTCTTTTCACACTCCTGGATCATTTCTTCCAGATCTGCCATCGTTCCAAAATCTTTCAGAATTGCATAATAATCACTGATGTCATATCCATTGTCATAATTGGGGGAATCATTGAACGGGGAAATCCAAATTGCTCCTATCCCCAGTTCCTGAAGATAATCCAGCTTACTGATAATTCCCTGAAAATCTCCAATACCGTCTCCGTTACTGTCACAAAAACTTCTTGTATAAATCTGATACGCTGTTAAATGATGCCACCATTTTTTCTCCATCTTCTGTTTCTCCTGTGTCTTGTGTCTCTTGACTAATTTTTTGTAATGCATAATTCATGCTTTCTTTTTCTTTTCAATACCATTATAATGATTTTATATCATATATTCTAACTCAATTTTATATTTTACTATAATTATTTTGACTTTTCAGGGGATCATACAATGAAAACAAAAGTACCTTATGGATTGAAAGACTACACCATCCACGGCACCGAACTGGAACCCTTTCATATTTATCATCAAATTTACGAGCACGGCGGACTGCAGGTCCCTTTTCACTGGCACAAAGAGATGGAATGGATATGGGTAGAAAAAGGTTCTCTTGAACTGACCCTTGGCACGCAGCGAAAAATTCTTCAGAAGCAGGACTTTGTGATGATCAACAGTTATGAACTACATCAGCTGCGAAGCATCGGCAACACATCTTCGATTCATCATGCCCTGGTGTTTTTGCCGAATATGCTTGCTTTTTCCTATCCGGATCATTGCCAGATTTCTTATATAGAACCTCTCCTCTCCCGCCAGCTGCTGCTTCCTTCTTTTTTGCCAAAAAATCTGTCTTGTATATCATCTGTTCGTAGCATTTTTCAGGAACTTCTGGTTCTTTATGATACCCGGCCTTCCGGCTGGCAGTTACTTTTAAAAAATAATCTTTACCATATTCTGGTCATTTTGTTTTCGGAAAATCTGTTGCAGCCTTCACCCGCAAACCGTTCCTTACAGACACGAGAAAATCAATACAGGCAGATTCTCCGCTATATTCAGGAACATTACGACAGAAAAATCTATCTGGAGGACCTGGCTTCTTCCCTGGATATGAATCCACAGTACTTCTGCCGTTTTTTCAAGAAGCAGTTTCAGATGACCCCGATGACCTATATTAACTATTACCGTACCCTTCAGGCGGCTGATCTCCTGCGGCACAGTTCTCTCTCTGTTCTGGAAGTCGGTCTTCGCACGGGTTTTGAAAATCCCAGCTATTTTGCAAAAACGTTTCGAAAATATTATAACTGCTCACCGGCAGAATACCGAAAACTTTCAGCATTTTAAAAAAGCCACAGGCGCGAAACCTGTAGCTTTTTTTACGTTTGGACACAAAATTTTTAATTTTTTATCTTAGAATTTACCAGCTTTGTGAGCTTCCTCGATAGAAACGGCGAATAACGTTTTTTCAAGGGTTTGGTACAATTTTATATCGATAATGTATCAGTAATCTGAGTAGTGCTACTACTATCTACGTTTATATACAATTAAGTGAAAAAATAAAAGAGGGTGTAATCTTTACGTTACTATGCCCTCTTTTATTCCATTTTGAATTTTTATCGCTTAATCAGATATTCCTCTAAACTGTCTCTTACAGTCTTCATCTTTTCTACACCATTACCAGTTATTTCGTGATTGATAATGACTAATAGACTCTGCAAGATCATCCGATTAGATGCTTCGACCGCTTCTAAGCGCTTGTTGTCTTTGTCCAAAAGCTGATCGTGTTTTTCCACTTTTGCTTTTAAATCATCGTTGGGTTTTCTTGCTTCTTTTACAATTTTCCACAGCCCCCACAGTCCTGCTATAAACGAACAGAACCATATTATTTGGTTGGTCGATATTGTAAATTCCATTATTCAGTCTCCTTGGTTTCCGTAGTATTCTTTCCTTCGATAAAAGCTTTGAATCCCTGATGCAAACCAGTAGAAGCTAATCCCATTACTGCTCCGTAAACAACTGATTCTACAGACGGCTTACTTACCACGGCATTCAGTACAGCACCGATCACCGCTAAGATTACCGGAATGTCGTTGTTCGGGATCTTAGATAAAAAAGTTGCGTGTTTGATAATATATCCTACTACCAGACACGCAACCATAACTACAAGTACAAAATGTTCAGTTAAAATTGTAAAATCCATGAAAATACCTCCATTATTTTGATTTTTCTAATACTTTTCTCACTTCTTCTCGAATCTCTTCCGGTACATCATCAATAGTGATTGACCCGCGTTTGATTCTTCTTACATATGCATTGATAATCGCTTTAATTGCCATTGGTCTCATCCTCCTTCAGAATCTGTTCGTATAAATAACAAATTGCATCATCCTGTTCAGCCGCTGTTTTCTTAATAGCCAGGTTCTCTTCATATAGAGCACAAACTGCATCATCCTGATCAGATAAAGTATCTGGTGCTGTCGATAAGAACTCTTCTCGTTTTTCCTGCTCTGCTATTCTTTCAAGTGTCTCTTGTAAAGGATCCAGAACCAACCTACCGTCTTTGATGATATAGTCTTCCGGGGTGTATTTTGGATCTGAGTAAATGACATAGGGATCTTCAATTGGAATGGTATGCAGGTCTGTAGGATTTGAGTCATAGGATACGAATCGGTTATTCTCGTCTACTTGTATATAAAACACGACACTACCTCCATCCTAATACTCTAATGATACCTACGTTATCAGTATATTTTCCAATTGTAGTATTTCCATTTCTTATTTCCATTTCACCAGTACAATAACCAAAAGTATTTTCAAAAGTATTAATTGTCGATCCGCTTATTTGTACTTGTTTTGCTTTAACAAACATATAATTGTATGAACCAGATACGTATGTGGTACTTGTTAAATCAACTTTTTTACCATTTGGGGAATACACCCTAACACTGTTTTGTGGATTATCATTTGACTTATAAAAGATTTCAAGCATATCATAGTTAGCCGCCGAATCGGATAATGTAATGCTAGTATTCATAGGCTGACTCTCATTGCCAAACAGCTGTCGACTCTGCCATACTCTAAACCATGCACCCCATGTACCATTCTGCTGATATCGGGTATATTTCTTGCCGTTAGAAGTAGTGTAGGTCTGTGCACAGTAATTTGTGGAATACTTCATGCATTCAAGCCAACCGTTTATGTTTTCCGGTCGGTTCGTACCTTTTGAGCCTATATAATAATATCCACTTTCGGTTATAGAATTGCAATCGCCGGCATCGTATGTTGGTATATCCTGTGTCCAGCCTTTATTAAAGTGGGTTCCTTTATAAAACTTAATTGGCTGACCTTTACCCTGATAACTTGATACATCAAAAGTAATACCACCTTCAAAAGATTTAAGTTGAAGAATCTGGGATGCTGATAATCGCATATCGTTTACACAGCCAAGTTCCAAAATCTGATTAGATAGTACATAAGCAACGTTCCAAGTTGTTCCATCAGATTCCTCTGTACTGAGACCGATACTCATCAAATCCACCTCGCCGTCAGAAACGACCATATCAGTGCTTTGAAGATTCAATGTAATATTACTGCCAGTTCGTCCGAGAGTAATCTTGGTATCATCATATCGAAGTACTTTCTTGATTTCATCCAATACTCCATCTGGTGTGGAGCCTACTGAATAGGTAGTAGACGTGGTGTTGTCTGTGTAGGTCAGGATTGTTCTTGACCACAAATACGGTTTCTCAGCAGATGTGGTTGGTACTAAGTCTGTCCATGTGCCTGTAGGAGCTGTAGTACCGTTTGAGTGTGCCTGATAAGTGATAGATGTGGATTTAATGCCTTTTCCAGTCGCTCCGGTGTTTCCCATCTTACCAACAGCATAAGAAGTAGTGGAAGTCTTATCTGTATATGTGATGATAGTCCTCGTCCACAGATATGATCCTGCAGCAACAGACGGTATTGATGTAGCCCAGGTACCTTTTGGAATGGATGTACCAGATGTGCTTGCCTGATACGTCACTTCAGTAGAACTGATTCCTTTACCAGCAGGTCCGGTATTCCCTTTATCACCTTTAGCTCCCGTGTTACCATAAACCGCAAGAAGCAATACAGATGTTTGACTTGTATTATTCGTGTAGGTAATTACTTCTTTTTGCCACAGATACTTATTAGTAGCATCAAGGGTTGGCATCGAAGTAGCCGTTATACTTGCTGCGCTTGGAGCTGTTTGAGATGTTGTTCTGGCATAATAGTAAGTGATGGACTTAATACCATTACCAGTTGGACCAGTAGGACCGGTTCCGCCAGTTTCTCCTTTATCTCCTTTGTCACCCTTGTCTCCTTTAATCAATGACCAGCTATAATCAGAGTATTTTGTACTTTCAGTAGCTGTAGTTTTGTTATAGGCAACACCGATATACTTTTTACCACTAGGATTATCAGTCATACCACTCGTTGGTGAATCGGCATATTTAATCCAGGTATAATAAGTCTTACCATCAGCACCCTTAACACCTTGCACACCCTGAGGACCTTGTGGACCAGTATCACCTTTATCACCTTTAGCTCCTGTGTTACCTTTTGTTCCTGTAACGCAAACTGGAGCAGTGGTTGTAGTGTTCTTGTCAGTATAAGTGATAACAGATCTTGTCCAGATATACTTTCCGTTCTCCCATCCTGGATATGTAGTAGACCACGCCCCTCCGGATAATGCTGTAGCGGATGTAGATTTATAATACTGCTCTACAATAGAAGAAACTCCTTTACCAGTAGGACCGGTTCCGCCCTGAGGACCTTGTGGTCCTGTTTCTCCAGTAGCTCCTTTGTCACCCTTTGCCCCAGCAATGCAAACTCCATTTTGATTTGGAGAGTAAGTTTTGTTACCAGCCCCATCTACTGTTACCGTTCTGGACCACATGTACTTACCATTCACCCATGTGGGTGCTGTTGTAGACCAGCTTCCGCCTGATAGTGATGTTACTGAAGTAGAGAGATAATATTCGACATCTACATCTTTAATTGCATTATCAGCAGTATTCTGTGCATTGTTTGCTTTGTTCCAGGCGTCTTTCGCAGCTTCATAGCTACTACTCTTGGATACTTCAGAAAAGCTGAATGTTTTATCAGAGTACACATTACAATCCACAAAATATAACGTATTGGTTGAACCAGAAACATAAGCCGGCTCTGTATCACTCCAACCTGAAGGAGGATTTGTAGTCGGCTTAGATGGTTTAGCTAAAGTAGATGACTGCAGCTTGTAGTACCGATAACATGCATAGATATCAATTACTTTTGAAATGGTAATTTGGGCACTTGCTTTGATCACCATATGAAATCACCTACTTTTCTAACTGTGCTGTGATAGCGAGCATATTATCTACATCGGCTGCTGATATTGTATATGTTTTGGCTGTAGCGACTGCCGTGGTACTTCCAGCTTTATACCATTTAACAGATCCTAATGAACCACATACACCGGCATCTGTAATACTCTGTTCTACTCCTCCTACGAACACATGCGCAGTCAGAACAGTTGAACCAGTATTATTCTTAAAGACTGTACCGTTAGAGCTGGTAATAGTCATAGTAATAGCATCTGCGCCATTCTTACCATTTGTTCCATTAGTGCCTTTATATGAAACGCTGTATGAAGTTGTGGATTTTCCATCCGAGTACGTAACTACGGTCTTTGTCCATAAGAACTGTCCATTTGCCACAGTCGGTACAGTTTCGCTCCATGTTCCTGTCGGTTTTGTCGTACCAGATGTACTTGCCTGATATGTTACGGATGTAGAGCTAACCGTAACCGAAGTTCCATTCGTACCGTTCGTTCCTTTATAAGAAACACTATAAGCCTCAGTTGACTTACCATCCGAATATGTAACTACGGTCTTTGTCCATAAATACTGACCGTTACCTATAGATGGAATATCTGGACTCCATTCTCCGGTTGGTTTTGTAGTGCCACTTGTTCCAACCTGATATGTTACTGAGTTTGATTTGACAGTAACCGACGTACCATTATGTCCGTTCGTACCTGCTTTAGCAACAGCAAATGAGAATTTCTTATTTACTGTAATACCGTCTACAACTACTGGAATTGTCGCTTCACACGCAACTGCGATTGTAGCTGTAGTTTTGAAAGTAACTTTTACTTTCGAGGTTCCGCTATTCTCTACGGTTGCGCTAATACCAGTTGGGCACACAATATCCGCTGCGGTTACATTTACTGCAGTACACTGATTGCTTCCGCAAAAAGCTACAGCTTCTGTTGTACATGACTGTCCAGCTGCTACTCCGCTTGTCCCGCCAACAAAGGTATAAGCCTCACTTGTCAACATGACCGAATATGCATCAGTTACGTCAACGATCGTAATTTGATCTGCTGATTTAATTGCCATTTTGAATTTTCTCCCTTCTATTTAAACCATCAATTCACACATAAATGTCACTTTGGTATCAACATCCTCTGGTGATAGTGTGAACGTAAACCCATTATCTCCAAATCGCTCGTCTCCTGCTGAAATGATACCGAAAGTCTCGTCATCCAATCTTTGCCACTTCCACTGTAAATAAGCAGCATTACCAAATACTGATTTCAGTCCAGCACTATCTGTAATCCGCTGTGAACCTTTGTAAATTACAACTGACAAAACTGTAGCAACAGAATCGTTCTTAAATACAGTTCCTCTTGATGATTCGATTCGTAAGGTCACTGCATCTTCTCCTTTACTACCGCTGTTTCCTGTCATCAATGCTGGGGATCCAACTTCTGTATGACCATCACCGTATGTTGAGACTACTCTTCGCCAGATGAACGTTCCTTCTTTCCAAACTGGAGTGTCTGTACCCCAGCCCACCTGTGGAGGATCTGAAGTGCTATCGGATACCGCATACTCATCGTATAATGTCACGACCGCAGCATCAGCTTTCTTTTCAGCACTGTCAGATTTTTTCAATGCTTCACCGGCTGTTTGAGCGTTTTGTTTCTCTTTTTCTGTAAGTTTTTCTGCCTGCTCATAAGTCTGATTGATGTTAGCGTTTAAAAGTTTGATTCGTTTGTTCTGCTGACCAGTTAATGTATCGAAAGTGGTTCCAAGAGTATAGACACTGTTTGCTGGCTCATTAAGGTCAAGATCTATATTTGTACATAAAAAATAGCTGTCGAGGTTATGCGGTTTTGATCTTACTCTGACATACTCACCGATTCTTATTGGCTTTATATCAGGGTTAATCAAATGCATATCGACAGCTTTTACTTCAATAGTTGTCACAGGTGAGATCATAGACTTTAGATTTAAAATTCCACGGGAAACTAACGCTTCTTTTGTGGTTATGTCTGTATTCTCATATGTGGCTCCTATCCATCCATATTTCTGTACAGCAGATTCACAATAAATAATATCTCCGGATTTGCGATAATCGGTTTCGTATTCCTTATCATCTAATCCGGCTATTGTGAGTGATAAATTAGATTCATCATATGTTTCGTAATATTCGTAATAAGTTACACCCTTTTCAAATGCAGTAACATTATCTGAAATCTTACTGTACCCATTTTCGGACTTCGTATAGTATTCTTTATCCTTATTAAAAGTCGTATCGGATGTTTTATAGTATCCATCGTCATATGAGTATCCAGTTTCACTCATCTTTGCGCCTAATGGAACAACAAATGTGACTACATTATCTGAATCATCAGTCTGTGTATAGTCTGTTAGGTTTTTACCGAAGTCTAATATCTGCGAATTAGTATCGGTCCATTCAGATAGATAATCAATGTACCGTATGTAGTTTTCATGTCTAATACGAAGAAAACCACCTGGGTCATCAAGTAATTTCTCACTCAATTCGCTCCAAGTGGTCGGATATTTAGTAGATTCTCGATATATATAATTGTTACTGTCAAGAGCTGCTCCCTGATTTACTCCTACCGTAAATCTTTTATTTTCTTTAACCTGTTCATTATGCTGAGCAATAAGCCATTCAAAATACTCATCTACTCCTGTGGGAGCCTGTTTACCAAATCCATTTTGAAGTGTAGAGTACGGACGAACTAAAGACTCCGCAAAATATGCAAGTTCACCTTTACATTTTACATTTCCGTTCTGATAGAACTCGGTACCAAGCTCGTAAATGAATCCTGAAAACAAAAGAATGTCGTCATCATACACTTCAATTGGATTATCAGCATCTAACTCTTTTATCTTCCTATACATTGGATGTGTAGGATACATGGTGAAATCACAGTACCCAAAAGAGTTTTCTTCTGCAGTCAGAGACAAATCGATCAGAAGCGCATCTCCAACTCTCGGATCATGTAAATACTTATCTCCGTATTTAACAAAATACATTACTTCCACGTCCCTTTCACGTATACTCCAAGTACGATATTTGTCTGTTTTCCTTTATTGCAATCTATAGCTTGAAAACTAGGACATTTGGTAGTGGTTCCGTTCGGAGCAGCCCATATTGGCGATGAATAAAAAGTCATCGTAGACCAAGTTGGTATTACTATCGGTCTATTTTTGAACGTAAATGGATAGTTTCCAGGTGAAGCCATGAATGCAGTAGCTAAAGGACCCCATCCAGATATAAATTCAATAGTGCTTAATTTATATGCTTCTATCCAACACTCAGCAATTCCACTTGCCCATCTACGGTATGTCCACACGCCCTGCGTTCCATGAGCTACAACATAATCGGTTTTAAGAGCAGTTATCTCAGCATCAAGTTTGTCCATATTCTGATTGAACGGCTGTGGTGATGCATTATCCGTAATATCTGGCTTTATAAGTTCCAAATGTTCTGTCAGTGTAGACATTATTTCCACCGCCCTTTCACATTGATGAATACTTTCTTGAATACATAATTGCTTTCACTTTCCATTCCCATAATATTGAATAAGATATAATCTACTACATCTTTTCCGGTCAGATTACACACCCATCCTTTAGTCTCAGATGACATATGAATCTGTACGTTATCGATCTTGGTTATAGTAAATGGGAAATACACTCTGCAGTTCCCTGCGTAATATGGAGCTTTTGATCCCTGATTGCATTTCAATGTATCAAAACCAATTGCTGTGTAGAGATCAATAGTACCATCAGAATATTTCTTATAGTTCCATGTGGCGTTACCAGTCGTATTACCTGAATAACTTGCCGTTTTTGTTCCGCTTTCTATACAGAGTACCATCTTATCCAGTTTTTCAAAATTTGCATTGAGCTGCTCGAAGTCTACAACGTCACTTTCCAAAAACAGATTAAACCCCATATTAGATGACAGATTTGGCATTAAATATCACCTACCTTATACTTTACATATACGTCTTTGATGTTTTCTGTTATATCAGCCATATAAATGAGATCTCGCCATGTCTTGTTATATAGATCCTGCCAATTCTGTTCTGATAATGTCTCCCATGTGCTGATCACATAATGACCGTCACCATTTGATTTATACCATTCATATAGACGTTTATCTTTGAATCCACCGAAAGTAACCTCTGATTCTTTGAGTTGACCCCATGTAAGATTCTTAACGTCGTATGAATTGAAATATATTTCATTGACACCTTCTTTAAAGATAACATCGTTTAAAGTCCAAGTACCCTGAGGCAAGGTATACAGCTTATTGTTGTATATTACTTTCAGGAAGTCATCAGTTTCGATTGTTGGTCGTACTCTTTTTCGTCCGCTTTCAAACTGTACTGTTTTCCCGCCTACTGCATTCACACAATATATAGCGTCGTTCTTATATTTGTATGGATTTCCATCAATTGTCATTTTGAAAGAGCCAACAAGACCATTCATATACGCATTCTGTTTCTGATCGGATATCTTAAATCTGCCATGATACGTATACTCCGGATCCATGGTAAGCTTGAAATCAAAAGACTTTCCATGCAGTTCCCGGTTGATTTCTGTCATGATATCTTCAAATCGACCTATATCGATAATGTAAAACTCTAATTCGATCTCCCGGTTTTTGTAGGCAGAGTCGCCCAGCAGAGACTCTGTTAAATCAATAACACCATCTCCGCCAGGTATATCCACCTCATATTTTTTCACTTCAGGGGGATCTAATTTATATCCATCTATAAGAATCAAACCATATTTGAGAGTCAGATCAACTCCATTTACGATAAGTCTGTTCTCTGGATAATCTGGATAACTCATTAGTATGCACCCCTTTTCTGTAATACTGCTAATTGTCTGTTCATATCTTTTGCAAGTGTTGAAGCCACTTTCTTTGAGTTCAGGTACAGCGCTATCTCTTTTTCATCGTCTGAGTAGAATGCATTCAGATCGGCTCTAAGTGCATTTATGGCATCAATAACTTGATTGTTACTTGCACTGATACTATCCTGCGTACTATTCAGCATATCCTGTAAAGATGCTACTGGCTGCGATAATAATCTTGCACTAAGATCAGCGCCAATCGACAAAGTACGAGGTCCATTTTGAAGTTCAGTCATATCAACTACTGGTTGAATTGTCGGTGTAAATGTGTCGTCCGATATGTTAGTATCACCGATCATAGATAATGCGGATGATATACTCTGAACAGCATTTGCACCCATAGATTTACCGGATTTGTAGACAGATTTACCCATCTTATCCATACCGATAACAAGACCTTCACCAAGCCACTTACCTGCCTGTATTGTCAGCTTTGATGGTGAATGTGACTTCTGACCGTCTTTTTCACCCTGTACTGCTTTCTGACCAAGGCGATAACCAGCACGATACGCAGCTGATTCTCTTGACGCAATTCCTTCAGTCAGCCCATCTCCAAGGTATCCACCCGCAGAATAGAATGAATAGTAGAAAGATCGAATAGCTCCACTGCAACTGCTCAATGCCGAATAAATAGCTGACGAAGCACCAGATCCACCAGAACGAAGTCCATTACAGAGATTGGTCATAAGACTTCTACCAGACTGATTGAACTGAGATCTCTTGCCATCTACAATTGTTTTGGCTCTGGACACTGTAGTATTTACTATTGAAGTAACTCCATTTGATCCTGATGAAATACCGGTTCTGAGTGATGTCATAAGACCGGAACCAGCTATAGCGAAAAGACCTCGTCTTACATTGATAATATTTAGAGCATTATTCATAATAGTCGTAAATGAAGCTGATACTGATATGCTGTTTGAAGAAATAGCAGATCCCATAGCAGACATCATACCAGTTATAGCTGATACTGCTCTAACATTCGCTGATGAAATCGCAGTAATAAATCCATCTGCTGCTTGCTGACCAACAGTACTGAACTTACTACTGCATCCGGATAATGATGCAACAGCAGAATTGATCATTGTTGTAATAGCACCAGATAATAAAGTGTTAGCATTAACTATAGGACTTACTATATTATTGACAATTCTGTCACCAACTCCTGATAAAGATGATGTTGCCGATACGAGATTTGTAATAGATGTAGAAAATGATGTTATTCCGCCACTAATACCAGCAAAGTTAACTCCAGTAAGTGTCGACATAGTATTAGCGATTTTTCCAACACTACTTACAGTAGACGAGATATCTTCGATGCCACTAAATGCTTTTATACCAGTAGCTAAGTTTGTTAGCTGGGTACCTATATTATCTGGTACTGTTACCCCGTTCCATTTCTTTATAGAACCAGCAAGAGTGCCTATTGGTCCAGTTACAGCATCGAGTGTCCAGCCTCCTACGAATGCTAGACTAAATGACTTGATGCCATTTGCTATCGATTTTAGACCCTTTTCCAATCCGTCTGGAATAGTTACGCCGTTCCATTTTTTAATAGATCCGGCAAGCTTCCCAATTGGTCCGGTTGCAGCGTCAAGTGACCATCCTCCTATAAATGCAGACGCAAATTCTTTAATACCATTCGCTATTTGAGTCATTCCATTTTCAAGATTATCTGGTATTGTTACACCATTCCACTTTTTAATCGATCCTGCAAGCTGTCCTAATGGCTCTACTGCGGTATCCAGTGACCAACCGCCAGCAAATGCTAAACTAAACTGCTTAATACCGTTTGCTATAGATGTTAGTCCAGTTTCAAGTCCATCTGGAATGATTACATCAGACCATTTCTTTATAGAACCGGCTAAATCTCCAAGTGGACCAGTTACAGTGTCTAATGACAAGCCACCTGCAAATGCTAATGTGAATTGTTTTACTCCGTTCGCTATAGATGTCATTCCGGTTTCGATATTATCCGGTACTGTTACGTCAGACCATTTTTTGATCGAACCGGCAAGGTCTCCGAGTGGACCTGTTACAGTGGCTAATGACCAACCGCCTGCGAAAGCCAAACTGAATTGTTTAACTCCATTTGCAACGTGAGTCAATCCCTCTTCAAGTCCATCTGGAATAGTTACTCCGTTCCATTTTTTGATTGATCCCGCCAGTTCTCCGATACTTGGAGCTGCTGTACTTAATGCTGAAGCCCCTAGTCCATCAAACGTAAAACTCCGAATTCCTTTAGCAAGAGTGCTTAATTCTTTTCCAAGCCCTTTTGGTACTGTAACACCGTTCCATTTTTTCACGGAATCGGCAAGGTCTCCTAATGGTTTTGCGATTTTATTTATAGACATTGCACCGAGCCCTGAAAGCGTATTTACTAAGCTTCCAGCAGCGACTTCTTCCAAAGCAGTACCCATAGCGGTTAATCCTCTGGTTACTTCGCCCCAGGACATACTTCCGAATTTCTGTAGAGCATCCGCTAAATCGCCAAGACCTTGTATTGCTACATATAGGGATCCAGCACCAATCAAAGACGCAAATCCACCAAGTTTACCAAGAACTCCGGATACAGTTGCTACTTCTGCAAGTGCGCCCGCCATTCCAGTAAGTCCTCGTTTGATTTCTCCCCATGAAAGTCCGCTAAATTTGGACAATGCATCTGCTAATTTACCAAGTCCTTGAATAGTTACATTAATTGATCCGGCACCAAGTATTCCGGATAGTCCAGCCATTTTACCTAAAACACCAGATATACCAGCTACTTCTGTAAGTGCCCCGCCCATTCCGGCAAGTCCTTTTGCAATTTCGTTCCAGGACATGCCACCAAATTGTTTTAACGCTTTCCCAAGATCACCGAGTCCATTGATAAGAATAACAATTGTCTCAGAGCCGAATATTCCAGATAAACCTGATAGTTTGCCAAGAACACCCGCTGCAATAGCTACTTCTGTAAGTGCCCCGCCCATTCCAGAAAGCCCATGTCCTATCTCACTCCAAGACATGTTACCGAACTGTTTCATAGCCGTTGCTAATTTAGCAAGACCTTGTACTACAATGAAGATAGATCCAGATCCAATAATGCTTTTAAATCCGGCTATTTTACCTAAAACACCTGATATACCAGCTACTTCTGCAAGTGCTCCTCCCATTCCGGTAAGTCCACGTCCTATCTCACTCCAAGACATGTTACCAAACTTTTTGAGCGAATCAGCTATTTTACTTAATGATTGAACTGCTACTAATAGACCAACACCGCTCAGGATTGATGTAAAGCCACTTATGCCATTTAATGCTTTCAGGACTATAACCAGTTCTGTGAGAGCTCCACCCATTCCAGTAAGTCCATGTCCTATCTCACTCCAAGACATGTTACCGAATTGATTCATAGCATCGCCAAGAATCTTACAGCTTTCTGATAAAGCTAGTAGTCCAATACTCGTAGAGGCTGGTATTTTTACTTTATCAATAGCTTTTAATCCCAAACAAAGCTCTGTAATGCCGATGCCAACTCCAGTCAATCCTTTTGCGATTTCGTTCCATGATAAGCCGGCTAGTTTAACCATTGCAGTTGATAAAGTTTTCATAGCAATAGCAAGTAATAAAATAGAACTTCCAGCTTTAATAAGTCCTTTAGAATCGTACTTATCCAAAGTTTTATTGATCGATTTGAATGATGTATTGAGCATTGTAAACATTACTGTAATCGCTGATAATGATTTTCCGATATCAGCACTTTTCAATCCAGCAATACTTTTTAAAGATAATGCTAATATACCAATTGCAGCCGATATTGTAAGAAGTGTAGTAGCCTTTATTCCAGTTGTAAAAGATTCTAAAGAGTCATGTATAGAATCAAGAGTTTCTGTGAATTTATCCTTTACTCCCTTCGCAGGACCTAAAAAGTCTTCAAGTTTTTCTTTTATGAGTCCTATTACAGAAACGACTTTCATAACACCAGCAGTTATTCCACCGCCGATTAGTCCTTTGAATATATCACCAAGGGAAATATTGTTTTTAAGCCATCCGGCTATATCTTTAATAGCCTGCCAAACCTGTGATACAACTTTTATAATTCGATTGCCAATATTAGGCAATGTGTTTCCAAGTTTAAGTGCTCCGTCTGATGCTGCTTTAAGTACACTAGATATGCCGTCAGAAATAGTTGTAAGTATTCCTGTAAAACCATTAGAATCAAATCCTTTATTTAAAGCAGTAAAGAAATCTCCGATAGCGGCAGTTGCTGTTAAGAAGAGATTCACAAGTGCTTTTACTCCGTCAGAAGTAATCAGTTTACCGAAAGCTGTTCCAAGACTGGCAAGTATTTTTCCGAACACAGATACAACTGAAAATAAGCCACTAAATGTACTTTTCAGTTTTTTAGCGGTACTGTCACTTATTTTTATTTGAGACGTTAAATTTTTGAGACCTTCTGTGAAAGCAAATAACTTTTTAGATGTTATCGGTGGAAAAATATCTTGAAAAGCTTCTTTAACTGGTTTTACGATACTACCGATTCCATTAAATACGTTTTTAAATGAATCTATCAAATCTTTTCGTCCACCAAGGTCAGCCCATTCTTTTACAATGGCATTTCTTGCGTCTGATGATCTATTGATAGCATCACTTAACACATTGCTTACTGATGTCCATAATTCGCGGGCTTCCTCAAAATCACCAATTACCGTTCTCCAGGTTTCAGTCCAACCAGAACCTAATGCTTCTTTTAATGTGTCAATCAGCTGACTGAATGTTTTTACTTTGGTAGCTGCTTCACCGGCTGTTTTAGCCATATCAGCCATCTGCTTAGCTTCTTCTTTTGAGTATCCTTGATCTATAAACTTTTTAACGGCTGCTTCATATTCTTTCTGGGTGTCTGCTGCTGTAGAGAATTGGTCTAATGTCTGGGTAAGAACTTCTGTTGTAAGCCATCCAGTTTGCAAAGATTCTCTAAATGATCCTTTTGCAGCAATAGCAGCTTTAGCACCTGTTTGTAAATGTTCTGATGTCCGTATAAGGGCGTCCTGAAATACCTGACCTCCCATACCAGCATTTACGACAGAGTTCCAGTCCATAAGCTTTACCGTTCCTGATGCAATAGCCTGAGATAACTGATACATCGCTGTTGATGCTTGCTGTGATGTTGAGCCTGATACCGCTGCTAAGTTAGCAATACCCTGAATAGCTGATACTGAGGTATCCAGTTTTACACCAGCTGCAGTGAACGTACCGATATTTCGAGTCATTTCCGTAAAATTGTAAATAGTTTTATCAGCATAATGGTTAAGTTCATCAAGTGCCGCGTTTACAATTTTTACGTTAGTACCTTCTTTCTGTGTATTTGCCAGAATTGTCTGTACAGCATTCATCTGCGTTTCATATTCAGCAAAGCCATCTTTTACTGGATCAATTGTTATTGCAGAAACGAGTTTTCTTCCAGCAGCCATAGCGGTATTAGTAATATTCATTAAAGCAGTCATTCCAACAACTTCCAATGCTGAAAATTTAGCTCTAACTGTTTCAATACCACTGGTCATTCCATCGAATCGTACTTTCTTTGTCGCTTCACCTATATTTTCAAGTCCTTTAGAGGCACCAGATAAGTTCAAACTTCTTTTAAGTTTATCAAGAGTAGACATGCTGGTCTGTACATTCTTCTCAAAGTTCGCATTGTCAAACCGCATCTCAACGACACGTTCATCAACTGTCTTACTCATATCTTAGTAACCTCCTCCCAAGCTTCTTTAGCCAACTGGTCAAAAATAGGCTGGATAGCAGGATTGATATAATCTCGTCCTTCTACCCAGCCACCAGTGCCAGTTCCATGACCATATTGCAGAATAATAGCAATAGGTACACCTTTATTTACATTTGAATTGAAAAATTCTAAGCTTACGCCTCCATTTTGACGTTTAATCTCGTAATACCATGAGGCTGCAGTTTTACCAGTATCTGTAGGAGTTGCAGACGAAAGGGCTGATACTCCAGCTCGTCCATATTTGTCGAGCACTCCTATTTTGGCAGTTTCTTTTACTCGCTCAAAATATCGGTTAAGCTTAGAAAAGTCCCCCTTCTGTCTAAAACTTATCATGCTTACTCCTAATTGATTCTGATTTTCTGTCCTGGGTAAATAAGATTTGGATTCGATATTCCGTTCTTTTGTGCCAGTTTCATACAAGATGTTCCGTATCTGGAAGCAATGCCTGATAAGGTGTCTCCAGATTTAACTGTATAATATTCAGCTGATGATCCATTGATTATAGACTGTACGATATTATAACGATTTCCGAGAACAATTTTTCGAGTATCTCCGTTTCCATATTTTCCAGCTTTGACTTCAGATACCAATGTCTGATCGCTGGATGTAAAAATATGATCAATGAAATTCTGTACTTCAATATATCGATTTCCGAGAGCAACTCTTCGCTTGTCCCCATCACCATATCTACCCTGCATTACACCAACAGCGAGGTCTAATGTAGATCCAGATGGAGAATTAACTTTAGCTGTAGAAGAACCTGAAACAGTATTTCCTTTACCAGCGTATTTGTTCCAATCTTCTTTTGTTCCATAAAACTTATCAAGATCCAGATTGCCATTCCATCCTGGTAATTGTCCGCAAGAACTGTACTGACGAATTGCACAGGTGTATTTTCCTTCATTCCATGGTGTATTTTGATATCCAGTTCGATTCATATCGGCGTACTGTGCGATCCATAATCCAAAGTTTCCAATATTAGAAAATTTATAAGCAACAGACTGCGAACAATATAGCATCGGACGAATACCGGTTTTGCTGTAGACATATTCAAGCCAAGCTTTGCACCATGAAGCATCCGCAGAGCCGAATGATGGATTGTTCTGTCCTTCCCAATCAAGAGCTAATATTGTTTCTCCAATACGAGAGCCTACTTTCTCTAAGAAATAATTAGCTTCTGCTTGTATATTTCCGCCATTAGCGTAGTGATAAATTCCAAGACACTTGCCAGACTGTTTAGCCTGAGCATATGCTCGTTCAAAGTCCGGGTTGGTATATCCGGTTCCTTCGGTTGCCTTGATAATAACAAAATCGCAAGGTACCTTTGTCAGATCAATGCCTGACTGATAACTTGCGATATCTATTCCATTTAAACTCATAGGAAATCCTCCTTATCCTTTGCTGTTGTATTTCTTTCTTCTGGCAGCATTAAGAGCTTTTCTCTGACTTATCATTTCATTACGACTCATTTTCTTTGGCGGAGACTGGTAACTTTCGCATACTCTAAGTAAAGTAAGAAGTTTGTTAAGATGCCATTTTTCACACTCTAATGGAATGCCAGCCATAAGCATTCGAGCATATATAACTTCTGCAGTTATTATTTTTCGATTTTTCTTTTGGTTATGGTCATCAGAAAAAGTAGTTGCTGTCATTGGGTCATTTATATAATCATTAATAAGCCGAAAATTCTCCGCGGTTAAACATTTATACACCAAGGGATCTACGTTCTGTGTAATGGTCATACATTTTATATAATCTATAGTTTCGTCCACGTTTTTGTCTTTTGTATTTATGAACGATTTATGCCATTTGCTTTCCCATTTATAAATAGACATAAGTGAATGTTCCAGTTTTAATTTATGCTCACATATGGTAACAAAGGTATTAGTTTCACTCATATAGAATTCTTTTTCTGGTATCACAATAGTTAGCATATGGAACACTCCTTAATATTAATTAACTGCAGGCATTGTTGCTGCTGACGTATCGATATTTTCTGGTACGATACCGTTAACAAATGCTACAGCTGCTTCTGAATCTGTAGCTAATTCCATGAAAAGCTTAGAATATGCTTCTGTCTGAGCGAACTTATTGCACAATTTATGTCCGTCTTCATCTATTTTGATAAAGGCTTTTCCGTCATCACTCTTTTCTCCATAAGCTTTCAGGATAAGATCTTTGAATACCTTAATGATTGCTGGTATATCCTGCGTTGACATAATTTTCTGAATCATAGCCTGCAGACCACCTGTAGTGCTTAATTCCATTTCCATAACTTCAGCTTTAGAAAAATGAAAATAAAAGTCTTCTTTTCTTGTTACATCGTTAAAATCCGTATATTCAATTGTTTTTTTTAACATAATGGTTTCTCCTTTCATAAAAAAAGAGACCTCACCTTTGACAATGAGATCTCTTACAATAATATTGATCCTTATTTATTCGGTAGCTTTCATAAGCTCAGCGATTTCATCTGGAAGTGGAAGTCTTGGTCCATTTCCAGTTTCGTCTCCGTAAAGAATCTTTTCAAGGGCTTCAAGCTTAGCTTTGTCTACTTTTGTAGAATTGATTTCCAAAGATGCAGTAGGCTTAGCACCAGCAACTTTAACTGGTGTCGTACTAACTTCCCAGGAAAATGAACCTGCTTCAGGGCTGTCATTCACTGTATCGTGACTCTTTTCTGACGGTGCTGCAAGTGCTCCATAAATCATATGAAGCTTGTATCCATGATCGTCCCCGTCTGTATCGTTACCAAGAATTGTCTTATAGCAAAGACCAAACGTGCTGCGTTTCTGCTGCCCGATGGTAACTCCTGGTGCAATTTCTTTGGTACCATCGCATTCTTCAAATTCTTCTGGATACATGAAAGCTTCGATAGTTGCTGCATATTCTTCAACAGACATCAGATTCAGATACTTGATGTTATCTGCATAAATTGGGCTTGCTTCTGCACCACTAGGAGATTCTGTAATGTTAGAAATACCATTCCAAGCTACTCCTTTTGGATATGTTCCACCAGTTCCCTGAACGTATAATGCACACTGGCTGACACCAGTTTCGTATTCGCGTTCGCCGGTTTTATCCCATTCAAGTCTAGGCATAATAGTTGTCCTCCTTTAAAAATATAATGTTAATGAATCGTGATAAAGATTGTTAGAGATGTAACGACGATCATAAGAACAATACGGAAGCTCCAATAATTTTTGAATTACAGGATTGTCCGGTCTGTTAGAAATAACTATAAGATCATAACTTGTTAATAATCGATATGTTGAATTATTAGCGTACACTTTTGTAAGTTTCCCTTTTACATATGTAATAGCCGGATAAGTCATCTTTACATTAGATGATGGCTGATAATATACATACCTGGAACCTAACAGCTCTTCTAATTTACTCTGTAGATTCAGCCGTGTTCCCATTCCACACACCTCCAACAGTTAATATAAGTCTCGGAAATTGAGGTTCAACCTCCGTAACTTTCCATTTGGTTCCCATATATTCCACGTATGCTATCGCAGAATAATGGTAAAAGGCGTACTGATCGGCGATAATACTTATCTGTTTTGCAAGTGTAATATCATCGTTGATCCGATCAGCGGTTTGCCTTCTCCAACGGGTACTGATTATGTCTCCCTGATAGTGTTTTTCTACAATACTGTCCTCGTGAAATCCAGGTTCAGTTTCTATATCGTCAGCAATACCGACGATGCCATACCATTTAGCCATAATCAGTCCTCCATTTTGATTTTTTTCGTTTCAATCCGAACAGCTTATAATTAAGCTGCTACAGGGCTAAGTTCAGCTGTCTTTCCAACAAATTCAATTGCAACTGCAGAATACGGTTTAATCAGTGCACCTGAACAACGTGTTTCGATAAGATATTTCTGTTTGTTGTAATCGATATCGAAATCATCAAACATATTTACAGCACCGCCCTTATCTGTGCCAACGTTATAATCTACAAGGTTTACATAGATGCCACCAAGGATATGTGTATCTGCACCAACAACTCTGGACAGATCTTCCATAACCGGTACAGGTACGATCTTGCTTACACGAAGAGCTGTAGCAAGTTTCTCTACGGTATCGTAAATGACACGTTTGTTTGTATCTTCAAGAAGCAGGCAGTTTGTAAGCATATCTTCTGACATGTACATAATCGGGTTTCCTGATCCTTTATAATTTTTTCTTGACTTGATACAAGCTTTGATGAATGATCTTGCTTTTTCTTCCTCAGTAGTAGCTTTTGTGATAGCAACAGCAGTTTTAACAGTGTATACATCATCATCTGTCCAGATTGGTCTGATGTTCTGTTCGTTAATCTTATCTGCAGAAGACTGAGTTCTTCCATCTCCTACCAGGATTGCCCGAGCGAGTTCCTCATTTAACATAGTCTTCATCTCGGTTTTCAGCCATGCCACAACATCGAAATCTGTAATGTCGACCATATCGTCACGATCCAGGCTCTGATGCTTATAAACTGTAACTGGTGTTGTTACCCTCTTAAGCATCTTGAATACTTCATCCTTCTTCTGATTTCCTTTAATATATCCTTTTGCTCTTGCGTCATCTTCAGTAATGTCTGCAAATACAGATTTAACCCGGGAGAATGGTGTTTTATGTACTGAATTCATGACGTCAGTTACCCAGAGATCTTCTCTCTTAATAAATCCTGGTACGTTTTCAACTTTCTGTGCATCTGGGAACATGTAATCGATATTTGTAATTCCATGTGCCAGTACTGTATCTGCCAGAGATCTATTAGTTCTCTTTGCTTCCGTTAAAATATCCATCTGCTCAGCATGTGAGAGAACTTCCTGTTCCTGTGTGTTAGTTTCCTGATCAAATGCATTATGTTTCATGTTGTTGGATCCTCCTTCATTTTCATCACCATCTTCGTCGTCAGTATCTACACCTGCTTCTTCGAGAGCCTGACCAATAATTGCGTATACTACTGTTTTCTGTTTGTCTGTGAGAGTGTTAAATACATCAGCTACTGTCTCGTCATCATCTTCGGCGGAATGCTGTACGTTTTCATCGTCATCTTCATCGGTATCTACTCCTGCTTCTTCAAGAGCCTGACCAATCATTGCGTATACTACTGTTTTCTGTTCTTCGGTAAGAGTGTTAAATACATCAGCTACTGTTTTTTCACCATCAGCCTTACCAGAAGTATTTTTAGTTCCTGTTGCCACTGCTTTTTCTCCTTTCGAGTTTTCGTTTTTATCTTGTGAATCATCGGAATGCGATAATGTGTCGATATTCTCGATGTATTCCCCAGACATGATGTATCCTTCGATTTCTGAGTCTTCTCCATGTGCAATAACTGTATCAATAACAGCTCCAGGATTAGCTCCAGCAAGAACTAAACTCACTTCTCTGATGATTCCGTGTATTACGTCGCCACCACGCTGAACGAGCTTGTTTGCATAAATAGACAGTCTATCTACGTCTTTGTGCTGAACTAATTTCTTAGCGTTACGTCCGGAATCTGTGTTATTAAAAGTGATGTATGCATATACTCCATCAGCCCTGTTTTCAAGTAATGCATGACCAAGTACAGCGTTCGGATCATCATGTTCATGGTTCCACACAACTGGTACAATGGCTCCGTCACATTCCTCGAAGGCGTTCTGAAGTATTGTTCGTCCATCAGAGCAAAGCATATTTGCTTTAGTAGCCCATCCGGAACAATCTGCTTTGATAGCCATTTTGAATTACCTCCATATTTAGTGTTACATTTATATATCCAAAGTAAGATATGACTAACTCAATTACAAAATGAATGGGCTAGAATATGGTTTTGTATCTCGTATTTCAAGCGGCATTTATTTAGTTTTCAAATTTGTGGAATATCTTGACTTTTAGATTTAAGATTTAGTTATCATTTTCGGATAACATAGAAATAGGCATATCGCCTATAGATGTTTCAGGAATAGGTTCTCCTGGTTCGTTTTCGATTGTCTGATCAGTCTGTTCTCCGTCTGGCTGATTTAAGTTACTGTTAATAAGCTTGTCTGCTTTTGGATCATCAGATGGCTTAAATCCGATTACACCACGAATCTCATTACTTGTGAGAATTTCGTTACGTGTAAACTTATCTGCAATTTCAGCAATGTTATTTACAGGAACCAAACGGAACGGATCTCTGAAGAACATAATTGTCTGAGATTGTGATCGCGCAGTTTTGGTCAAGAACTTACGAGTCATTTCATCTGTTATTGCTGAAACTATAGGTTCGATGGTGCGCGAATTGTAATTAAGCATTGTCTGCTCATCAGCGGTTCCATTCAGAACTTCTTGTGTAATACCTAACTGGCTGTACAGTTCATTCCGTAAATACTCAACCTGTTTCATTAGATTATTTTCCACGGGACGATTTAGCTGTATTATTTTTTCAGTTCCGTCTACATATGCTATTCCATACGGACCTTTGAGCTGTTCTTCTATATCTTTTTTACGTTTCTCCGCTTCTTTTCTTCGACTGTCCGACTTGATTACGTATGGTAACTGAATAATCATGTCGAGCTTTCCAGAGCTTGTTGTTTCATCAACTCTATCCAAAAGAGTTAATTTACGAATAAGCCGTTGCATTGTAGAGTTAGGCTCATTTATGATTGAATACATTGGATTTTCAATTATACCAACGATTCGCTTAGGTAAAATAAGTTCTTCCCTATATCCAGTTTTCTGGTTATACAACTGAACTTTTACATGTTCTGGATACCACTCTAATATTTTTCCAGTTCTCATAGTCTGTATATCATATGAACCGGTCTTTGTAGGATTCATAGTAGTGTCTACCGGAACTATAGCAACAACGCCCTCATCGAACATGCTTTCTACTATGTCCTGTTTGAATGCTCGCCCAGTCTGATCTAAATTAGCTTCAAGATTCAGACAGTTATCCAACCCAGAACTAATATATTCTTTAAATCTACCGTTTTCATCAACTCGGCAATGCCTAATATTTATAGAAGCAACGTCCAATGCTATCCGCGTGTATATCGAAGTGACTATGGACTGCTCATTCCGAATAAATGTTCTGATTCTGTCCGGACGGTAAGTGCTGCTCGATCCTATATTATAATAGGTAGGTTCTCGATTTCTAAAGACGTCCCAGCTATGTCTGAGTACATCAAATATTCCCATTTTGAATTTACCTCCTGCAATAATTAGTTTATTCATTTACAATCCAGGATGCCGTTCTCATCTGGGGTCAGATATTCTTGTTATTATATAGTTCATTAAATTAGTCACCTACTTTACTTTTTATAAGTTATAGAAGATCCTGACTGTGATCCTAAAAAGCCGACCGATGAAAGCTTCTGTAAACTTCCTTTACCATTCTTCTTACGGTATTGGGCGACATTTTTAGCCGCAGTTCTAAAGTTATCATTAGCTGCTCTATTAGCTTCCCTCAATGCATATTTACCGCTATTAGCGTTGATAGTTATGCTTCCTTTCGTAGCTCCGTTCAAGCTATTTTTAAAGAAATTAGCATCAGACTGGAACACTTTTTCGGCGTAATCATACCCACGTTTCGCAGCAATCTGTCCGTTTTTAGTTTTCACGTATTTGTTTAACTTATAAGCTCCATATGCTGATGCAGCAATAGTGGCAGCCACAGCCGCGCCTTTCGCGACTCTTTTAAGTTGCTTTTTTTTGCCGCCTTATACTCTTCTGTTTGCTTATACTGATGTTTTTGCTGAGACATTTCAGCTTTCACTTTATGAGCATTAACTTTTTTACTAACCAGTGCTGCTTTTGCAGTTTGACCAGATGAATTCAGTCTATTAACTTTAATTTGAGCTTTATTAGCTGCCCTTGTATGATACCTGTTACCTACAGTTTCATAATATTGTGCTTTTCTATGCCCCCACTTCATGCCTGGTATGCCATAGTGGTAGAGTTCATCTGGATTATCGTATCTTGTTATTATATATTCACTCATTTTTTCTCCTTACTCAAATTCTTCTTTATGTTCTTTCCAAGCTACAAAAGCGTCCATCATAGCTGCTACACAGTCTATTTTGTGTTCTCTTTTGCGCTTGTATAATTTACGGTTTCCGTTTGTATCTTCCAATGTAATGCAGTTACCCATAGCAAAGGTCATGATCTCTTCATCGAAAATTAACATTCGTTCCTCAGATAGCTTCTTCAACTCGCCAAGTGGAATTGATTCTGTTTTTGCGCCCTGTGGTACTTTTTCAATT